>Ga0194133_10010027_pt1 | contig 10741 bp, 7 predicted proteins | sample TA2KigOf40mmetaG_FD_155448 | JGI IMG/M metagenome (GOLD analysis project Ga0194133, IMG submission 155448) | Freshwater microbial communities from Lake Tanganyika, Tanzania - TA2015055 Kigoma Offshore 40m | ecosystem: Environmental > Aquatic > Freshwater > Lake | place: Tanzania: Lake Tanganyika...
AGACACACCGTGCCGGTGGTTTATCTAAACGACGCACCCGAAAAGCGCGTTTCAGTAAAAAATAAATGAACCGTGTTGAAAATTTATAACCAAAATTATGTTATGAATTTTTGAATTTTAGGGGGGTGGGGGTTTAAATCGAACCAAGCATGGCATTTACGTAGCCCGATGTGTAGTAGTAGACAACCGCGAAGACGATTGCATGCACAAAGGCGACAACGTGCTTAGAACCGGTGGGGGGGATGCGCAACAGAACGTTGGGGCTAAGAACGTAAAAAAGGAAAATCAAATAAATGAAGCTTGAAAAGTTGAACATTGATGTGTTTTGGGGAGGTTATAAAATGCACAAATAAAATTTTTATTTTCTAAATATCATTGTTTCCTTTTTGTTTTTTGTTTTGGTTCATGTTTTTTGATTTTGAATTCTGGTTCTTGTGGCGGTCCATCAAAAAACTCGTTCAAGTGTTCCATGATTTTTTTGCTAATGATTCTATCAATTTCATGTTCGATTGGGTCTTTTTTAGACGCCTGAAACTTGTGCATGAACTGTGATATCAATGCATGGAATTGTGCCGCTCCAACCCCAGACACGGTGTTTCGCAGAGCGGGTGTTTGCATGAATCGGTCTGTCAAGGTTTTAATGCTTAGTTGATGCACATATGGTTTCACATTGATGTAATACACTTGGTCGTGTTCCATTTGTGAGTGCATTTGGTCATCTAAAAAACACACTTCTACATTTGATGGCAGTTTGGTGCATCGCATAAAGTCATCATACGTTTTGTCATGGGTTGTGCGGCCCATTTCTATGATTTTGCCATTGATTTTAAATGCGGCGACAATTTTGTCAAACATGCGTCCACCAAGTTTGGATTCTATGTATTTGATGATGTGCTCAACCCACTCACGCGGTCCGCTATTATTCGTATATATCATGACTCCAATGCATTCATTTCTCTCTTTTTTCATTTTCAAAAATGCCAAAAGGTCCAATATGTTTGGTCGCAAGAATTCCGGAAATGCATCCATCAAATGATTGAAGTGAACGTACTGCATGCTCGTTTCATTGTTCCACACTGTTTTGGTGAGAGCATCGCAAAAAATTCCCAGTTCAACAAAGTATCCGATAGTTTCGTCCACATCGAGCACTACTATTTTTTTTGACACACTTGCATTTGCCATCTTTGTTTCACTAAATGCTATGCACGCGTTGGCTGAATTACTCAATTAAATTAAGCTATAATATTTCCATATTTAAATTTATATGACCATTTCAGCATACCCAAAATATTTTTTTGTAAATATTTAGTAGGAATCCTGTTTTAAAATTTGGTTTTTAGATACATTTTACTTAATTCCGTTGTGAAACGCAGGACATGGCTGATTTAAAAATTACAAAATTGGATTATGAGAAGATTCTCTCGTATTACAAAATGCCAACTGCCAATTTAAGCAATGCAGAGCTCAAACGAAAAGCAGAGGACATTTTGGCAACCAAATTATGTAAATGCATCAAGGCAGTGGAAAAAAAGGCGGGAACTCAGAATGCCATTGCTCTTTGCACTGCCAGCGTGATTGAAAAAAAGGGATTGAAATATTATGACATGTCATGCAAAGGACGGGCGAGGTTTAATCCTCGCAAGGGAACCAGTGGGAGAAGACGGCATGCTTCGCTCGTTTCCAAAACACGGAAAAATATTATATCTGCAAATTGATAAATAATAAATAATAAACAATAATAATTACCAAATAACGCGTTCATGGTGTTTTTTTTCATTGCAGACTTGGCATTGTCGCTTGCAATCAAGGCAACCACATGGTGTTTAGGAAAAACATATGATGGAATTGTGTATCTTGTGTCGCGCAAGTCCAAAACAAATGATGATGACAATGATGAATTTGTTGTAATTTCTCTCGAAGACTATCGTGCTCTTCGAGGAAAACGAAAATTAATCAAACTTGAACCAACCGCAATTCAGCTGTCTGAAGAACCATCATCATCCGAACCATCATCATCCGAACCATCATCATCCAAGTAATCCATTGCAGACAGAATTACGCGTTCTTGATTGGTGAGGCGTTGGAAAATGACAGCTTCGTCCATGATGACGTAAAACATGGCCGGATTGGGATGCGTTTTACACAACAGTTGCACTCCTTTATGACCGATTTTGATGTCGCAAATGATTCCTCCTCTTGCAAGAGAGAGATTTTCCGGATTTTTCAAGTCAATCCAACGGATGTATGAACCGTGCAATAATCCATTTAAATCATCAACATGTCTATATTCTCTCAACTTGTGAAAGTAATCTTCCAAAACTTCTTGTTTAAATCCAAGTTGTTGCAATTGGCGCCACTTTTCTGCATTGATTTTGCGTGTATTCAAATTTGAAACGGATGAATTGTTTTCATTTTCAAGTGCCTTTTCAAGTGCAGCCACGTCAATAGAGCCTGCCTTCATCATGATGTTGATAACAGCTTGCATTGTGTTTATATTTTTTATCCAAAACATAAACAATATAAACCCATTTTGATTATTATTATAGCGTCATATGTTCAAAAGATTTTCCAAATTTATTAAAAAAACAATGGAATATGTAAGGTTTCCGATTCCACAGAACGAAAAAACAAATGAAACAGAATCAGCAGAATCAGAACATGTTAATATAGTGGTGTCTGACACAACAGTTCAGATGATGACGCCAGTGCCAACACCAGTGCCAACGCAAGAAAAAGAAAACTACAAGTATCAACCGGACATCGATGTAATCCTAGCATGGAACCATTCTGCAAAAAATGACATTGCACCGTTGATTGCAATGATTCGGCAACTGCTTTTTTTTTCTGACTTAAAAAAATGCACGATTCGTTCATATGGATTTACCAAAGATGACATTGTGTCCATAGTGGAAAAAACAAAACGACGGCCAGCTCTAGAGATTAATGTGTCCGACATAGACATTCATGACCATGGACAAATTGTTAGAATGTATAGAAATATGCATTCCATAATTGGAATGCATCGAACCAGCAATTTTATGGTGCGGGTGGAACATGCGTTTGACAACACTCAAATCGAATCGGAACATTTTGTTGTTTCCAAGTTAATGAACATTCCAATCAACTCAGATGTCGTGGCTGGTTGTGGAATTGACTCGGTTCATCATATTGTTTTGCCGATTCATGTTGAACTGAAAAACATTAAAAAAATACCAACTCATGCTCGCACAATTTTTCACCACATTTCATACAGCATTCAACCAGTTGTGTTTCATTCTCAAACATTAGACACTTGGTTTGAAAATATTATGAATCCAACGAATGCGGAAGTTATGCAATTGTGCATTCAGCTTGCCGAAGCTGTGCATTACTTGCACGAATCAAACGTCGTGCATGGAGACATCAAACCAGGAAACATCTTGGTGAAAAAAAATAGACAAAGTGATGTCGCCGCCACGTATGACAAAACACTTCCTTCTTGGTTAATCTACTTGATTGACTTTGGAATGTCTGGAGAAGCCGATGTAAGCGATGGAACTGGAGGAACTGTTCCATTTTGCGCACCAGAAACTGGAAACGGAGCGAACATAGAAAAAAAAGGGGACATTGAATTATACAAATGGACAAAAGTGCAAAAATGCCACGACATTTGGTCAATGGGACTCATGTTCATGACCATCATTGTTTTTGGAAAATCGTATGTGTTTCCAAAAAATTACCCGTCCGATTTTTTCGATGAAAATGGATACGTGAATCCAACTTACTTTGATAAAATTCCAAATGAATCCTTGCGCAACTTGTTTGAGAAAGCACTGCTACCAGAAACCGAACGCATAACTTCTTATGAATTTTTAACTTGGGCTAGAAGCATTCAATTCGACGTTGTTGATACATTGAGGAGCACTGGATGCAGCAGTGGAAGCGGGAGTGGAAGCGGGAGTGGAAGCGGGAGTGGAAGCGGAAGCGACAACTGATGCTGTGATTTTTTTCTCAATGGTGTCGCGCTTCACGTTTTGTTGTTGCAAAAACCACATGCATATCTTATCCAATACACTTATGGTGTTCATATAAGTTCTGTATTTGAAACAGCATATCGTTGCATTCGGCTGCATTTCTGGAAACTGAATGCTGCACCACCAGTAAGCCGGTATGTAAATGATTTGTCCAGCACGCACTTCAACGTCCATTGTTTTAATTTTATCAAAATCAGCACGATACTCTGGTTGAACCTTCCACGGATTCACAGGTGAACGAAACTCAAAATTGTCATAGTCTGACACAGGATACAAGTATTTACTAGCATGAGGTGCAATGAGTCGCATTTTCACACTGCCCTGAGTGACCAAGTAATAATTGCGATAGTTAAGTTCGTATCTGAGAGGCGTGGTGGTTCCAGGAGACGCACACATGAAATCATACATGCATTTGGAGACCATCGGCGGGCGCAAAAATGCATCATTGTATTTGAATGTTTTCACGAGACCAGTTTCTTCCAAAAAGTCGCCATTGTTTTCACTAATATAGCGGGACTCTTTGTCGCTTCGAAACGACTCCGCCACTGCGTGCAGTGTGAGTGGAACATACAATTCTGTTGCATCGGCTTCATCTGCAGCGTCTTTGACATTGCGAAGACGAACATCAAATGCACCGTATGATGCACGAATTGCATTCAATGTGCATGACTCCATTAATCTCTCGTTTTGATAATCAAACAAAACCGGCTGACGCAAGTCGCACACTTCTTCCAGCTTATCTTTGGATGGTTGGTCTATTTCATACACTTCAAGGTCATTGCTGGTTTTCATATGGAAATAAATGTGCAAATAAAAAAAGAGAATGACACAAAATATCAAAACGGCAAACACTGATTGCATGACACACTATTGTTGTATCCTGATGTTTTTTTAAATACTTATGTTTATTTATATGCTACAATAATTTCATATAAATATAACGAGACAGATTGGTTGACTACTTTTTGGATTTGGCTTTGGCTTTGGTTTCTATCACATCCAACTGTATGTTGTTTTCTGCATTTGCATCTGCATCTGCATCTGCATCTGCATCTGCATCTGCATCTGCAACTGCAACTGCATCTTCTGCATCTTCCTCTTCATCTTGGCACTCTTCATTTGGTTGTTCTGACAAAGGAACGGGTGCTGGTAAGGGCACAGATACAGCGGGCACAGACACTGGCTGACTCAAACTCTGACTAATCAATTTCAGCAACATGATGTTCATTTCATTAATTGTTTTTTGTTGTGCATGAAGCAGTTCACGCAACTCTTTGTTTTCTGTTTGCACTGTGTCAATTTGTTCAATGATTTCAGACAAATTGGAATTTGTCATAATGTTGTCCACAATTCCTGAGACAAACTCATCATCCACAAGGAGAGAATGTTTCGTTTGTTCTAAAATGTGTTGAGACCCAGAAGAACCAGAATCAAAATCAGCAACTCGAGTTGGTGTGGTTCCCGTTTCAATGCAGTTCAAACGGTTCTTAAGTTCATCTATAGTCCGACTTTGTTGGAACAGTATTGTGTCCATTTGTTTCATGAGATAAATGGGAGGCATTGGCCATGTTAATTCTGGAACCTTGGAAGATGGCTTTTGGTTTCCAGTTTTCGAACTCGTTGATTGGTTTGATAGTGGTTTCTGTGCAGACTGTTGTTGCATTTGCTGTTGCTGTTGCAGCATTCGTTGTTGTTGCTGTTGTTGTTGTTGAATCATGAACTGCTGTCTTTGAGCTGGCGTCATGTTTGCTAAAGAAGGTACCGGTGCAGGACCGGGACGTTGCATCATGGGTTGCGGCATCGTTGGTGGTTGAACCTGATTGGCACGGCGTTTTTTTGCAGCAGAAATTGAAGCTGAACTACTCATTTTGCAATTGAATTGTTTGTTTGTTTAAATGGTCATAACACTATAATTTTATATTATTTGCGCATTAAATAGTATTTGATTCATTTCAGTTATGCAATGTTATGCAATGTCATTGATTTCAAAATGTTTTCAATAAAAATTGAAATCAATTAAAAACAAAATGCAGTTCCATGTATGCATCAGAGTCTGATTTAAGAAATGGCAGAACCAAATTCATTCCGTTTATTCGATTTTCAAGTGTGCGATGAGGTGCCCGGCACCAACAGTCGCAGCAGCAGTAGCAGCAACAGTGGTGGCTCCAATGGTGGTGGAGCAAAGCACAATAAAGACAAAAAAAAATTCACGATTCAAATGTTCGGCATCAATGAACAAGGCCACACGTGTTGCATTCGTGTCATCAACCATGAGCCCTTCTTCTATGTCAAAGTTCCCGAGTCATGGGGTTTTGATGCCAAGGCACGCTTCCTCACCGATTTGAAAACGGCAGTCGGAAAATACAGTGAGGACTCCATTTTGGTGGATGAATGCAAGCTCATCCGTCGCAAAAAGCTCTACGGATTCGATGGCGGCAAGGACCACAAGTTCATCATGCTGAAATTCAAAAACATGGCAACCATGAACAAGGCCAAGAATCTTTGGTATGAACGCAAAGGCACGGACATGCGCCTGAATCCACGCGGCTACAAAGAAACCCAAATTTACGAGGCCAACATCCCGCCTCTGCTGCGATACTTCCACATCAAAGACATCAGCCCATCTGGATGGGTCAAGGTGAAAGGACAGCCGATTGAGTCCAACAAAATGACAACATGCCGGTTTGAATATTGTGTCGGCCACAAAGACGTCGTTCCACAGCCCGAAAAGGAAACCCTTGTCCCCTACAAAATCATGAGTTTTGATATTGAAGCCAGCAGCAGCCACGGCGATTTCCCTGTTCCAATCAAAACCTACAAAAAACTCGCCGCCAATATTGTGGATGCGTGCCTGAAAGACCCCGCCACGGCAGCAACCAAATCAGAAGTGCACCGCATGATTCGCACCGCATTCAACACAGAATCACAACCAGCAATGACGCTGCATGAAGACATTGACCGCATTTACACCAAGACGACCCCCACTCCGGAACGACTGGATGCCATGTTCGAACGCATGTGGTCCACCCCAGTTCAAACGCTAGTGGAAGAAGCCGACCCGGAAGTCATGAATGCCAACACCATTGAAAGCATGTTTGAAAAAATACGCGGAGAAATGGATGCAGAAGCCAATGGTGGCGATGATACAGAAGATGATGACGCCGGGGATGCAGAAGATGGACGCAGTGTTTACACCACTGCCACTGCACAACCCGCTTGGGCGGCAAAAAAACCAGCCACCAACAAAACCAATGCATCTGCATCAAGCGCCTGTTCCATTCCAGAAATGCTGCGTTCCACCGGGTTGGACCGCGAAACAAAAATCAACCACATGAACGATGCTCTTATGGCCGTGTTTCCACCGGTTGAGGGCGACAAAGTCACATTCATTGGTTCCACGTTCCTGCGATACGGCGAAGACCGCCCTTATTTGAATCACTGCCTCGCCCTCGGAACATGCGACACCGTTTCCGGCGCACAAATTGTCAGCTGCAAGACCGAGCGCGCTCTGCTTCAAGCCTGGACGCAGCTCGTGCAGCGCGAGGACCCCGACATCATCATCGGCTACAACATCTTCGGTTTTGATTACCAGTTCATGTTCCATCGTGCCCTGGAGAACCACGTGGAGGACGAATTCCTCAAGCTGTCGCGCAATGCCGACGAGTTTTGTGGCAAGCGCGATTTCAAAACCGGTCGTGTCAGCATCGAAGAAACCAGCATTGCTCTTGCCAGCGGCCAATACGACCTGCACTACATTGGCATGCCAGGGCGTCTTCAAGTCGACATGTACAACTATTTCCGCCGCGACTACAATCTGACATCTTACAAGCTGGACTATGTGGGTTCTTACTTCATCGGCGATGACGTGAAATCCATTGAGCACCGCGTCGAAGCTGATTCCGATTCAGTAATACCCGATGGAAAGGTCACCCGCATTGTCAGCAAGAATCTCACCGGACTCGAAGTCGGCAACTACATTGAACTGGAGGAAACCAGCCATTCCACTGACCCATACAAGGATGGTCAAAAGTTCCAGGTTGTCGCCGTTGACCGCACCGCCGGCTATTTTGAAATCATCGGACACGAGACACCCGACATGAAGAAGCACGTGCGCTGGGGAGTTTCAAAGGACGATGTCACTCCCCAGGACATTTTCCGGATGACGAACGAAGGCCCCGGCCCTCGCGCCGTCATTGCCAAATACTGCATTCAGGATTGCAACCTCGTGCATCATCTCATGAAAAAAGTGGACGTCATCACTGGATACAACGAGATGGCGAAGATTTGCAGCGTACCCATCAGTTTCCTGGTTATTCGCGGCCAAGGCATCAAGCTGACGAGCTACATGGCCAAAAAATGCCGTGAGAAAAACACACTCATGCCCGTCATTGACAAGGGCCCATCGGGCGAGGGCTACGAGGGCGCAATTGTGCTGCCTCCCAAACGCGGCCTCTACTTGGACAACCCAGTTGCTTGCAATGATTATTCATCACTGTATCCGTCTTCCATGATTAGCGAGAACTTGTCTCATGACAGCAAAGTGTGGACGAAGGAATACGATTTGGATGGCAACCTGATTTGCGAGACGGGTGAAAAAGACACGAAAACGGGAGAACACGTCTATGATAATTTGCCCGGATACGGATACGTGGATGTGGAGTATGACACATATCGCTGGAAGCCCAACCCGCGCGGCAAAATGGAGAAGCACCTTAGCGGAAAAAAGGTGTGCCGGTTTGCGCAGTTCAAGGACGGCACAAAGGCCATTCTGCCGTCAATTCTGGAGGAACTGCTTGCAGCCAGAAAATCCACACGCAAGCTGGCGGAGCAGCAGTCCGACCCCTTCATGGCAAACGTTTTGGACAAGCGACAGCTGGCTTACAAAGTCACCGCAAACTCTCTTTATGGACAGTGTGGCGCCAAAACCAGCTCGTTCTATGAAGTGGATGTGGCGGCTTCTACTACAGCAACCGGGCGCAAGCTGTTGACATATGCCAAGCGCATGGTGGAAGAAGTATATGGCAATGCCGAATGCCAAACGAGCAAACATGGTGTCGTTTATACACGGGCAGAGTATGTGTACGGTGACAGCGTGGCGGCACACACTCCAGTCTATGTTCGATTTGACGGCGCAATTAATGTTTGTCCGATTGAAGCACTTGCAGAAAAATATGGAGTAAATCCCAATGAATGGACAGATTGCAAAGAAGATGGAAAACAGACCAAGCAGGTTTGTGAAATGATGTGCGGTGTGGAAACGTGGTCAGACAAAGGATGGACTCGTCTGCATCGCGTAATTCGACATGTACTTGCCCCTCACAAGAAAATGATGCGAATTGTGTCTCACACTGGAATCGTTGACGTCACGGACGACCATTCTTTGATTCTCTCAACTGGCGAAGAGATTTCACCGAAAAATGTGGAGATTGGAACAAAATTGTTGCACTGTGCGTTGCCACAGCCAACCATACAAACTGCACACGATGAAATCACCATTGAACAAGCCAGGGTCATGGGAGCATCATTTACTGCAGACAATGATGAAAAAAAAATCATCCCAACCAACATCCTCAATGGCACGAAAGAAGTTCGAGAGAGTTTTTGGAACGGCATGTTCATGAATGAAGACAAAAATGTGAATTCAACAATTGAAAAGGAGGGGGCAAGGGGGAACACTTGGTTCCCCCGAATTGACCAAAAAAATCAAATCAGCTCTGCATGCATATGTTTGTTGGCTCAAAGTCTTGGGTGGAAAACATCATTGAATACGCGTTCAGACAAGATGGACATTTACAGAGCGACCATGACAACCGGCGTTCAAAGAAAATGTCCCGACTCCATCAAGAAAATAATACCATTGCCGGTTGTAGAGAATCAATGTGTTTATGATTTGACCACAGACAACCATCACTTTGCGGCTGGAATTGGAAACATGATTGTGCATAACACGGATTCTGTATTCTACACGTTCAACCTAGCTGACAAAGACGGCACGCCGATTCGCGGCAAGCAGGCATTGGAAATCACGATTGAGCTGGCCCGCCAGGTGGGCGACATGGCGTCGGCCTTCCTCAAAGCACCGCATGGTTGGGTGTATGAAAAGACGCTCATGCCGTTTGGCTTACTGCAGAAAAAGCGCTACTTTGGAATCTTGTATGAGACGGACCCCAACAAGGGCAAGCCGAAAAGCATGGGAATCGTGCTGCGCAGGCGCGACAATGCACCGATTGTCAAGGATGTATATGGCGGATTAATAGATATTCTCACGAAAAAGCAGGACTTGGAGGCGGCGGTGCACTTTGTGCGCGATTCATTGCAAACCCTGGTGGATGAACGCGTGCCCATGGACAAGCTCATTATCACGAAGTCGCTGCGTTCAAATTATAAAAACCCGCAGCAAATTGCACACAAGGTGTTGGCCGACCGAATGGGAAAAAGAGACCCCGGCAACAAGCCGAGTTCAGGCGACCGCATTCCCTTCGTTTATATCCACAACGCGGACAAGAAAGCGCTTCAGGGGGAACGCATCGAGACACCTGACTACATTCGAGCCAAACGATTGAAACCGAATTACTCGTTTTACATCACGAACCAAATCATGAAGCCGGTTGCGCAGCTGTTCGGGCTCGTGTTGGAACAGATGGCGGCGTTTCGGCGGAAAAAGGCGCGCTTCTTGGAAGAGCTGGAATCGGTGAGAAGCAACTGGACGGACACCGACGACAAGCTGC
>Ga0194133_10010028_pt1 | contig 10740 bp, 5 predicted proteins | sample TA2KigOf40mmetaG_FD_155448 | JGI IMG/M metagenome (GOLD analysis project Ga0194133, IMG submission 155448) | Freshwater microbial communities from Lake Tanganyika, Tanzania - TA2015055 Kigoma Offshore 40m | ecosystem: Environmental > Aquatic > Freshwater > Lake | place: Tanzania: Lake Tanganyika...
GAGAGATTGTTCGTCAAAGTCGTAATCATTATCTTGTTGTTGTTGTTGTGTATTTTCCATAAAAGCTAAAATAGAATAAGGGTATTTCTCTATTCAGTTTTCATATGAAATGTTTTTCAACAGTCATCGTCTATTGAAAACAATGTGGAGAGCCAATGCAAATATAGAAATTTATTTGCAATACCCGCGGAAAGCATAAGCCAAAACCCCGACACCGACTGTGCCGATAACAAAAGAAAGGTGATAATTGTATTGCATACTGCGATTTACATCAAGCCAATTTTTCTTTTCTTCTTTTGTCTGGAGATAGGAGACCATATATTTAGATTTGGGCGACATCATATAATAGAAGTGATGGACGATAAAAGAAATCAATACAGCCAAGCATACCATACCAGATACAGCCATCTTTCTGGTGCGTGAAACAAAGAAAATAAAGATAATAGACAAAAACAAGCCGATAGAATAACCGGTCATAGACAATCTGGTGCGTTCATCTACAATACTGTCATAGACGACTTGTAATTCGGGTGCTAAAGACTTGCGATATTCAACAACATAGGCATTGTTTTTTGTTAAGAAAGTCATAACAAACATAGATGCAATAATTGCAACTGCAAAAAAACAGGTGATACCACAAACCATTATAAATTATCAGTATATATTTATGGTGGAAAATTGATTAGGATTATCGCGACAATAAATGCAACATAACCCCGAGAAATGTGCTTCAAAACGATCTATCAATATTTGTGTAGAATTTTCACTAAAAAACAGAAGACATCATTGTCCTTGGAAAATGTAAAATACGAAGATGCTATTCCTTTTGTTCCAATTATAGAACGAGCAAAAGTCGTGAAAATATACGATGGAGATACATTCACAATAGCGTGCAGACTAAATTTCAAGACATATGAGACAAAAGAATATTATAGATTTAGTGTGCGTATTCGCGGGATCGATACGCCAGAAATAAAAACGAAAAATCCAAAGGAAAAAGTATATGCTTTCCATGCAAAAAATGCATTGAGTTCAAAAATTGAAAACCGAATTGTTGAACTGAAAAATATTGACTATGAAAAATACGGTAGAATATTGGCGGATGTCTATATAGACGGTGTTGATGTAGGCAAATCAATGATACAAGAAAACTACGCAGTTCCATATGATGGAAAAACGAAAATAATCCCGAAAGAATGGACTGCCGAATTATAATCTGTTGCGGCGTGTTTGAGCCAAAGGAACAAAATTAGGATTGAATTCAATCGCTCTTAATAAACGAATTTGTTTCTTTGCCTTTTTGAGAGTAGTGCATTTAGAAAATTTGCGGTTCTTCTTATTCACAACACTAAAACAAACTTTGGACTTGTTTCTCATTTTCCTCCTTTTAATTGTGTAAGGCATATTTGTAAAATGGCTATGCTATATATTATTGCGGTATATTTTTATTCACATTATTGCGACATTTATTATACAATTGTATTGCAGAATATTCATCCATAAAATAATGGACTTTACTCCATCGGTTTGGTTCGCCCTTTTTGTAATTGATAAAAAAATGAGCGATTTTGTCATATATAATTTCTTTTTCGCTGAATGACATTTGCTGAAATGCGTCATAATCTGTTTCAGAGACGACAAATAATTTTTCATCCATACCTTTTTCATCTTCCATACAAAGACCACCCACAATATAACCATAGGAGACATAAAGATATTCGCCATTAATAGGAGGGTTATTATGTGGGGAAATAAAGAGCATATCTAATTCATCACCATCTTCCGCCAGTGTATCTGGGAAAAATCCATAGTCATAAGGATAGGGTATAGACACAATACGGTCAATTTCTAATTTTCTGGAGGTTTTATTATATTCATATTTTATTGTCGTGTTTCTCTCGATTTCAATACAAAATTCGGCTCTTTTCATCATTCTTGTTTAGTCTATAGTCGGGTTTTGTGTTTATATATGTTTATTAATTTATAATGATTTTGTATGATGGAAGACCAATTAGACTTGAATATAAACAATTACAACTTTAAAGAGTTGGAACAATTTTTTCAGTTAAAATCGGAGGAAAAATACACGGCCGGTGAAATAGAAATGAGAGAAATGGAAATGAAGGAGGTTTTATTAAAAAGCGGAAATGTATCAAAACGATTTAAAAAAGAATTAGTGGATTTTTTAGAAACAGCAAAACGGTGGCTCATTCATGTGAAATGCCCGAATGTAGGACCGACAAGCATACCTAAAAATCCTCGTTTAGACCCATCTACTTATCCTGTAGAATTAATAGACAGAAATCGCGTAGAGGAAATACAACAACGACCAGAAGTGTCCTACATTCATACAATGAATAGTGATTTTCAACAGGGAACATTAAATCCATTGGCTGCAAGAACAATAACAAAATGCGTCTCTATAGACAGCCGGTTCCGCGATAATTTTTATGGAAGCCAAAGCTCGGATTTCACAATTCAACTACCGGCGAAAATAGGAAAAGTGGTTTCTATGCAATTGAGTTCTCTCGAACTTCCTATTAGTTTTTATGGAATAACTGCGGGTATCGGGAATAACACAATGAAAATAACACTTTTGTATAGAGAATCCAATTTATTACCTGTAATGGAAGAGACAAAAACAATCGTGGTCCCAGATGGAAACTATAATGGTATAGATTTGGTGCAAAAAATAAATTACTTATTATCTCCCAGTTTGATAACACCGGACACAACAGATGATTTGGATATTTTTTCAGGAGTTAAATTCACATTAGATGTAAATGATAGCGGAAGTGGAACTGGAAAGGTGAGTATCGAGAGAAATGGACCAAGGGGAGGACAAATACAAAATATTATATTGGATTTTGGGAGGGAAGAACGTAGTCGTCTTGTATCAACCAATGTAGGGAATACAAACCGTTTAGGCTGGAATTTAGGTTTCTTGAGAGAAAAATATGAAGGTTCTCTCAATTATGTCGCCGAAACAATTATTGAACCAGCAACAATAAGGTATGTTTATTTAGCAATAGATGATTTTAATAACAATGTGAATAATCATTTTATTGCTGTGTATAATAAGTCAATATTGAACCCAAATATTTTAGCCAGAATATCAGTGAAAGGAAACTATTTCGGTTTAATTATGGAAAATGATTTGAATATTGTAAGCGAACCCCGTAAATATTTTGGACCAGTTGATATACAGAGATTACGAATTCAATTGTTTGATGATATGGGACGACAGTTGGATATGAATGGGGGAAATTTTTCTTTTTGTTTAACATTTAAAGTGTTGTATGATTTGTAAATATGGATTGTTTGAGAGAATGTGGGAGTATTTATAACAGCAAGCAAAAATAGAAGTTGCGAATATGAGCGGAATAGAATTGTTGAATTTCGGCATTATGTATGTATAATATATAATGCCTTGGAATACATATTATCCACCACCTTTAGTAATAAATCCAAATCCAATAGTAGCAGTGGATACATCGTATGTAGGTCAATTCTATGCATATGGGGCTTCCGGTGGTTTTCACATGGAAGAAGGTTTCAAACCGGTAACCCTAATACCATATGAGAGAATTAACAAATACGATGTGACACAGGCCGTTCAAGTAAAATACGATGTTCGTATATTGAATGAGAAAATTGGACTTTACAAGGACTCCTCCAATATCAATATTATTGACACATCTTTTAATGATGCAAGTGGTATTTTTCCTATAAATAATATTGTCATTACTGCAGCTGAATTCAAGTTAGCAATGAAAAGGTCGAACATATTATCTGTAGGCAAATATAAAACCATTTATAGCGATTTTGAAACATTTTTAAACCAATATTTTGGGTATCCAGAAGGGTTCGATTCTTTGTTTTCAATTAAGAGTAGAATTGACATAAATGATGGAGTTTTTGATGCGAGTGCATTAATGGCCCTTATGAATTACAAAGAGATAGCGACAGATGGGAGTTATCGTTCTGGTATAAGTGGAACAGTTACATTGCGTCATGTGAATGCATTATTACGATTTGCAGCGACATATAATCCTTTTAATAATCGTGATGCGAGTAATACAATGTATAAAGGATTTATTGAAAAAGATTTGATTTATATTCCTCGTGGAACAACGATTACATTGAGTGTGGATGTGGTTTCAACAGACACGAGTATTAATACAGTAGGTCCATTGGCGAGTTATTTGCAAAATATAGGAACCATAACAAAGGACTACAGCTATGGGGATTATTCACAAACAACAACAATAACCGCAACCGAAATTCAGCGTGTAGTGAAAGTACCATTGCTTCTTGTTTTAGAGAATTTATCCCAATTGCAAGTGTATGTTCCAGATATACGGATTTTTGTAAATTTCAGTTTAACAATACCGGGTGTATTAAACCCGATCACTGATTTGAGTGGGGACTATATTTTAACAGTGGAAGAACAAGCATTTTTGATTTATAATCTTGCATTAGCACTTGGTATTGATGCTGCAGATTTAACCATTACATCGTATTCCATTGTATATGTAAATCGGTCGGTTGAACCAGCCTTTGTAAATGCAGAAACAGGCGATGAATTAACCCCATTTGCGAGATATAAAGCATATTTAGATTCAAGAATGCGAGCATTAATTGCAGAATTAAGCGTGAATTTCACGATTGCAACTACAAACGAGAAAATTAATAATTCAACGAATAATACCGATGGTGCATTTTATTCAACACCAGGGCAATTTGTGAATTATTTGGAGGAACTATTGGCGACAAATACAAATATTATCCAAGATACGATTGTCTATAACGCGACTTCTTCTGGGGTTACAATTTTTACTGGTATTCAGACAATAGGAGGTGAAATAGGAGATTATAGTTCTATAAATCCGAACGATTCTCCTAATGCAACTGGTGCAACTGGTTTCCAGGGAATAATGGGGTCGATTGGTTCAATCGGTCCTACTGGTTATATAGGTATTGTTGGAATGATGGGTCCAATTGGACCCACCGGTGAAATGGGATGGCTTGTTACAGGACCTACCGGGTTTATTGGACCTACTGGAACAACGGGATTAGTTGGATATCAGGGTTTAGACGGGGTTCTCGGTTTAACTGGAGATACAGGTGCTACTGGTGTAACTGGTGATATTGGATCTATTGGTGAGACAGGAGAAACGGGGGCAACTGGGCCAACAGGTGATTTTGGGGATATAGGAAATACGGGTTCTACTGGTTCCACCGGAGCAACTGGTTCTACAGGTGAAACAGGCAACACTGGAAATACGGGTAATACAGGTTTCACTGGTCCTACTGGAGCTACTGGTTTTACAGGTGAAACAGGCAACACTGGAAATACGGGTAATACTGGAGCAACGGGTTCTACAGGAGCAACCGGTAATACCGGCGAAACAGGGGGCACTGGTAATACTGGTTCTACAGCAGCAACGGGTCCTACTGGCTCTACAGGAATAACTGGTCCTACTGGCTCTACAGGAGAAACTGGTCCTACTGGTTCTACCGGGGAAACCGGAAATACAGGAAACACTGGAAACACTGGTAATACAGGTAATACAGGTGCAACAGGCGAGACTGGTGAGACAGGCGAGACAGGTAATACTGGAAATACAGGCAATACGGGTAATACTGGAAATACAGGTGAGACGGGAGAAACCGGTGAGATAGGTGAAACTGGAGAGACTGGTATGACAGGTCCTACTGGTATTACGGGTGTTACTGGTATGACAGGTCCTACTGGTATGACAGGTGCTACTGGTGAAACTGGCTCGTCAGGCCCGACCGGCTCGACAGGCCCGACAGGCTCGACAGGTACTACTGGTCCAACTGGTTCTACCGGAACTACTGGATCTACTGGATCAACCGGCCCAACAGGTGTTACTGGAAATACAGGAAACACGGGAAATACAGGTGCTACGGGAAATACAGGAAACACGGGAAATACTGGTGCTACGGGAGTGCGTGGAAATACTGGGAATACCGGTGCTACAGGAAGTACAGGGACAACCGGTAGGACGGGTCTTACTGGAGATACTGGTCCTACTGGTTCCGTGGGTGAAACTGGACCAACTGGAGAAACTGGAACTACCGGTGCTACAGGAGCAACTGGTTCTGTAGGAAACACAGGTCCAACCGGAGAAACAGGTGCAGTTGGTCCTACTGGAATAACTGGAGCAACTGGAGTTAGCGGATATACCGGGTTTACGGGAATTACAGGTAATACAGGAGCAACTGGAGTTAGTGGATATACTGGTTCTACTGGAGAAACAGGTGAAACAGGAGTTGTGGGAAATACAGGAGTTAGTGGTATTACGGGTAATACTGGTGTAACTGGGGTTGGTGGTGATACAGGAAATACTGGTGTTACAGGAAATACGGGAGAACGAGGAAATACTGGTGCTACTGGCCTAACAGGTGAAACAGGTAGTAGTGGAACAACTGGAATTACAGGGGCTACTGGTTCTATAGGTGAAACTGGGCCTACAGGAGAAACAGGTAGCAGTGGACGGACAGGAATTACAGGTCCAACTGGAGAAACCGGTCCAAGTGGATCTACTGGAATGACCGGTGCTACTGGTAGTACAGGCAGTAATGGTCCTACGGGCGAAACTGGTATAACGGGTGTGAGTGGAGATACTGGTTCCACTGGTAAAACAGGTCCTACAGGGGAAACTGGTGCTCGTGGGAATACAGGTCCTACAGGGGAAACTGGTGCTCGTGGGAATACAGGTCCTACAGGAGAAACGGGTGTTTATGGAAATACAGGTGTGAGTGGAGTAAGTGGCTCTACAGGTGCAACAGGAGAAACAGGTGCTACTGGTGATATTGGAAATACAGGAAATACAGGAAATACAGGAAATACAGGGAATACAGGTGTTACTGGTGTAAGTGGAAATACGGGAAATACAGGAGTTAGTGGAACAACTGGGATGACGGGTGCAACTGGAGAAACCGGAATGACGGGTGCAACTGGAGAAACAGGAACAACCGGAATGACAGGTGCAACTGGAACAACCGGAACAATCGGTCAAACAGGTGAAACAGGAGAAACTGGAAAGACTGGGACAACAGGTGAAACAGGTCCAACTGGTAGCACAGGTAGCACTGGTAGCACTGGTAATACTGGAACAGTTGGTATGACTGGTGCAACAGGAGAAATGGGTCCAACTGGTAGCACTGGTGCAACAGGGCTAACTGGTAGTCAGGGTGCAACAGGAGAAACTGGGGAGACTGGCGTAACTGGATGGAGTGGCCCAACAGGAGTTCGTGGTGTTATTGGAAATACCGGAAATACTGGAGCTACTGGTTCAACAGGAAGAACAGGTCGTACAGGAGACACAGGACCGACTGGTAGTATGGGAGAAACTGGGCCAACTGGTGCGACCGGTGCAACAGGATCAACTGGTGCAACTGGTGCGACAGGAGAAACTGGTGTAACTGGAAGCAACGGAGCCATTGGAAAAGCTGGTCCTACTGGGGAAACCGGAGATGTAGGAACTACAGGTCCTACTGGTAGTATGGGTAATACAGGAACAACAGGTGCTACAGGCGGTATAGGATCCACTGGTCCAACAGGAGAAACCGGTGATACAGGTTCTACAGGAGAAATCGGCAATACAGGTCCAACAGGAGAAACAGGTGATATGGGAGAAACAGGAGAGACTGGGCCAACAGGAACTATTGGAAATACAGGACCAACTGGTGAAACTGGAGCTATAGGAGAAACTGGAGAGACTGGAGAAATGGGCTCAACTGGATCTACGGGAGTAATGGGTCCAACTGGTTCTACAGGAGGGACGGGTCCAACTGGTTCTATGGGTTCTACAGGTCCCACAGGTGCAGCCGGTTCTACTGGTGAAACAGGAGTGGTGGGTCCCACAGGTGCGGCTGGTTCAACTGGAATAACTGGAGCTACTGGAGAAACTGGTGAAATCGGAAACACGGGTTCCACTGGAGAAATGGGTGAAATGGGTCCTACTGGAACAAGAGGTCCTACCGGTTCTACAGGAGATTTTGGAGAAACTGGTCCTACTGGAGAAACAGGCGTAGAGGGATCTACCGGAACAATAGGCTCAACGGGTTCAACAGGAGAAACTGGAAGTAAAGGTCCAACCGGCACTATGGGTGAAACAGGTCCTACTGGTGCAACAGGTATAGTTGGAAACACAGGAGCAACGGGTGCGATTGGTTGCACTGGTGAAATAGGTAATACAGGAAATACGGGTCCTACAGGAGAAACAGGTGATCGTGGGAATACAGGTGTGGAAGGAAATACGGGATCTACAGGTATTCAAGGAAATACTGGTGAGATGGGTGATACAGGCGATGTGGGAGATACCGGTTCAACAGGTATAACTGGTGCAACAGGGGCAATAGGTGCTACTGGTATAACAGGCCCAACAGGAGAAACTGGATTTGAAGGAAGTGTTGGTATTATGGGTAGTAGAGGAGCTATTGGATATATGGGTGATATGGGTGAAACAGGAGCTACTGGTCCTACTGGTTCCACGGGAGCAATTGGTTCAAAGGGTCCAACTGGTGAGACAGGAGAAATAGGAGAAACTGGTCCTACTGGTGCTACTGGAAGTAGAGGAAATACAGGAGAAACTGGCGATACGGGTTCAATCGGTGCAACCGGAGCTACAGGTAGTGTGGGATATACTGGAGAAACAGGAGAAACGGGAGAAATGGGTCCCACTGGTAGTACTGGAGTAACCGGAAGCAGAGGAAATACAGGTAATACAGGTGAAACAGGAGAAATGGGTGCTACTGGTGCAACAGGCTCTATGGGTCCAAGAGGTGAAACTGGAGTTAGAGGAGATACGGGCGATACTGGTAATACAGGAGCTACTGGAGTAACGGGTGTCCGGGGTAATACAGGGGCAACAGGTGATACTGCGGCCACAGGAACTACTGGAGCCACAGGAGCAAGAGGACAAACTGGTGAAACTGGTGAGACAGGTAATACAGGGGCAACGGGTGCTACTGGTACAACAGGACCTACTGGTGTTAGGGGCAATACAGGTGATACAGGTAATACAGGGGCGACTGGTGCTACTGGTGTTCGCGGTAATACAGGAAATACGGGTGATACAGGAGATACTGGGGCTACAGGAGCTACAGGTGTAACTGGTGTTCGCGGCAATACAGGAAATACGGGTGATACAGGAGATACTGGAGCTACAGGAGCAACCGGGGTTACAGGTGTTAGAGGTAATACAGGAAATACAGGAGACACTGGGGCTACAGGAGCGACTGGTGCAACGGGCCCTACTGGTGTTAGAGGAAATACGGGTGATACAGGTGATACAGGAAATACAGGTGTAACTGGTGTGCGTGGAAATACGGGCAATACAGGTGATACGGGTGATACAGGAGCAACAGGAGCAACGGGGGTCACTGGTGTTAGAGGAAATACCGGAAATACGGGTGATACGGGTGATACGGGGGCTACCGGCACTACGGGGCCAACTGGAGTGAGAGGAAATACTGGAAATACGGGTGATACAGGAAATACTGGAAATACGGGTGTAACTGGTGTCCGCGGCAATACTGGAAATACTGGAGACACCGGAAATACTGGGGTCACTGGTAATACAGGTGTTAGAGGTAATACGGGTAATACAGGCGACACAGGAAATACTGGACCAACCGGCACTACGGGGCCAACTGGAGTGCGAGGGAATACAGGTAATACTGGAGATACGGGGAATACAGGGGCTACTGGACCTACTGGTGTCAGCGGCAATACTGGAAATACGGGAGACACTGGGGATACAGCGGCTACTGGACCTACCGGTGTAACTGGAAATACGGGCAATACAGGTGATACTGGGAATACAGGACCTACTGGTGCTACAGGACCTACCGGAGTGCGAGGGAATACAGGTAATACGGGTGATACTGGAAACACCGGCAATACGGGCAATACAGGTGTCCGTGGTAATACAGGAAACACAGGTAATACGGGTGATACAGGTAATACGGGCAATACAGGTGTTACTGGAAATACAGGGAATACAGGAAACACAGGTGATACCGGGAATACGGGTCCTACTGGTCCTACGGGCGTCACAGGAAATACAGGAAATACAGGAGAAACGGGAGCTACTGCATGGACGGGAAGAACAGGTCCTACCGGTGTTCGCGGTCAAACAGGAGAAACAGGAGAAACAGGAAATACAGGTCGCACTGGTAGAACAGGACCTACTGGTGTCCGCGGTGAGACAGGTGAAACTGGAAATACAGGTCCAACAAGTAGAACAGGACATACAGGAAATACAGGAAATACCGGACAAACTGGACCTACTGGTGCAACAGGAACGACAGGAAGAACTGGTCCTACAGGTAATACAGGTAATACAGGAAATACAGGAAATACAGGTCCTACTGGTCCTACTGGTATTGGATATTTGGGTTGGAATGGTCCTATTGGGTTGCCAAATGAAGGAACCGGCACAACTGGACCTACTGGTGATACAGGTGATACGGGTCCAACAGGTCCTACTGGTATAACTGGTCCCACAGGAACTACAGGATATAACGGACACGAAGTGAGAGGTCCAATTGGTTTAACAGGGCCTACTGGATATACAGGAAGGACAGGACATACAGGAAATAGGGGTATGACGGGAGACCCAGGGTTAAGTGGTCCTATTGGTACAACCGGGCATACAGGAAACACAGGAAATACAGGTGATACAGGAAACACTGGTGTTACTG
>Ga0194133_10010029_pt1 | contig 10739 bp, 9 predicted proteins | sample TA2KigOf40mmetaG_FD_155448 | JGI IMG/M metagenome (GOLD analysis project Ga0194133, IMG submission 155448) | Freshwater microbial communities from Lake Tanganyika, Tanzania - TA2015055 Kigoma Offshore 40m | ecosystem: Environmental > Aquatic > Freshwater > Lake | place: Tanzania: Lake Tanganyika...
ATGCTGTCGTTCGCGGTGTTCTTTGCCGATGAGCCCGCCGTCGGCATGAGCCGGGTGGAGGCTGCTGATGCCGCCGCTGCTGAGGCGCTGGTGCTCGATCAGCACACTGGTGGCCGGGTGCATGCAGTGGATGGTGCGCTGGTCAGCGAGGAGAACCGGGTGCGGCTGCTGGCGGCTTGGGTTAGGGGCGGTATTTGACCGCAATTTGACCGCAGTTGCTGAGGTCAATCCCTGAAAAGTCAGTCGGGGCGACAGGATTGGAGAGTCAAATCGTCAGCAGGTAAAAGAAAGAATAACCTGTAACGACTAACTGGAACTTTTTTGATATTAACCCAACACCAGTACCAAGACAAGCAGGGATAAAGGAGTGTGCCCGAGCCGTCGTCGAAGTGGCATGACAGGCATATAGAACGCCATGTCAGATCGACGACGCACCCATGTCTAACCTTCGATATCTATGGGCTGGAACCTCCAGGATTTACCATCCCGCCTGGTTTCACCAGCCTTCACCGGCCTAAACCCAAGGGCCTTCACCAGGGGCCACACCCTTCGAACGTCAAGCTGATCCATGGGGCCGGGGATACGATCTGATCGACTGCCCAGCAACCTGGCTACACGTTTGGCGCCATCCTTATCGAGTGCTGCAAGGGCATCCCAGACGTCCACCATCGCTGGACTACCAGCGTGGACAGTGCCGGTCTGGATCAGCAGGTTTAATTTCAATTTTTGGGCAACACTCCATTCCTCACTTACGTCGGCCTCTGCTAAGTCGACAAAAATTCCACCTTCGACCAGTTGTTTGGCTCTGTGCTGCTCTGAACAAACTGCTGATGTCCCTGCGACCAGGCGCTGGAGAGCCGCCATCCGGTAGGCCTTGACCCCCTGAAGCGAAGGGTCTAAACCCCGTGTACCTCGAGTGGTCGGACTGGTAGTCGCATCCTGCTCCTGGGACAATTCAGTGATCTCGCGGATGGTGTAGCCCTCTTCCTCTAACATCCCTCGTAGGCACCAGTTGTTGTTGATAGCCTCAAAGTTTCGACGAGCTTCGAGCTGAGGAACCAATCGACGGGTAGCTGGATGTCGTTGTTGCACCAGCGCGGTGTAGTCACCCACATCGCCAGCCTGCATGCGGTCCTGGAAGATTTTGCTGACACGGTCGGGAAAAATCTCCTTGGTTGGACCGACAGCCTCGGGTACAACCATTGGCGCCAGCAGAATGCGTCGTTGGGTAACCCTGGCTCGATTAAGGGCTTGGACAACGTCCTCAGCGCGCCAGCAGTAGTCCTGAATAATTGCGGTTAAATCTGACGATGTCTGGGACATTGAAATGCCGCAAGACATTGCTGGGCTGAATCCAACACGGGTGTACTTGGGGCCCTCGGTCTCGGTATCGGCCATGAATTTGGCAACTCGTGGATCTTCGCGTGAACTGTCCTCCCCTGTAATCCGTAATTCATCACCGTCCTTTGCAGGCGGAAGGGCATCTAGCATGCTGTGCAAACCATTGACAGTTCCGTGCCCCAGCCAGAAACGGCCGTTAGACCGAACAACATCTTGGAGCTGGAGGGTGAGGGTACGTTCGTTCTCAGTGTTAGGCAAACCCAAAAATAACTCACGAGATCTGGTGAAGTTGCTCTGAATCACATACGGGGATGTGCAACTGACAGCCTTTAGCCATTCAAGTTCAATGTCACCAAGTAAGGCGTCGGCAGCCCAGACACGCACACAGTCAAGCTGTATCAAACCCTCGAGCGCTTGCAACGCCTTGCTGCGGATTCGCTTTAGTTTATCGGTACCACCCATTGTCCAGTTGTCCAACACCTGGCTGATCTCATCGAGAATGAGTACCGTGGGACGTGGATTCTCTTTCAGGTCCCAGTACCATCGCCATAGCGTCATCTCTTGTGTTTCTTTATAGGAACTCTCACCGCAGCAAAAAAGGCCGTCCCGCAGAGTTCGACTTTCATACAGCCCCATCCGCTCAGGTGATCCAATCGGTGAACTTAGATCAACTACGCCAAATTCTGTTGCGCCTTTATGAACGAGTGACGACCGGTGATAGCAGCCTAGGATCAAGAACTTGATGAGCATTGAATCTTCTAGCTTCTCCACTGCGCCGAGCATCGCCAGTGACTTGCAAGTTCCGGTTGCACCTTTAAGCGCAATAACACGATGATCATGGCTCAAGGAATATAAATCATCGGCACAAAATTCGCGTTGTATCACTAATGAATTCCATGGTCCAGACAGTCGTCGATATGGCATGCGAGCAGAAACCCCCGAGACAAATGCGTCGATCCAGACCTTCTTTTCAGTCGGCAGCACACCATTAACCAATGACGCGATAAAATCATCCGTTTTTGCGGGAGTTGCTGGAAGCCAACACCACCACCGCGCAATATCGCCACCGTGCTTCTGCAAACAATTTGCGAGCTTGGTCGCTTGATTAACAGATTGACTGTCACTACGATCTGGGCGATCGAAACGGACTATGACCGTGCGCTTATTTTTTGCTGTCCGTTTTAAAAAAGGATGCAATCGATCGCTTCTTCTTTGCTGCCCCCAGCCATTGATCCCATTCAGGCCGATGGCAAGCTGACCAATTGAACATGCCGCCATCGCCTTAAGAGCAGATTCTTCTACCCACAAAATAATTTCTGGTGTATCTAGCACAAACCTCCATGCCTGCCAAGGCTCGTATCCTGTAGGGTCAGGCATAAAACCGTAGGGCTTCAGAAAATAAAGCGCAGCCTCGAACGACAATGGCGGCAGAAATACACCACGATTAGTCTCACTCCAACCACGTGTATCAAACTTCAGCTTCTCACCCGGCTTCCTTTTCTGCGGGTGAATGCGATGACCAATGAATGCTTGTCCTGAAACTGGGAATCCCTGGCGATTAAGGGCTACTGAAGAAATGGATAAACCACCCGCGCCCTTTTCCAGGCTGCGTCGCACCATGGTCCAGGTATTGCTGCGGGTTCCCGTCTGGCCGTGAGTTGTGTCCAGGTTCCTGGACTCAGCCCAGCGTTCCAGTCCGGAGACGTAAGCAGCGCATGGCCCAATCTGCAGGGTCCATTCCTCAAAATACGTTGGGTCGATCCCGTGCTGGGCTAGCAATTCGCCCTGGATTTGCGTCGCTAGGTTGAGCAGGGTGGATTGGGACACATTTCTTCTACATGTATCTCAATGTACCGGCCACTTTAGAAAAACATCGCCCAGCATCACCAATTTTTCTGCTGCCCCCCCCCAATCGCCTTCCAGACCAGCGCTTAACCAGCCTGAAATCGAGCAGATGTGGCGCGTCGTTCGCGGCAGACAATTCTGCGTGGACGGTTGCTGAAGACATGGTGTCATGCTGGCGAGCTAGCTCCTCGGCGAATTGGCGGACAGCACGGACGGCTGGGCTAGCTTCGAAGGATATGGATATCGATTTGCGCATTATTAGTAGTTTACACCTCTACACTATTCCCAATGGCTCACATAATACTATGATGATTCCGCTGTTGCCGCCTAATTTCTGTCCAGTAAATGGGAAGAGACCTGCATATAGGTGTCTATTATTAACGTTTACGCGATAAAATTATAAATAATTGGCTTTAATGGGTAATCAGGCTGCACGATGATCGTGATTTTCAAATGGCCGAAGGACCGTTCACAATCACTACGGAAAACCCTCTACGCCAGCGTCCATGATGCGTCCGATTGCCGTGGTGTACATGGAATGAGCTTAGTATTCAAAGGTGAATAGTGAAATTATTCATTCAAGGCAGCGCACAAAACTCTTCTGCTTGACAAGAAGTAACAGAGTGGTACACGGATAATTAGTCCTCAGCCAGAATATACATAGCTATCGCGTGAGTAAAATGGTAGAGTATGGACAGCAAGACTATCCGAAGAATTATCCCAAGAACCCTTCAACACCTCTAACGCCTTACAAAGAGATTAATCAATAAGAGGTACAGCAAGGATGCGCTGGTTGCCTAACTCTATTGCTGCTGGGGTTGGTTGTGATTTCTGTAGTAACCAAATGCCCTCAACGTCAGCAGCCAAATTTTCTTGAAACCTGTGAGTCACAGGTGAAAAAAACTCTTTCCCACCCCGATTCATATTATAAAATATATGGAATTGGCGCAGAAGCATTTAAAACTCTTCTTGCAGACAATGAAATAGAAGATGTCGCTTGGGAATTTAGATATAAAGCTCCAAAACCGAACACGATTTTCGGACAGGCCCAAGACAATCCGAGGGTATTTGGATCAGCCATTTGCAGAATAAATAAGAAAACGGGTGTTGTATCGGCAAGAATGATAGGTGGAGAAAAGTAGGCTTACTCTGCACAGCTCCCGGCAGGCGAATATGACTTTCCCACTTACTGTCTACAAACCATGGAAATACTTGAATACAATACAGAAATTGAATGACTTACAACTATCGACTGACTAAAAGGCGAGACCTTCATGCCCTCTCATTGTGCGACTATTCCTTCTTATAAATTAAAAATTGCAATCAGAACTGTATTCACTAGACTTTGCATGCCGGCGAAGGTGTAGTCAGATCTGCTGGAGCGAGGCAGGTTTCTATCGAGGTATGCAGCGTAGATCGCGGGTGGCAAAGGCTACAGAAGACTGGGTAGCAACCGGACCTCCGCAGTGGTGAGGTCGACGAAATGAGGCAACACTGCTAATAATGTATTTAGATCCCTTTGCCATTATGCGTTCGACAGCCACTAGTGCATTGTTCATAGCTCTTATATTGGTTGCAACAGCATGCTCTGATAGATCGACAAAACAAAATTTGCCAACTCCTCCGCTGCCTGTGACAAGTAAAATCTCTATTGCAGACCTAGGACCTCCGCTACCTGACCTTGGACTTCAAGCATTACCAACTCCTGATGAAGTAATAAAAAGTGTATCAATCGGAACCGAGGACCCGTTTCGAAATATTAGCACTGGCACCTCAGCATCAGATCAGACCTCAGAAGACGGCAAAAGCGAATTCGGTACATTTACTTTGACCGGCTTCTTATCAACCAGCAAAAGGCAACTAGCATTAATTGAATTCAATGGCGAATCAGGAACTGTATTTGTTGGTGACAAGGGAAGTATCACAACAAACCTGTTGCCACCAGGATGGACAGTCACTTCAATTGATGGTGATAATGGGAAACTAGTACTTCGTAAAAAGGACCAATTCGTAACTGCTGAGATCTAATCTTCAGTTATGATCGGATAGCATCTAACTCATCATCAATGGCAGCCCATCGTCCTTGAACATCCATCAAGGAATCAATGCCATTAACAAGTAGTTCTTCATCTGCTTCAATCTCTTCTAGAACACCATATTGCCCAATTTTATTTAAGGGCATAAGATATTCTTCGGGATTTTCATAGCCTATCAAGACCCCGCCAAAATCCTCAATACTCTCAATGAGTATAGACAATTTTTCAATAATAGAATATAATTTTGCAATAAGCCTGTCATTCTCGCCCATGTATCCCTTTAATTGACTTTTAATATCTTCGATTTTACGCGTAAATTCAGCTAACCCCTCGATCTCGTCATACTTCCGAGAATTGTGGTCAGTATCTAATAATTTTTGACTTAACATATTTTTAAAGTCGAGTGCATCAGTTAATTTGCCCCAATAGTAGTGATGCTTTTTTACAAGCTCCTGATATTGGGAGTCAGGCTCAACCTTTTTCCAGGATTCACATTTTATTTTGATTACATCTGGTAGCAATAACTTTGGCTTACTCCAAAGCAAATTCTTTTTTAATCCAAAATCATTTTTAAATAGCTCGGATTCGTGGTGAAATGACAAGGTTTTCGCATTTGCATTTCTTGAATACTCTAACTGCTCAAGTTCGACAAATATTTTGCTATTGTTTTTTAAATTAAATCCCAATACTCTGGCCACCTTGGTTTTTGTACAATAAAAAAACTCTGTATTTTCTTCATTGAGCAATGTATTGGCCCTTGTAACTAAGCTCTTCAATCTTGACCTGGAAATCCACTTACAAGTAAATATGCATAACAATATTGAACCTGAAATTAAGAGTATGCTGCTTGGATTAAAAATATGTAATTCTCGTGTATTGGGAGAATGTTGCGGGGGTGATGGCTCGATTGACTCAAAGTGTTGATTTCCATCTGAAAATACGCTGGCCTCAGCATTATTACTAGATGCTTTTTCAAGCGTTTTGCTAGAGACATTTTCCTCTTGGGCTAATTTAGATTCATTATTGAAACCATCCTTGCCTAAAGAAGGTGCTACATTTGTCTCTGGTGCTACTGGTTGATTGCCCTTGTTATTAGCATTTTCAACAACGGGCTGATTTTTAGCTTTTTTATCGGGCGCAAATTTTATGCGCTCAGTGCTGCTTCTGATATTGCAAATTCCATCAATACATCTTATTGTGCGACCTTCGCCGGGATTTAAATATAGTTGTATAAAATAAATCCCGGGATTAACAAGCATGATGATTCATTATTGAATATTATTTATGGGGCTTTATATGCATTAGGCAGCCGGTTCCGGCTACAAAAATTTCGCGTCCATGACTAAGAGCTTTAACTTCGGAAGTCAAAAGAGAGCAGTCTGAGCTCTCAGCGTATAGAGCTGATCGGCCTACGCCGTAAGTATTGCTATAAAAATAATTGCTAGATTGTTTTGGCATTCTTACATTTGTAGTTTTAGAGCTAGATCCGCTGCTTTTGCCGAAACGAATTCTCGTTGGTGATGAATACCTGGTACCTCCAGATGGGTTCACTGTGCCTGCGGCACCAGTGTACGGATTATAATTACCTTTTGTACTCCAATTATTGTAAACTGATGAATCTGGAGCCGATCTCATGTGAGGGCGAACATATGTTCCATCCTTTCTGTAGTATCCTTTGACACTAACGTCTCTGGCTAATACATTCGTATTCCATAGCAAGAATGTTGAGGTAATTAGAATAGAGACCAGTTTAGCGATGGACATTAAGGGCCTGAGCGCTACTTTCACTATAGCCAAACAATTCCAAATCGCACCATTAATATTCATACTGATCAGCGGGGTAGGTTGCGGAGCCACACGACATGGACATCTGAGAGCCGATGAAGATAGCTTCATGTCTACAAGACAAGCCGGCCAGACTCAGGCGATGAAAGACGGCTAGCTGCAGGCACTACACCAACATGAGATCATGCGCTCTTGCGCCAGAGAGTGAGGAGCTTTGACACCAAAGTGAGTGATGGCTGAGGAGACCAGTAGCCACGCGGATCCTCAACGCGGTCACCAAGCTTCACCTGGTTGTCGGCAGCGACAGAATCACGGCCCTCAATGGATTCTCTTCGCTATTTAGCTTTAAAGGCATTAATTTCATTAATACGACTACTTGTGACAAGCCACTCAAGATGCCTAGACAGCTCTTCCAGTGATAACTCATGTAAATTATCTATCAAAAATATTTACGATAGGTGCGTCCATCTCTTGTCTGCTCATACCTATACCTGCCACCCCTTGGCCCGATATATATAGGCTCTAAATCTTGAGAGGCTGTCATGTCCGGCAATTTTCTGGTAGGGAACATGTTCGAATGTAATGGTGGGTCAACTTCAATCACTCTTATATCCAATAAGCCTGATTCAATTCTCTTTTTTGCGTGCGCTTCTGCATTGTCTCTTGAAATCCAATATTGATAGTTGCCCGGCCAGTCTCCGCCGCTTAGCACCGCCTCGCCGGCAAGCACTTGCCATGCCCTCTTAGGCAATTGCGTGCCAGTCGAACAATTACCGTTGCCATATTTGAGTATTTTCTTGGGCCTTTTTGAGGTGAAAATGGACGATTTCAAAAGCCTAACTACAAGCCAAAATCCAAGCCCGAGCAGCCACAGGGAGATAGCGGCGCACACAAGAAACAAAACAGTCATGACCTTTTCAATCAGAGTTAATTTGACTCTAGTCAATATACGATCTATTCACTATTATCACATGGCTGGAATAAGCCGAAATTATTGTTATTTTTTGCGTTTTTTTCTGAAGTCCCAAGGCCTTTGCTCCCCGCCATACCTCCAAACGCCTAGACGCCTCATCTCAGCTTGGCTTTCGGCGTCGAGATAGGCATTGGCATCGCAGCCGCTCAGATAGTTGCGATACGCGTAGGCAAATCCAGCACGGACCATTTCTAGGTTCACATTGCGCCCGCCAGCGATGACCTCGCCAACGGTGCGGCCATAACGATCAACCGTTTGGGGCTGAATCTCGATGCCACCCCCACCCAACAGCATTCGCAGATAGCCAGTGGCTGCTGCCCCGCTCTCCCCTTGGGCGGTCTCGGGCGCATCGATACAGGCCAGCCGAATGGTGACCTTTTGTCCAGAGGCAGTGCGCACACGAATGGTGTCGCCATCCCCCACTGAGATCAGAGTCACGGGACCAGACGCCTCAGGGAGCTTTGGCCGCTGCTTTTTGGGCTTGGGGATTGATGCTGGGGCGATGTAAATCGAGCTAGAGCCACCTCCGGAGCTGCTTCCGCCGCCGCCCCCACCGTGGCAGTGGTAATCGCCGGTTTTCTTGTTCGTATGGCACCCGTCAGCATTCAGTCCACCACCGTGGGCCAGGGCACTTGCGGGCTGCAACACCATCACCGAAAGGCATGTGAACAACGTCTTCCAGCCCATAGCCATAGCGGATCGTGCCCCTCGTTGTAGCCACTGCTAACAGGCCTGCCATCACCCAGGCAAGGCGAGCAAAGACTATGTATTCCATGGGCTCTATGGCTGGTTGATTTCGCCGAGTCGGTCTTCTGGATCATCCAGTAGCGTCCCCGACCTCAAACTGCGAGACCAAATCCGATACCAGCTTGCAGCTCTCGAAGCCACCGGGCTGGTGAACGATGTCTGCTCCCGCAGGGCTAACGCTGGATGAGGGATGGAGCGCATCGAGGCCGGCTGGCACGTCGACCCCGACTACATCGAACTGCTGGAACGTGATATTGACTCAGGTCAGAGAAAGAGGTTTTTGCGTTCCGAACAAGAACGAGCAGACTCCTTGCATCACTAATCTGGCTCCAGAAACTAATTCAATAAAAATCATCAAAGCTCTTATAGGGAAAGCTCAAGAAAGCCTGACCTGGCTCTTTGGGCATCAACAGCAGTGCGCCCCCGGTGAGATATTTCAACAAAGTAAAAGTCAGATTCCTTGGCGATTTGAACGTCAAATGTGAAGCGGCATCCTATTGATTCCAAGAAAAAACTTCCTTGCGAGAGGCGTCCCTGCGCGATCAGTGATCCGCTATTATTGTATACATTGACAGGCGCACCTTCGCGAATATCGTCATAACCATTCGTCCCTTGGCAAAAAGCTCCGATACTCCTGTCGCCACCTCCGCCAACGGAAGATGAGGAGACAATGCTTATTGAGCCTCTTAGGGGGAAAGGAGTGAAGCTAGATGTTGTAATCGCTCGAGAAGCATTGGGGTCAGATTTTTGTATTGCCGTATTACGTCTCTTCTCTTCGGTCTTTGCTAATTGCGCATACTGAGTGTTTTTTATGCTTTGGACAGGAGATTCCCGCTTGCTTGTGCACGTATAAACAACTAAACCTGCAACTACTGCCGAAGCGGTTGCAGCTAAAAGTGGTTTCAGCCATCCTTTTCGCGCCTCAACGGCTGGCCGATATTGCTCACCATACTTGACCATGGAGCTACGGCGCCTTCGAAATTTCTAATTCAAAACTGTAGGAGCATGGCCTGTAGTTGTCAAAGGCTTTGTCCCAGTGAGTAACCACTGCAATAGGACCCAAAATCTGGGAAAAAAGTCCTGTGGGCATAATCTTATTCCTCCAGACCTTCGAACTGAATAAGTTTGCCGTTTTTGTCGAACAAGCATCTTCCTGTGCCAACTACCATGCCGCCAAAGCTGTTGCGAGCTCCAAATATAACTTTTACGCGCATGTTTAAGACTGGCGGCTTTGCTTCGAGATTCGGTGCGACGTAGTACGAAACGTCCCTGGTTTCCATCGATCTGGGATCTTTAAGTCTCCCCATGATTTCAACTTTGCATTCAGCTCCTGTATCTGCTTCGTACTTGTCAAGCCAAAGCTTGGCGGCTTTCTTTGCATCGCCTTTCCCGTTGTCAAATACTTTATCTATTTCTTTTGAAACCTGAGCGGGGTCATTTTTGTTTGGTGAAACGACTGCAGTAGCAATCCAAAGAAGTGGAACAGCTACAATTCCAAAAACTGCCCATTGCACCCAAACCCCTACTTTTGTTTCTTTCCCGTTCTTGTCTTTGTGAATTTTTTCACCACTATTGCTAAATACCCAAAGCATTAGTGGAGACACCACTAAGCCGCCAGGCCCCGCGATAATCCCTGCTGCTGCGGCAAGGACATAGCCCAAAGGTTTTTTGTGTAGTGGGGTCTCTGGCGGTGGTGCTCCGTACTCGACCATAGGGATGCAGCGTATGCCTCTAATTGTGAGAAGCAGAACTAATTCGCGCAACCAATTGCAGAGGCTTATGAACTAGGCCTCCGGGCAACCCGCCTCCAGCAGGAAGGCCATCAGGTTTGACAGGCTGCGGCCTTCGTAGTCAGCGCGCTCCTGTAGCCGCTGGGCGGTCTGCCAAGAAACCGCGCTGCAGAGACGCTGCGGCTTGCGATATTCGAGCGACATATCCCAAGTCTCAACTTTGCTTGTGCTCTGCTGCAAAAATGCTCGCAGCCCAGGCAAGGCTTAGTTGAACGGCCTCCG
>Ga0194133_10010030_pt1 | contig 10739 bp, 9 predicted proteins | sample TA2KigOf40mmetaG_FD_155448 | JGI IMG/M metagenome (GOLD analysis project Ga0194133, IMG submission 155448) | Freshwater microbial communities from Lake Tanganyika, Tanzania - TA2015055 Kigoma Offshore 40m | ecosystem: Environmental > Aquatic > Freshwater > Lake | place: Tanzania: Lake Tanganyika...
AACTAAATCTCATAACAAAATTTTGCCATAGTGAAAGATAGTATAATTGAGTTCAACAAGGTGGATATGAATAAAATATGGTTGTCATTGAATCAATGTGACGATGCAATGGGTTGTGCCTAGTCGCCTCTGAGTGCAGCGTACTTGTTGTCCAAGGATAACTTTAACCCTTCCAAAGACTTTATGTTCTGATTGGCTCCTCCTGATCTGACGCGCTCAAATTGACTTTCCCTAAAAATTGACAACAGCCATGAGGACCTGACGCATGCTAATCTTTTTTACACAAATAAGTTTGTATCACCTGTTTCGCTCGCTTGGCTTTCCGGAACCATCTGAAACAGATGCCGAGAGAGAGGGGAAAAATAATTCATTGCTTATGTCAGGAGCAGCCTTGTTTCGTCTGAAAATGAAGAAAGATTGAGTCAACAGTATCTAAGAAGGGGTCAATGGCGAGATCTATTACTTAGGACCCTTGGATCCTGCATTGACAGAAACAGTGGAGGCAGATCCTCCTCTCATGTGAGGAGGAACGTAAGCGCTCTTTTGACTACTTGCAGGCGCCTCTTGCAAAGGTTGAGGCTCTGCAAAAAGTTTATTTGATGATTTTTTGTCAAGAATAAAAATTTAACAATAAAACCAGGAGTTGAAGCATCTGAACGATCCTGATCTTCAGTTTTTTGACCACCAGCCAACTTGTTCCATGGACCACCATCAGTCTTCTTGTTTCGTGACCTCTCCCCATCACCGTTGAAGTCACTACCATCTTCATCGTTGGATAGACTTTCAGGATCGATCTAAATATTCGAAAACTTTGTTTATCAAAACTGACTTTTTTAATGCACAAAATCACACGTGGCTTACTACCTTGAGAGATTCTATCTTCAGTCCTGTGTAATCTTTTTTAGCATCTTGGTACTCCATCCATTCGTCATCTCTCTAGATAGGATTTTTGCCTAACTATTCAGGATTGTTTAACATTTATCAATTAATCACATACCCCTTCAGAGTTTGTATCAATTGGAACAACGTCGCTTCCCGAGTAGGTTGCAGTTGATGCAGCTTTCAGCTCTGCCTCATGTTCTCTACGGGCATTTTCTTCCAGTTTTGTTGCCAGAACATCCGTATTGGCAGTTACAAACTTTTTCCCCTTCTTCTTTTTATCTTTTTTAGCAAAAAAGTCGTCGAGGTTCGCCATCGTGTTAAGACTCTTTAAGTGGCACTTTCACAAACAATAGCCTTTGAATCTGTTGAGCACAAAACTGGTTTTGGTCCTGTTTTTCATGAAGAGAACTGAGAGTGTTGGTAGCGGAAGCGGTAGCTTGTTGCAGACACCTTTTTTTACTAAGATTTAGCCTTTAAGATGGAGATTTTAAGAAATTCTTCTCCACATATAAACACGAGTACGAATTTCCAGGAACTCGCTGATGTTCGCTGCAGCCAAATTGGTTAGACTTTGCAAGATAAACCAAGGTAACAATTTCTAAACGAACCTTGGAAAAAACCTCGTTGGAGTACATGCAGGCATTTCTAAATTGATAAGGAACTTTTTGAAATCAACCACTCGGCCATGAAAAATAATTTAAAGAAATAAAAAAATTACGACACATTTTCTTCATAATTTTTCTGATGTTGCCTTATTTTAGTTAGGAAATCTAACGATAATATATAATTCTAGTTTGCAATCATAGCTACCTATGCTTTAATTTTTATGTCGTTGATTTTGTGTTTCAGTCCAAATTCGGTAAAAAAATGTAAACAAACATAATCGTGGTTTTTTTGTTTCTTGCACATGGCTTTAGCTATTTGTCGTTGTTAATAAATTTAATATTGAAAAAAATAATTTAGTGTAAAGTAGGTAATGTTCACGAAGTCATGAGTTACCGAGAAGTTTTAGGTTTGTACAGACAACTCGTGCGTTACGGTCAGAATCTTACCCTTACGGACAAAGACTACTTCTACAGGAGGATTCGATTTGAATTTGAGCGTTATAGAAATACAAGTGATCCAAGAATAATTGAGAAACAGCTCCAACGTGGGAGGGCTCTTTTAACTAGAAGTAGAGTAATTTAAATCAGCTCGAACACTTCTTGATGTTTCATTGCCACACTATCAAGACCTATTTGAAACGTGCATCCAAATTAATTTTCGAGACAATGGGTAAGTTTCGTGAATTGTCTGAGAGACCCAACAGTCTCTTTGCTTCTTTTATGTCAGTCAATCTCGCCCACTATCTTGATATGACAGTACTTTTGTTTCCAGCCGAACTTTCAACTTCAAATCAGAGCAAAAGTTTATTTGTTCAAACTATCAATCCGATGACTGGAAAAAAGGAGTGGAAAAATGTTCCAGAAGATTATGACTACCAGCAAGAACTTGCAAGGGCTGCTTTTGCAGATATGCTTCACGATAGTGAAAGGGTAAAAGGCTTGCTGCCACATCCCTGTTCTCAACTAATATTTCCTTAGGAGTCGCTTTTAAGGAATTGCATGAATAATGGCAATAAAAGCTTCTTGCTTTTTAGAACCATCTTTATTACTTGGGGCTTAAGGCAGCTATTGAGCAAAAACGTGCCGAAGGAAAACCTGTCAATGTGTTGGATATAGGGACTGGAACAGGCCTTTTAGCAATGATGGCAGCAAAGTTAGGGGCTGATTCTGTTGTTGCGATTGAAGAGTTCATTCCCATGGCAAATTGTGCAGAAAAAATCATTTCTACAAACGGTTTCAAAGATAAGATAAAGGTGGCAAATTAACTAAAAATGTTCATTGCTAAGCAAATTTGAATGCGTTTAAAAATTTTCTTAAATCTTAGCTGATTCGAAATCGCTCGACTGAAGTAAAGGCTAATGAAGCCTTTCCGAACAAATCCAACATACTTGTAACAGAAGTTTTCGACACCGAGCTCATAGGAGAAGGAGCAATTTCTACCTTTAATATGGCACACAAAAACTTACTCACGGTTAGTTGAGAGGCTTGTATTATGCACAACATTTTAAGTACCCAGATTGCTTGGTCGTAATTTAGGATGATTGTCTTGTTGTTCCCTGTGAAGGAGTTATGTATGCTCAAGTTGTCGAGTGTCAGCTCGCAGAGAAGTGGAATAAGCTCAGTACATTTACCGTTGGAGAAACCTCTGAAGACCAAATAAAATTTAGGTATCCCTCTGCTAAACTTAAATAATGAATTATATAGTTAAATACTCGAAGTTTCCGTATTCAAAGCTCCTCTAGTTGTCAGTCGGTATCACTGTCTTTACACGATCTCCAGTTGAGTCAATTTCAACAAAGCTGGTATAAGCCAATCACCACTCCTATTGAAGTATTCAGGTTAATTTCTTATCACCCTTACCTGAACGTTTTGAAAGTCTTGTCTGTAATATTTTTTCTATTAAGGTTTAACTTTGGCTCACAGAAAGAGAAGGGACCGATACCCAAAAGGGACCAGAGTGTCAAAAAAACTGAAGCCATAAATACTGGTAAATGTCACGCAATCTTTTTGTGGTGGGAGATTTTCATGGATCCCCAAAAAAAGGTTACCTCTGAAAAAAAAATATTTCAAAAACACTGACCTTACTTAACCTCCCTCTTTTTTGTTGATTTAGATTGTCTTGTCTTGTGCACCTTATTGGGCTCATCCAGATCCAGAAAAAATGGTTGGTTTAAAAAAAGTAGATCGCTTTCTTTAGAAACTTATTTTTTTTCTTTAGCAATGGCGAGATCACTGGATGCAATCTATTTATTATCCTCTAAAAGTTCACGAGGTTCCGCAAAACTCAATGTTGACTCTGGTCAGCAATCATGATGAGTACAGCTTTTGGTTTGACATAATCCCTGGAGATCAAGAGTAAGTCTAAATGGAATTTAAACTGGATTACACAAATTTAATATTTGATGGATCTTAGTATAATTGGACGGTTGGAAATGCCCGAGCCAGGTTATGGAATTCATTTAGCAATCTCAAGACAACGTCTAGGGCAAATCAATGATGCAGCAAGAAACTTGAAGTTTTACCAAGCTTTTAAAATTGCCATAGATAAATATGTCGAGTCAAAAGAAGAACTACCGGTAGACATTCCTAAAGATTTTCATTAGTTCTGAAAGTGTTTAATGAAGTATCCAACTTTTAGAGATGCCTTTGTATTAGTGAGTGTAGCCTGATTCCTGTTTTGTTCGGACATTACCTGGGAAAAATATCCTTGCCAAGAAAAAATAGGTGAAATTCTCTTAAGTTTTTCATATACTACAAACTAGTTGACTTTTTAGATAAATATTTTATAGAGGGAGAGTTTATATTTGTGAACAAAATGGACCAATGAGGCAAGTTTTGCATGATGCCATCAACGAAAACCTCTCACTTCAAAAAGTGGATTTTATTTTCCTTGAAGGTCACGTGGCTGATCTAAGTCCGGAAAATGTACCCGAAAAGGTACTGTCAGCCTTTTTAGTCCTAAAAACATGTGAATCCACACTTTTTTCTTAGATTGACCTCATATTCGGCGAGCCTAGCTTTTCTGTGAGCTTCCTTCCTTGGCACAATTTATTGTTCTGGTATTCTTTAAAAAGCTTTCTTCACAATGATATGGTTTTGATTCCTCGGAATGCTACTCTTTGGGTGATGCCTGTACATTACGAGAACCTTTGGAAGATTCGAGCCCCAATCAGAAACGTCGAAGGCTTCGAAATGGAACATTTTGATCGAATTATTATGGTACTTAAGCCCTTCGTTAAATTTTTTCATAAATTATTTTTGAAATATATATGCTTTGCAGGGTGCTTGCGATAAAGCTGACGCCAATATTGAACCCCATCCACTTTGGGAATACCCATGTCAGGCCTTAGGAAACCCCTTCAAGCTTCTAGATTTTGATTTCAAAAGTAGAATGCCTGAAACAAATTTTGCTATCGAAAAAACCATCATGATTTCTAATTTTAGCAAAGATCTAAACGGTAATCTGATATTGCAGACTTTACTAATGAAATTTTGATTTTCATGCCTTTTACTCTTAGGCCTAGCCTTTTGGATGTCGTGGAAGCTGGCAGATAATCCTGAAGTGTGCGTTGGAGGTGGACCTGTAGAACACAAGGTCGGAGAAACTGTAGTGTGGGATATACACAGTAAACAAGGAGTCCATTTCTTCCAAAGTCCCTCCAACAAGGCAAAAAGCATAAACATTGAAGTAAAGTTTAGTGTTCAAGAAGGCGACCTCGAGTTCAAAATAGATCGAGTTTTTGATTGAATGAAGGTATTTGGTGTGTGGAGAAAAAGTAAAGATCACTGAAACTTACCAACGGCCAAGAACTTTGAAAAAGCATACAGGACTTGGCAGTGAGATCAGAATAGAAACTAAGACGATTTATTTCAAGATTTATATATGTGTTCTCGTTGTAAACTTGATTACTCTGAAGTTGGACTTTTGAGTGAATTTTCAAAATCCACTGGAGTTACAAGGTTCTTTTTCCCATACGGAGGAGGTCCAAGAAGCTTGACTACATCATTATAATTCAGCGTCTCCTTATCTAGCAAGGCCTCGGCCATTGTCCTCAATAAATCTTTGTGCTTGATCAAAAGCTCTTCAGTTCGTTTGTATGCGGAAGAAATAAGCAATCTGGCTTCATGATCCATGGTGGCTTGCAGCTTTTTGCTGTATGGTCTAACTCCACTGCTGGTATCATTTTCAAATGAGAAGAGACCGACTTTTTCGTTGAAGCCATAATATTTGATTTGAGAATATGCGAGCTGCGTTACTTTTTCTAAATCATTCTGCAAGGTTTTTTTTGGGTTAAACAGAAAATCAGCAAAGTTCAAAGAAATATCTTTCTTATTAGTATGAAAATGTTCAACCTGGGCACCGGTTGTAACTTTGTTGAAAGTAAGTGACTCTGCTACTCTTCCTCCAAGAGCCATACACATTCGGTCTTGCAGTTCTTCAGGGCTGTACAACTTTTTGTCAGTTGGAGTGTATTGTGCAAATCCAAGGGCCTAAAAGTTATTTTTTTGTCAAAAGCTAACATTTGTATTTATCACTCTTGGGTTTCATATTACAAAAATGAAATGCAAAAATATTTAAAAATTATAGTTAAAACTTCACACCTGCGATGTCCTGGGCAAAATTGTCACTTTCAGTAATGCATCAGTGTGCTCCATCATCCACCCCACTAGAGCATGACCAGATTCATGATAAGCAACTACTTTCTTTTCGTTTGGGCTGAGAACATTAGTTCTTTTTTCCGGGCCGGCAATGACCCGTTCGATAGCATATTCAAAATTATCAGGCTTGACCTAAAAGTTAAGGGCAGTTAGAGAGACGTTGATTCCAAGGAAGGTTTTTCTCTAACGTTTCTGGTAGATCCTTTTCTCACCTTATCATTTTTTATTCTTGCAGCATGAAGAGCAGCTTCATTGACTACATTGGCAAGATCAGCTCCGGAAAATCCTAAAATAAAAAGTTTTGGTCAATGTAAAAAAAAGTCTGAAACAGACAAAAAACTATTTTTTCTTACCTGGTGTAAGTGTTGAGAGCCTTTCAGAGTACTTTTCGGCATCTTTGCTCAGCAACACACTTTTCATATGGTGATCCTAAAATGAAATATTGATGCTGGAGACTGCTTTTAGAGTACAAAAGAAATAATACCAAAATTTCCTTCCTTTCGATAACTGTTGGTAGGTCAATCAGAATGTGACGATCAAATCTGCCGGGTCGAAGAAGCGCCTAAAAAGTAGGAAAAACTTTAAATTACATTTTAAAGAGCCCTTTAAGAATTTCTTTACTAAGTCAACTAATTATAAACGAAGCGAAAATGTAACCTTGTCTAGAACATCAGCTCGATTGGTCGAAGCCAACATGATGACTCCTTCTTTGGAGGCAATACCATCCATCTCCACAAGAAGCTAAATCAAGATTTTTAGTTCTTTTTTCAAATAGCCAAACAGGAATTCATTCTGGCTATATCGTACCTGGTTTAGTGTTTGTTCTGCCTCTCCGACCCCGCCTGAATTCGCACTTCCAGAGCGCTTCCTACCAATTGCATCAATTTCATCAATGTAGATGATCGACGGGGAACGATTGCGAGCCTCTAAGAAAAGGTTTCTGACCCTAGCGGCCCCAAGTCCACCTGTTATCAATTTAACCCTGATTTAGTTTGTACAATTTTCATTTAAAGTATCTTACCGATCATCTCTATAAATTCTGACCCATTCATAGACAAAAAAGGAACATTTGACTCGTTAGCAACTGCTTTAGCCAACATAGTTTTGCCGCAACCTGAGATTTCAAGCAAAAGCATTACATTAATATTATTTCCCAAAAGATTTTGTAAGTAGCAACTCGCCTGGTGGACCAGTAAGAAGTGCTCCCTTTGGAGGTTTGGCTCCAAGTTCTTTGTATCTGCTCGGATTTTTCAAGTAGTCAACAAACTCACGAACCTCTATTTTGGCTTCCTTTTAAAAAGAACCAAACTTCAAAAAAAAATTTAATGGAGTAAATCGATGTACAAAGTTGCATTTAAAACTTATTACTGACATTTTTTATGCTGAAAAAAAGCAGAAAACAAAATATTTTTATGAACCAAAAGTTAGGTAGACTAGCTTAGTTGCTTAACATTATTTTCTTTCAGAAATCATATTTTAGTAGCATTACCATAATTTAACCTAAATAAGTGAGGCAAATTCAGACCTTTGATACACTTTCATTCAAAAAATTAACCAACAATATTCATTGCTGAATATGGAAAAAACAGCTCTACATTATTTTCTTCCAAGTAAAGAAACGATCCAATTTAAAAAACACAAAAAATAAGTTTGTCGTGGTTCACCTTCATTCCAGCCACATCAGAAAATTTGACTCCTTTTCCAGCTCTAATTTGAGGATCAATCAAGGTGAAATCTGGAAAAAACAAGTCAGAAAGAGTAAGCCAAATGTTTCCTTGTTTGAATAATAAATAACAAACCTGCTTTGCCAAGTCTGTGGGTTTTCCCAATATCAAAGACAAAAAAATAAATTAGCTTTTCTTGCTGAGCAAATATAAAGGATATTCAGAATGTGATTTTTTACTTTGCAAATGGGTTACTGGACATGATCGACGAACGAAATTGGCTGCCGACTTTAAAAAGGAGAGCGAGGACACCAATCACCAAAATAACGTTTATCTGAAACATTTTTGCATTGATTAAATTATATAATATATTTACATACACTTTGAGGTGAAAAACTCTTAATGAAATGTAAACTTACAACTTTATTGAGGTTTTCTGGTTGGCGTTGGTAAATTATGTTAACTCCTTCCTCAGGAGGTATACCAAGCTTGGATTCAGCAGATCTTATTGTATCCTCAAACTCTGAGGATCCCTGGAATACTTTTATGCTTTCTTAAATGTCTTAGTTATCTTTCAAAACTTTCTCCTACCCCTTTCAACATCAGCCTGTAGACGTAACCATCAACTCGTTGACCCTATAGAAATCGATAAAATTTATCTTGAAACAGTTGAAAAATAAATTACCCTGGAATTTTTAAACAAGAGGAGCTATTTGTTTCTTATTTAAATACTTCAAAATAAAGTAATTTTTTATAGGTCAGTTTACCTTAAACATAGCTCCTGGTCTCATTGTAACAGCTGCAACATTCACGGAGGGGAAGACAGTGATAGATTGTACCTCGCCAGCCAAAAGCATATTGTAGTAAAAATCGTGCCTTTAAAGTAATTTAGTAAGAAAACAAACAAAAAGTAAAAGGTATGTGTCAACTCACTCACCAAGTAACATCTTGAGGATTAATTTGGGGAGAAGGACTGGTCTGGAATTGACTGTTAGGTTGTGCTCTTGCTCCACCTTGTTGAATGATTTTTGCTGTTTCTGGGTCTAACTGTGGCCTCTGTCTGTAAGTTGACATAAAAGAGTTCTATTAGAGGTTTTTATCTTTTCAAAACATGATGAATTGTATTAACCTGGGCCCAAAAAGTGTAGCGAAGGCCAGAGAGAGCAATGAGAAAGTAACGATGGACTTCATCAACGCAAAGAATTGATCTCGGTTATTTTTATCATCTAGATTTAAGAATAATCTACTTCGTAAAAGGCCAACCCGAAACGACAAATGAATGCTGAAAAATTACCTTCATTTGACTTTTTATCATCAGAATATCTTTTAACAGTTGTGTGAAAACCGGATACAGACACATTTTGAATTCCTGACGACGAATTGACCCAAAATCTCCTCCATTTAGAACTTTGATCAAATATTCCTGACCTATGAAAGAGTCTGTAACAAGCAACTACCTCTTTTCTTGATAGACAACAAATAGTTTGAGATGGATGGCTTAATTTGGAAAGCTTTCCAGACTGAGGTGGCCTGACAAGGACAAGCGAACGAAACATTATCAACTGAATTTTTCAACTATCAAAGATGGATTTGATGTTAAACTTAAAATTTATATAATTTTACTTTCTTTTCGTAAGTTTTTTTTGCGAACAATCAAAAAGGTTAATAAAAAGCAGCTGACATTTGTTTATTTTTAGTCGATTTCTATGAGCCTGTGATACAAGCCATTGATACCAACGATTGGAAAGGGAGTGATAAACTAACTTTCATATTCTGATTGCTTTTATTTGAAGTTTAAATGGCTTTGACAACTCTGGCCGACGACATATTACACAAAAGTAAAAATAGCTACAAGACCACAAACTGACTGACACCATTTATTTTATAGGGTAACCTTCCTCTAACGCAATCATAGTGGAGCAAACCACATAGACCTAAACATCCGGCCCTAATTCTGAACCTGGGCCCCTCAGGATCAGATTTAAAGTTCTGTAGTGTTTTAACCATCCAGCCCTAATCTTGATTTACTTCTGATTCTGACTTCGTTCGGATTGAAGTTGAGTGTTTCTGAAGGTACTCATAGTTTTGGAAATTGAGTGGTTTCTTCAAGTCCTAGGACATTTCGGTTTCAGCAACAAATATAACTGAAAAATAGACTTTATTTTCTTAAGATAGTCAATTGTTATTGTGTAAGTTATGGAAAAATACTGATGAATTTTCATAGGAAAAATTACCATTAAAAATAAGGAATGCTAAAACTACCTTGATTTATTGGAAAACAAATTCAGTCTTACTCGTTCAAGAATCAAGGATTAATCAATCAATCAATTTCAGATGGATGTGCTAGATTTAATATTTGTGACTTAAAGGTGGAAGTCCCCAAGCTGCACTCGATGTTCTTTTATTGTATCTGAAATATTCAAAAAAGAAATTAAAATCTCAAGATGAAAAAGTACACATTATCAACTTGCCTTGAACATTTTTTGGCAAATATTTTCTCCAAATCAATCGAGGCATCCATGACGTAAAAAAGATGGTCAACTAAGTCTTGAGACTGAAACGCTTGTTTGATAAGAGCAGACCGAAACGCTTCTCCCTGTTAACAAAGTATTTTTCAGTCACAAAAATCATTGAGATTCAATTCTCGAAAATAGTTAAGAAATCATGAAAGACGACGTTTTAGGATCAAAAGTAATGAAAATGCAAGCTTTAGGGCCACGAGCATTTTATCTAAGACTTTTTGTGTGTCTTTGTGGAAACAAGTTTTCCGCACAAAGGTTTGTTTAAACACACAGCTCTTAGGAACTAGGGTTCGTTTACCCCAAATTTGAGAGAAACAGATCTTAATTTTCAAATTGCTTAAAACAGATTGGGGGATTTACAATACCTGGGCCCAAATAGGAACAACCTTCCTAGGTTTAGATTCATC
>Ga0194133_10010034_pt1 | contig 10738 bp, 6 predicted proteins | sample TA2KigOf40mmetaG_FD_155448 | JGI IMG/M metagenome (GOLD analysis project Ga0194133, IMG submission 155448) | Freshwater microbial communities from Lake Tanganyika, Tanzania - TA2015055 Kigoma Offshore 40m | ecosystem: Environmental > Aquatic > Freshwater > Lake | place: Tanzania: Lake Tanganyika...
ATTTTCGAAATATCACTTGCTGGCGCGTCGTGCTTGCCGTCGCAGAAGTGTCAAACGACGGTCGCGAAGGGCTATGGACGGGTGACAGTATAGTCAGCATTCGCCGGTGAGAACATCCAACGGCGGCAGGAACTCCAATACGGCACGCGTCGCCGGGGCGTCGAAGGATGCCTTACTAAACTCGGAGACGCTGCTGGCTGCTAAATGGCCTCTCAGGAACGCAAGGTCGGTCGGGTCGTCGATGTCGTACCACGGCGGCAGCGTTTCGACACGAGCGTCCAGATCAATCAGTCGCCGCATTACCTGGTCGAGCACTCGCGCGGTGCTCCAGTCGATGTCTTCGAAGATCGGCCACGCGCGGCGCTGCTGATTCAGCCCGATCAGATACAGCCCGCCATCGGTGGCCGGGCCGAGAACCACGTCGTGATGCTGAAGCATGTTGAAGGCGAGGGTGGGAAAGTTTGCGGGGAGCGTGGGACTGTCGGAGCCGATGAGCACGATCGGCTCCGGCCCAAAGGCCTCAAAAAACATTAGCATTCGTGTCCCGAGGTCCGAGTCGGTTTGCGGCCAGAGTTCGTAGTCGTCAAGCGAGTACTGACCGAAGATGTCACGAGTCACGTCGTCGTTGGGGGAATATGCCAGCACGCGCCGGTCGCCCGTTCGCCGGAAACGCTCGATCAGGTCGCTCAGAAAAGCTCGATACAACCCCGCGGCCTTCACGCTTCCGATCGACGCAGCCAGCCGAGTCTTCACACGCCCCGGTTCGGGAGCTTTCACGAACATTCCGAACGTTGTCATGCCGGCGGAGTCCCTTCGATCAAGCGTCGCAGCAGCAACTCGGAGACTTGGCCCTTGAATCGAATCTTGCCATCGAATTCGACGACCGGAACCTCGGTATTGAATCGTCTCTGCAAGTCGGGATCGGCATCGATGTCGATGTCCTGGATTGGTGGCAAGCAAGTCGAAAATCTTTGCAACAGTTCGATCGACTCATCGCAGAGATGACAACCATTGCGTGAGTAGACGATCAACGAACGGAACCTGCGGCCCGGCTGAGTTGGTTTCCATAAAGTGCCGTGCCGCTCGTCGGTCGTCGTCGGACCATTCGTCATTACAAACAAACCAAATGCCGCGACCCCGAGTGCCACCAGCAAACACAACGCCCGTTGATTGTGCCAGAATGGCGGCATCGCAAACGGCAATCCGGAAGAATTGTCCCACGCGGCCATCGCCAGGATGCCGAATCCTGTTGCGAACAACAGCGTGCCAAGTTGAGCTTGTCGGGGCGTGAAACGGTGCGACGGCAAAGCTGCGGCTCCTGCATTCCAAGCGACTACTTTGCGAGAGCCATTCGTTCCCGCACAATGTTTTCCAAGCGATCGACCACCGCATCGGGGGTAAGGCCAGACGTGTCGACCCGGATCGCATCCTCGGCAGCTCGGAGCGGATCAATCACGCGAGTCTTGTCACGGGCATCCCGCTCGCGAATCTGTGTCAGAATGTCGTCCAGCGGCACAGTCTGTTCGTGGAGTTCGTGCAATTCCCGCTGTCGGCGAACGGCTCGCTCTTCGGCGTTCGCTGTGACGTAAAACTTGCATTCGGCGTTGGGAAAGACGGCAGTCCCTTGATCGCGACCTTCGGTGACAACGTTGCGACCGCTGGCGAACTCACGTTGTCGAGCAGCCAATTCGCGGCGCACGGCCGGGTTCGAGGCCACGATTGAGCTGCCGCGAGAGACATCCGGGTGACGAATCTCGGCGGTCACATCACGAGCATGGACGAAGACATGCTGCTGCTCCAATCGGAGAGGCATCTCGTGGGCACACGCGGCGACGGCGGATTCGTCATTTAGGTCGATCGACCGTTGCAGGCACTGCCACGCCACCGCACGGTACATCGCTCCGGTGTCGAGAAAATCAAACTGCAACCGCTGCGCGAGTCCGCGAGCAGCAGTGCTCTTTCCCGATCCAGCGGGGCCGTCGATAGTCACAATCATGAGGTGGCTGCAAGTTAGGGGTCAGGGGTTGGGACAGGCGGCTCAGAGGGAACACTTGGCGGATCAAATCGCAACTCGAGGTCGGAGATTTCGAAGGGGGACAACTCCATCCGCACGATGTCACCGTCGATTCTCGGGTGACCGGTCGTGCGGCCGGTGAAGTCACGCAGTCGAACCGACAGCGGCGTGCGGAAACATCGCATTGCAACACTTTGCCGCCGCCCTTCGGTCTCTTGCAAGCGCACCGCATAACCGCTGCCGACTGGTTTCGAGATCGAATCAGCGACTTCCCAGGCCGCGGTGTCACTGCGAGGCTCGTCCATCAGATCGGTCAGTCGAGAGAGCTGCACGTTCGGCGCGTCAACATGCAGGAACCAGCCGGTGGTGCCGCAGCGTGGCGGACCAATCTCGGTCGGAATCACGACGGCGGGCGTCATCGCGTCGATGGCCGCTTGCAGCGGATACGGCTGCTCGAACGCGACCGAGAAGCGGAACCGCCGTCGAGTTTCTCCTTCGACGATCAGCAGCGAATCGCACATCCGCCTCCCGATCTTGCGATGAAACGGCAAGCCGTGAGTGATGATCGTCGTCCGTGTGTCGTCGTCGGCGATCTCGATGTAGTGCGGGCTCTCGAATCGGTCCTGACCAACCGGTTGAGCCGTCCCTAAAACGGATCGAGTCAATGCGGCGGTGCTGTCCAGCCACGCCCAACGGACGCCGAAGTAGTTTGTCCACGGCTCACCGTCGGGCATCTTGACTGAGTCGAATTCGCTGTCGATCTCCAGCACTCTGCGGCCTCGCCACAGGCGGAATGTTTGTTGAAATGTCGCCAACACCGCGTTGGTTTTCTGGTCGAAGATTTCGCCGGTGGTCCGCACTTCACCCAACCAGGGGCCGCGGCTGACGACTTCGACGCCGTGGCAGCGAGAATCTGAATAGAAGGACTTCTCCTCGAATTCGCGATCGTCTTCGGTGACCGTAATGACTCGCTCACGCGGAAATCGAAACGCTAATTGCTGGCTGAGCCGATTCGGCTTGCGGCCGTACTCCTTCAGCCGTTGGATGCCGCCAGTCTTTGGGCTGATGTGAACTTCAAAGAATTCGTTGCGCAGCATGTGGTTTTCAACAAGCGGCGTCCTGAGATTCTCTTCAGTTGAAGACTTCGCGGCACGACCACCACTCGACGTCGGCAACCAGACGAATCCGCAACCCGGGATTTCAATCAGCGTCTGTCGAGTCGACTCACTCTGGAACACGCCTTTCACCGCGCCGCCATGTTCCGGCAAGGGAACATCGCCGGGCCAAGTGATGGGCACGCGCCGTGTGAACGACAAGGGATTGACGATCAACAGGCCAGGCGTTTTGTCGATCGTGCCGTGCAAAATGGTTTGAGCCAGCTCACGCTGACCAGCCTCGGCAAGTTTGGCAAGAGCGATCTCATGGGGCAGGTTTTCAACTTGCCTGTCGGTGATTTTCACGCCGTCTGACACGGGCAGGTTGGAGTCCTGCCCCACATTGAGACTAACCTCGTCCACGAGTCGTTCCGCGTCCGGGCAATCGATCTCGTGCAACCGTCGACCGCGCAGGACCGCCGCCATGCTGCGGAGCCACGACGCGGAATCGAAGCGTTGCCGGCAGTCGAAATGATTTCCGTAGCGGCTGATTGGATCGATCTCGCGTGCGGCAACGCTGCGAGTCAGGAAGGGAGCCAGGTACTCGCCTGCTTCGTAGCGCGAGTGCCGCATCGGCGCGTCGGTGCGTTCGAAGAACTCGCGAAATGTCGCGAAGCGGCCGATCACGGGCGAGTACTTCGCGCCCCGCAGCAAGTCCGCAAAGAACGGACTGCGCACGTCAGGCCAGCGTGCGACGATCAAGCCAGCTCCTTGATCTTGATTCATTGACTCGGCCAGCCGCTGTGGCAAACGCAAGTAACTGGTCGCGCTGTCGGCCGCCAGCGGCAATCTCGAGATCGCATCAATCGTCATGTTGTCACAACCCTCCCAGCGGAGCTTGCTGTTTTCGGCATCCGGATAGATGCCGTCGTCGAGCAAGAAGTGACACGCCGCCGAATAACTGAACTTCGTGAGAATCTGCGGCAGCAGCGAATGCAGCCCAAATCGTCGCCTTGCCCAGGTAGTCGGCTCTTTTCGAAAGAGTCGTTGGTAAGTCGCTCGACCGCGACGGATGTCGTACAGCATGGATTCGAGCGGCAGCAACGGAGACGGTGTCTCGGACCACTCGCCGCCGAGGATTTCAACCAGCTCACGCTGCACAGCCTCGCGCAGCAACTTGGTGATCTCCGGCTTGTCGCGCGTGATCTCGTCGGCGTCGCGAGCTGTCATCAAGAAACTGAGTGGCTTGCTGCCGGTCACCAACGGAATCAGTTTGTCATCGACCATGTTCGGAACGAGCAGGCACATGTCGAGCAAGTATGCATCGGTGGGATAGAACCGCTCGCGAGCTTCATGCAGCGCCTCGAAGCAGTTCGCGAGTCGTTGCTTCACGTCGTCCAGGCGTCCGGCGACCAAGGATTCGGCCGCTTCGACCGCCTCGCGCCGCAGACGCATCTCGTCGATCTCGCCGAAGTAGTGCATTTGCCGAGACAATAACTCCACCAGCAAGTGCGTCGTTCCCAGTGCCAGGAAATCGGCGACGAGGTCCGGATCGAGTTGTTCCGGCGAGCTGACAACCTCTCCGGGTCGCGTTTCGCGGGGAGTCTCACCGACCACTTCCGTCGTGCCACCGTCTGCCGAATGTTGCGGAGGGATCCAGTCGCGAGCGGCCGCCAAAACCTCAGCCAGGAGTTCGTCCCGCTTGTGAATTCCGGAAATGACGAACGAACCGGCATCCCGCTGACGACCGATCCAATCGGACTCCAAACGGTCATCGCAGGCCGTCGGAACGAGAATCAGTCGACCTGCGGAGGGTTCCGGGGGGCTGTCCGCCCGGTGCCAGCCGGGAAGCGATCGGGTCTGAGCCAGCAGCCACGGATGCCACGCCACCGCAAAGGCATTGAGGATGCCTTCAGCCGGTTTTTCCCCCAAATCCGTGGGAAAATCCTCCAAGCTGTGACAGGGGATCAGGATGACAACGTCGTTTAGCATGAGAGTTTGCGGTCAGTCGCGGGGCAGGTATTCAGACGGCCTGATTCGGGACGGTAAGATCGAGAACCTAGCCCACGATCAAAGAGATGTTAAACGGTCGACAGGGACGAGAGGGAGTGAGTGGTGGGCAAAGTTGATGAGGGTCGTTTTTCAAATTCTTGGGAACCGTACGAGAAAGGTCCGTGTCTGACGGCTGTGCGCGGAACACCTGTCGGCACAACGTTCTTGGTTGACGGCTCGAAAAAGCCTTTGATAGTCTGCCCCGGATTGGAATCCATGTGTCAAACTGAGGTTTAGGAAGCGCTGGTCCGCGCGGAACTCGAATTCATTTCAAGACTTCGTGGCAAATCGCTCACGCCACGCCACGATCGAAACCATATAGCGATTCAGGGTGACTTCCATGGCGGAAAATCAGTCCGTTTGGGGAATTGATATTGGTCAGGCTGGCCTCAAGGCAATGCGGCTACGCTACGCCGAGGCCGCCAATCAGGTCATTGCCGTCGCGTTTGATTACATCCCGCACGCCAAGATCCTGAGCCAGCCCGACGCAGTGCCCGATGAATTGATTCAGACGGCCATCAGTACCTTCCTCTCTCGCAACGAGACCAAGGGGGACTTGATCGCGATCAGTGTTCCTGGCCAGTCGGCTCTGACGCGATTCATTCAGCTTCCTCCTGTTGAGTCGAGCCGGGTGGACGAGATTGTCAGCTACGAAGCTAAACAGCAGATCCCGTTCGCTCTGGAAGACGTGATTTGGGACTACCAGACACTCGGCGGCGGCATCGAAGAAAGCGGCTTCATGCTGGGTGCCGAAGTCGGCCTGTTCGCGATGAAAAAGGAAGGCATCCACTCCGCGATCAAGCCGTACGTGAACAACAAAATGGAAGTCGAGTTAGTGCAGATCGCGCCGCTCGCGATGCACAACTTCCTCTGTTTTGACCAGCTTGGTTTGCGTCCCGGTCAGGATCTTACGGACGATGGCGAATACATGATCGTGCTCGACATGGGCACCGACAACACGACGCTCCTGGTCACTAACGGGAACAAAATTTGGACCCGCAACGTGCCGATTGGGGGCAACCACTTCACTCGCGCTTTGACGAAAGAAATGAAGCTGACTTTCGCCAAGGCTGAGCACCTCAAGTGCAACGCGACGAAAGCTCCCGATCCGCGAGCCGTCTTCCAGGCCCTGCGGCCCGTGTTCAATGATTACGTCTCGGAAATACAACGTTCGATTGGCTATTTTTCCAGCGTCAATCGTGACGCGAAAATCACGAAGATTGTCGGAGCCGGTAACGGCTTCAAGCTCGCGGGTTTGCAGAAATTCTTGCAACAGAACCTGCAATTCGAAGTCGAACGACTGGACAACTTCCAGGCTTTGGTCGGCGACACCGTGCTCAGTGCTCCGTTGTTTCAGGAAAACGTGCTCAGCTTCGTGGTGCCGTATGGCCTGGCTCTGCAAGCACTGAAACTCACCCGCATTCACACGACGTTGCTGCCGACCGAGATCGCAACTGCTCGCAAGATCCGCCGTAAGAAGCCGTGGGCTGTAGCGACCGCCGCCAGCTTGCTCTTGGGTTTGGCGATGTCCACGGCAGGCTACAGCAACGTGGCCAATTCGGTCAGCGAGGCCAAATTTGGAGACGTCGAGAAAAAGGTCGCCGCCCTCAAGGACCTTGAAGGCGGCCACCAGAAGAAGTTCGGGGATGCCAAGACCGCGTTCGAGAAAGCCAAGGCGGACGGTGAAAAACTGGTGACGGCCATCGACACGCGTGAAATGTGGCTGGAACTTTATCGCGCGATCAACGAATGCCTGCCGCGTGATACAGGAAACGAACAGGACATCGACGATGTCTGGCTCAAGAACCGGGTGAATATCAAAAGCGTTACAGCAAAGAAGAGCGCTGATGTCTCAAAGTGGTTTACGGACACCCAGACGAAAGGTGGTGCCGTCTACCTCTCGATGTTGAAGCAGGACCAAGAGAAACCGCCGCCGAGTCAACCTGGGTATATTTTCACGCTTTCGGGCGAGCATTTTCGTAACGACCCCAACGATGAAACGAAACAACGCCAAGCCTATGTCAAGAATCACGTCCTGAGCAATTTTCAGAAGTTTGAAGTCCAGCAGCCAGGTACGCCGCAGCCGGTTCCCGTCCGAAAGCTGGGGATCACACATGCGGTTTTCAGGTCCGATAGCGCCAAGCCATACAACTATTATCCGAAGGGTAAGAAGAAAGGTGTGGCAGCAAGCAAGGTCGGCGGCGCAGGGGGATTCGGACAGTTAGGTGGTCGTCCCAAGATCGGCGGAGCTCCGTCGTCGCCAGCCGCATTGGGTGAGGGCGATGGGCAGGCCAAAGAAACTGAAGAACTGAAGGTGATCGATCGGACTGAATTCACGATTCAATTCATTTGGATTCCGACAGTTGTCACCCAACGCCCCGAGATCGATCCGCTGAAGGCAGTAGCTACCGAGGCAGCAGTTCAGGCGGATGGCACCAACAACGGTGCGCCTGTAAATCCGTTGACTCCGGACGCACAATCGAACCCAACGACTCTACCGACAACTGCTCCCGCGACGACAGCTCCATCTGCCCCTGGGAACTAGACCCTTCCAGAATTTGACCGACGAGATCACTGTCCGAATGATTCAGCTAAATCGAGGTTGCCATGGATAAGCTCAAGCAGATTCTCGCTCAGAAGTTTTGGATTATTCTGTTTCCGCTCGTCTTGATCATGCCACTGGTCGGGTACTTCATGGCCAAAGGAAAGCTTGCCGCCGCGATCGACGAACGTTGGAAGAAACTGGATGGTGCGTTCACCGGTATTCCGCAAGGAACGGGAGTCCCCAATGACTCCTGGACCCAGCGGTTGAACGTCATCAATGAACAGCAAGTTCAGCACAACACGCGTGCGAATCACGAACTGTGGTTGAAGCAGAAGGAGCGCATGACCTGGCCAAAGGAAATCGCTCCGATTATGGCCAAGGCTGGATACTTTCAGAACCTCACCGAAGAGCAGAAAGGTGATCAACTCCTCTACAAGTATCCACAGAGCTATCGATCGCAGATTCGTGCTCTTTGGGAGATCGTCGATCCGCTCGACGACGGCACCAATCTTCGTGACTCGGATAAGCGTCGCAAGGTCGCGTTCGCGATGGCGGATCTGCACCAGTCGGCCAAGATGGGTACGGAGGATTATGAGCCGTCGTTCGTGGAGATCTGGAATGCTCAAGAAGACATTTGGCTGCAAACGGAATTGCTCCACGCGATCCGGCGAATGAACGCAAACGGGATTTCGCAAGGGGATGCCTTCATCAAACAAGTGGTCAAAATCCAATTGTTCGGCGGCACGAAGGTCACTGGCGATGAGGCCGCAACGACATCCGGCGGAACGGCGAGTGGCGCTGGCGGTGACATGGCCGGTGGAATGATGGCGGGTGGAATGATGGCAGGTGGGGGGGGATTTGGAGGCGCTGTCGGTACGCAAAGGACGGACTCCAGCGCGTCCTCCGCTGACATCAACTTGGGAGAAGAGTTCGTCGTTTCACCGGAAGGTGGGGCAGGCACGAGATCATCTGACATGGGCGCCTTCAGTTCGAACCCGGCTGGTTCCGCTGATGCCAACGCAAGTGGTGGTGACGAAGGGGGGACGCCAGATGGAAAACGCTACATCGACTTCGTTGAAAATCAGCCGTACAAGCGACGAGGCTTCTACATCAAGATGGTCATGGACCATCGCAAAGTGCCCGACCTGCTCGCTGAACTGATGAACTCGCAGTTCCCGGTCGAAATCATCCGTGTGCATCAGGTGATGTATTCGGATTCGGGAAACACCTCTGGCGGTACCGGAGGTCTCATGACAGGTGGTGCTGCGGGAGGCTTCGGAGGTGGGTTCAAGCCAAGCTCGAGTGCCGATGCCGCTGGTGCTTCAACTCTCGCCTCGAAGGGTTTTGGCGAAAGCGATGGATCAGGATCGGGCTTAGCAACAGCAAGATCGGGAGCAGGATTGGGAGCAGGATCGGGAGCGGGATTAGGAGCAGGATTAGGAGCAGGATCGGGAGCAGGCGGATCAGGTTCCGCGGCGGCGATGGCAGATCCGAATTTGGCTCATGTGGCGATCCTGGGACTTTGGACATTGTATTTACCGCCGACTGCGGTACCCGATGCCGCCGGACAAGTCGCTCCAGCAACTCCAGCACCGGGGTTGGCAGGGACTTCGGAAAATCTGACGCCGTCCTCGAAAACAACGGCTGAGACCGCCACGACAGACCCAAAGCCGACAGCCACCGAATCAACGGAAGGTGCGGGAGACGAAGCCAAGAAACCGGACGACCCCGATGCACCTAAATCAGAACCTGCCAAATCGGAAAAGGCCGACTCTGATTCGGAAAAACCTCAAGCCTAGAAAACTCCACCGAAGACCGAGACACCCGACAATTCGGAATCCGAGAGCAAGTAATATCCGTCCCACTCACGTTCCCTCTTCGATCACAGTCCTTCGTTCTCAGAAATCGTTCCGGCCAGTCACTCATTGGTTGCAACGGAAAGAGAGTCAGTCATGAAAAACCTTTTGGCAAAAATCAAAGGTGTGAACTACAAGCAAGTCCTGATTGAGCACGGTGAAAAGTTGGTTTTGGGGCTGATTGGCTTGTTTGTCATGATCTGTTTGGGGGGCACGAGTTGGAGTCGCTACGACAAGCTTCCCAAGGAATTCCAGGACAAAGTCGAGGCTGGCGAACGGAACATTCAGAACTCGACTTTTACTCTGGAGGAGCAGAACAAATATAAACCACTGGAAATCATGCAGGCGGTGCAGACGCTTCAATCGCCGTTGGAGTCCGGACGCTACCAGTATTCGACCGACTGGTTTTGGCCCATGTACCCCACGACGATCAAGATCAGCGAACCGAAATGGCTCGCACCAATTCAGCCGATCGCGGATTTTGGAAAAGCAGTGATTGTCGAGGTACCGTCTCAGGAACAATCGCAAACAGCGGTGGCGACCGCGATCGAGGGATCCGAGGCTGCTAAGAAACTCGCCGCAGACGACGACGATGAGTTCGCTGTCAAGAGAACCGCGAATGATACGACGGCGCGGGGCGGAGCCGGTGCTGGCGCTGGTGATGTTGCTACGGCCAAAGACGATGCTGGAATTGTTGGTTCCACAACTACCGCGAGTTCGTACAGGAACATGGCGGGTGGTGGGATCGCTGGCATGAGCTCCATGATGGGCAAGTCGGCGCAGAATACTTCCACGGTGGCTTCTCGTGGCAATCGATTCATTTCTGTCCGTGCCATTTTCCCCCTGGATAACCAGTTGGACGAGTTGGTAAAGGCGATGCACGAGCAGAAGCAACAAGCGGCAGGACGCATAGAATTCTTGGATTTTGAAGTGGAGCGACAAGTGGCCCAAGCCGGTGAGAAGACCTGGTCTGGTCCTTGGGAAAAGGTGGATTTGCAGGCTACGCTCGATCTGTTGGACCGCATCGAATTCGATACGGACGTGGTGGACCCTGTGTACACCGACCACGTTTTTACGATGCCGTTGCCACGACGTGTGGTCGGAAAATGGAACAAATGGGCCTCGCATCCGCTCGTCAAAACACTGACCGATGCGCAAGCGGAACTTCAAGCTCAGT
>Ga0194133_10010035_pt1 | contig 10737 bp, 6 predicted proteins | sample TA2KigOf40mmetaG_FD_155448 | JGI IMG/M metagenome (GOLD analysis project Ga0194133, IMG submission 155448) | Freshwater microbial communities from Lake Tanganyika, Tanzania - TA2015055 Kigoma Offshore 40m | ecosystem: Environmental > Aquatic > Freshwater > Lake | place: Tanzania: Lake Tanganyika...
TCATGATATTTTAAATTGATAAGAATTTGAAGGTTTAAGACGAAGAGTATCTTGGATCTTTTTTTGCCAGGTAGTCATTCCCCCAAACACAAACACTTTCCTGTATTTTGGAATTCTTCTTTTTCATTTAGGAATGGTTGAAAAATCAAAGGGTCTTTAGCGCATCCGAAAAAATTGAAAAAAAAGTAAAGGTGAGGAGAGAGGGAGGGATGGAGAAGGAACTGCTCAAAATGTGGTCAAAAAATTTATCAAATGAATGAAGAAGTGTCTGAATGAAAGTGTAAAAAAATTTACTTCATTTTTATTTTCATTTCACGCAATAAGTAGCTCTTCTATTCCACACTTGGATAATTGATTGCATATTTTTCCAACCTGATTCTGTACAAACAAGCAAATATTTTTCTCCAATACACCATTGATTTTTTTCCAAGCAACTCATTCTTTTCCAAAGATTTTTTGGTGGGACTCAATTGTTGACCCTCAGGAATTTCAATCTCGGTTCTCCTACTCAAAAGGGTTCAATTAAAAAAAACCTCCAGAAACTTGAAGAGGAAGGAAAAATGCTTTTTGATAGAAAAAAATTAAATTTTTCATAAACACATTATAAATGTCTATAGACCCCAATTGACCTGTTAAATTTTTTTTAATGTTTTTATAAAACTGATTGTGTTCAATTTTCATTGCATCATCAGGTGGGGTCTCACCGATCGCTTCGAGCCACAACATCATCGAGAACATCACCAATCACAACAAAATCCACAAAAACTTAGATGGTGGCCTCTTGTCGTCATCATAATTGGTCTTTCACCCCTTTTTCTCTTCATCAACATCCATCCCATTTGAAATCATATTTTGGAAATCCTTTATTTCTTATTTATTATGTAACAGCATGACACACGTGGTTAAAATGGGTTTTTTGGTACAGAAATCAAATCAGTTCAATTTTTAGCTTTTTTTTCGTTCAAATTGTGGAATGTCGACGCAATAATTAAATGAACTCATTCAAAAGGGGGGTGGGGGGTGGAGGGCCAGGGTCTTCGGGGTCGGCGGCGGCAGCGGTAAACATTCTTTACTTTAATTTCAAGTTGTCACACCTTTTCTAAATCTAGTTGGGGGTGCAATTTGTTTCCCCCCAAACTATCCATCTGCACGTGCTTTTCGGTGTTAATCAGGAAAATTCTGACGGCTGAAGAGTGTGCGTTTCTTTGAGGAAAAGGATTTTTACTTTGGGATGGATTTTCACAGCAGGAAATTCGGTCTTCAACAATCGCAGGGAGTCTCGATTTTTTTTCGACATGATCTCTGCTGATCTGAAGCTTATAACGTTTGTAAAAACTTGCGAAAACAAATCTTAAATGCAACAGAAATAAGGAGCTACGTATTAAATGCAAAGCAATTCTAGAAAACAGGATGTCAATTTGTCAAAAAAAACCCACTTGTTCAGCAGAAGTTGAAATTAAAGCGAAAAATTTAACGCCTATTAAAATAAGAATGGAATATATCTTGATGGATTGTTGTGGCTCCGCCTGTCCCAACATTTTTGTCTGTCTACAATCCTACCCGTCGAAGATAAATTGGTTGAAATTTGATCGTTTAAACTTGCTTTGGCAAACTTCATTGACACATTTGGGTTAAACAGACATTGTCTGCAAAAAAAATGGGTGTCACTTTATTGGCATTTGAGCTTATAAAAATAGTGTTTGACGTAGTTTGATATTTTTGTTTGGAGGGGATCAACAAAAGGTCTATTTGGATATAAAGTACAACTCTTTAGATTTTAATAAAGAAAATACTGAACTTTTATTCAAAATGTTGCACACATCGAAGCTAAATCAGAGAGAGAAGTAGTTTCAATAAAAGCAGAAATAATGCGAGGTTCCGTGGCGAAACCTTGAATGTTCCGTTTTTCTATCTTAAATTCAGCTTTTTAGGTTAAATATGATATGGTAAGAGATGCATTAAAAGTTGGACATTTTTTTCAAAATGTTTTACAAAATCATATCCATATCTTGAAAATTTAAAGTCTATTTTCAGGGGAGTTTTGAATTTTTCCTCTTAGCATCCCTACCAAAAATAAAAGGTGACTTTCCACTAATTTTTACTTCATAGAAATGCAAGACAATTAGGTACATCTTATGGCAGGATTTGTGTTTTTTCACCTTTCAGAAAAATTATTTCCAGACTCACCTTTTAAGGTACACTTTTTACCGCACCTTTGTCAGGTCGCACTTGTTTTGTTACTTATGACCCTAAAAGGCGAGCTTATTTTTGGTAGGGATAAAAATCCACTACAAATTTTCTGTGTCTTTCTCTTGAAATCTAATAATTTTGAGCCACACCCTTAATCTAATTGTTTATTACCAACTAAACTCTTAAATAATTAACATCTTTTTTTAAGATTATATTTACTTATATAAATGATCTTCTATGAATAAACGATTAAAAGCCCAACTCTTATTTTAAAAATGCAAAGAAAATAAAAATATATAATAAAGCTAAGTAAAAGAGACAAAACTTCCATTATGATATCTAAAAATAGGAATCAATTGTAATTATGTTGAGTAATTAAATTTACTTTCTATTCGTCCCCTTAAATTACATGGACCAAAATTAATTGCTTTAGCCAATGTTTGAGTCATTTAGCAGCAAGTTCCTTTCGAAATGCTCTTGGTTTTTCTTCTTCCTTCTAGTTTTGATCCAAATCCACCAACTATATGAGTACCTCTCCAGCGCTCTCTTTGACTATTTGGGATGTCTACAACAACTTTAAAGTCAGTTGTTGGAAGAAAGAGGCTGATTGGGAAGAAAAAAGGACATAAATGGCTGGTAAAATCAATTTAAGAAAAGTTTCTGTTACATTTGTGATTTTTGTAGGGAGGAAGAAATAAGTTTCTACATATTAAAAAGGTTTCATTTAGATATATTTCATTGTTCAAAATTTTTCAATATAAAAAATTCTACTTAAAAAAGGCATGAAAATCTTTTCAACATTCAAATGCAATGATTTGAAAAAAGAAAGACACCCTAAGATATCAAATAATAATGCACTGCTGTACAGACATGATTGACACCCTTATAATAAGAGCACCATCCTAGATTAATTATGTCCTCAGGCACTACAGATTATTACACCCTGACTGAGGATACCTTATTGAATTTTTTGGCAAACTGGGGCACGGTCGGGGGTTGAACCTTAACCCTCTAGATCCTTGTTCTCTTTCAGATGCCTAGAATGACCTCTCAGTCATAACAACTGTTTACCTTTAAAACTATTCAAATGGTCAGATGACATTCAATTTTTCTCAAAATTGCAAGTGAAATTGTTACAAATTCAAACATGGTTCTCGTTTATTTTTTTTAAATTAAAAAAAAATTGTAATGATTTCAACAAGAATACTTGAAAAAAATACTCAGGTTCAGTGAGAATTTCATCTTAAAATTTCCATGATAAAAATGATGCGTTGCCTGTGAGTAAAGATTGCACCAAACCATAAAAAAAACTTTTTTTCCAAGGTGTATCTTTGGATCAAAGGCCTAAACTTATTTTATAGTTACTTTGTTTTACATATTTTGTCAGAGGGTTGACAATTAAAGTTTTTACTCTCAGTATAGAGGAGGAACAATTATTCTCTTAAACCATGTGATTTGTTCTGAAAACATCAGGTGTACTTGACCTTCTGAGCTTAAGGTAGACCCAGTAAAGAATTTCCTGATCAGGACAGAATCAATTCTGAACTGTTGATTGATGAAATGTTACCTTTTTTGCAGGACTCCAAACATTTTGAAAAAGCAGTAATGTGAGGAAGCATAAAAAGAGTAGCCTCTTTAGTTGCCTTCTGGAAGGACAAAATCTTTTGCTTATTGTAAACTATTGTAGATTGTAAATAACTGTGAGGTGTTACAAAGCTTGGCATGTAATGATGGGTCCGGGTCGGGTAGGGTCAGCCACCTCTGGGTTTGGAAAATTCTACATAAAAACACCTTATTTTTCAATTTTTTCCCATCGGGTCAAAAAAATCTCATCAGATTGGGTCAAAAAATAGCCGGGTAAAAGACAGGTCGGACTCTTACTTGCTTCGGGTCAAAAGTATGCTCGGGCCGAGTCGGGTTGGACCATGTCAGGGCCCATCTCTATTAGTATGGTATTACAATCAGCTTTGAAATTGAATATCAGCGCATTAAAATTAATTTGATATGTGAGGTAACGGAAATGAATGAATAAATGACACACATATTATGACCCTGAGATTCTAATCTAAAGATTGTAAAGTCAAGTTTTAAGGGGGCTGATCCCTAATTAATTGCCATATCAGCCAATATGTTGATCGAAAATATTATTCCTGAAACTTTTCCAACAAAGTGCAATTATCTAAGTATTATAAAATTGAGCTAAAATAAGTTTAAAAGTCCAATTTTTGCATTTAATCTTTTTAATTTCCTTTCTCTTGATCTCTCTAAGCTTTTATGTGTAATGGGAACATGTGAAGCCAAGAATAATTCTTTAAGAAGCCTTTAAAAAAATCTAGTCTCACACGTAATTTTCTTAGAAGTTAATCTGATTATGCATTTCTTTTCTTATTTCAACAAAAAAACTTTTCTCATCAATTTTCTTGTTGAAATCTAGTTTGGTTCATCAAATGGGAGTAACAAAATCATTTTTCAAGCTAATTATTGTCGTAAGATATATTGATTTAAGGAGGCTTTCTTTTTTATGCCTGCAATACGCTTTCACAAAAAGAACTTTATCATCTAGCAGAATCTAGTTATTGCTACAATTCTTACATAAAAACAATGTAAGAGACTGCGAAGAAGATGTTTGTGGCTCATACTTCTCCATACATTTTCTTAATTGTGATGCTTGCTTTTACCTTAATGTTGAAAGTTTCTATTCCAGAATAACCATGGATGGAGTAAGCAGCTTTATTGAAAATTTTAATCACAATGGGTCAACCTCAGGTCGATCTACCCCCTCAACTGACAGCCCATTATCAGGTTCATATTTATAAACTCTTAATACTCAGTATAATGATGAGAGATTCTGATTTGTTATCATTATGGTAAAAAATGGGATCTACTAGAGAAATACCTAATTTAAATATCTTTTGAGGTATATTTTTGGACATCCTTGATTTGACCCTCAAATGTTTTTGACGTTAAAGAAAGTCTTCAATGACCCTGATTTAATTTGTGTGTGCAGTTGACAGCATGAATGATCTAAATTAATATTGATTTTGGTAACTTTATTTCACATTAACAAGATTTGGAAAGGTTCTGTAGCTGCTAAGCATGTTCCTTCAATTCCTTATTGAGTAAAATGTATTTTTTTAATTTATGCCTTATCAGAAGAAGAATTTTAAATTCTCAAACTCACATCTTTAGGAAAACTGTTCATGGGAGGCTTATCATGGCAAACAACCCCAGAAAAACTAAAAGAATATTTTGGACAGTTTGGATCTGTGACAGATGTTCTGGTCATGAAGGATCCAGTCACACAAGTGAGTAATTTAAAGATTTTGCGCCTTTAATCAAAAAGACCTCCTCTAATAATTCTACTTTTTAAAGCTTTTGAGCTGTAACAAAATGCCATTTCTTGTATTAATTTTAGAATCAAAACCTGTGCTATTTTTTAAGTTTTATAACAATTTACCCATGTAAAAAATCATTTTTTATACAGTTCCTTAGCCTATATATGAAAATTAGCTTTTATTGGTTCTTTTTTCCATACTTTTTGTTTGACTAGTAGTTAGTTGGTTGATTGTCAACAAAAACTTTCCAAAAAGAAGTAAATAAATTGGTGCAAAAAATTCCATCAAGATATTTGCCCATGATCGATTTGACTTGATAATAAAACACTTACAAATATCAGCTCAAACTGGTTGGGTAACTTCTTAGAAAATTGGGAAAAATAAACAAAAAGTGTATTATAAACACAAATCAATAGTGATAGATAAGCCATTACTAATCTTTACATTCTCCTCAATGGTATATACTTTTTCAGCAAGATTCAAAGAAAGGCTTAGAAAAACAGATTTTTTCAAGAGTCTCTAGTTTTTGAAAAATGGAAAATCTCAACTTGACTTCTCACAAAATGCATTACTTCAAAATTGCTTTAAATTGCTCTGAAAAGCTTTTAAGGTTTGTTTTGGTGAATAATTAAAATTTCACTTTATGGAAGATGAAAACTGTTATGACAGCTTTAGTTTTTATCTAAAAATGTTAGTAATAAGATAAATTGGTTTATGAAAATTTATTTGAATTTATTTGTAAACGTTTTTCAGAGGAGCAGAGGATTTGGGTTTATTACTTTTACAAGTTCAGGTACACCTTTTGAATACTTGCCTAAGAAGTGCATTTTCTTTCATTTTTTGTACCCCTTAGATTCCGTTGACAGGGTTCTCGCAGTTCCCACCCACACACTCGATGGGAAGAGGATAGACCCTAAGCCTGCAACACCAAAAAGCAAGAGCAGGGCCAACAAGACCAAAAAGATATTTGTTGGAGGTGTGAGCCAAGAAACTACAGCTGATGATGTCAAGGCTTACTTTTCCCAGTTTGGTAAAGTCGAAGAAACAGTTATGTTAATGGATCAACAAACCAAGCGTCATAGGGGGTTTGGGTTTGTAACTTTTGAAAATGAAGATATTGTGGACAGTGTTTGTCAAATTCATTTTCACACCATCAAGAATAAGAAAGTTGAGTGTAAGAAAGCCCAACCCAAAGAGGCAATTCAAACACCAAACTCATCTAATATTTTGGGAAAGAGAGTCATTTTAAACAGCTATGGAATGACAACAAGTCCAAATACTTTTGCTCTTCCAGGTAATAAGGTCTGATTTGAGGTAACTTTTTCAACACTTTTAAAGCTTTCCTTAATGAAACAGGGCTCAGCAACATCTCTGGACTTCCTGTTATTCAGTCCAATCAGTCTTTCATTTCCATGGCTCCCAATCAAAGTCAAGCTTTTGGTGGATATGGAAAGTTAATGCAAGCCAGTATCCCTGGGCCTCATATGGGAGTCAATGGGGCTTTGCCAACAATGCTAGCAAGTTATAGATATTCCCCTTATCAGTTACCTTCTTCTTTGGCTAATAGCCAGGCTGCCCAAGCACAAGTGGCTGCACTAATGGCACAAACAAACCACGACCAAAGTTATTCACACCAAAAACAGCGTTTCCAATCCCAGCCTACTCAAGCTGGTCTGCAGCAAAGCATAAGCAACACACTAACTTTAGGCCCTAATACTGCCATTGCAACAGTGGCTCCAACAGGCCATTTATCAACAATGTTACCTACAGTAACAATGAGTCCAGGCCTTTCAGCAGCCTCAGGTGTTTCACCAGCCATGAGTCTTGCAATGGCTTCATCTACAAAGAATGCATCAACTGGAAATCATTCAAGTCATTTTCAACAGAATCCGTTTCAAGTAAGAAATTTGAAACGCTATCACTATATTTTAACAAGTCAAATCCTCAAACTTTTTTCTCTTCAGGGCTACAACCTTTCCAACATGGACATGACAAACTTTCAAGTTGCTTACTTGAATAACATTTTACAAACTGATCATCACAACTTTAAAGTGTTGTAATTCGAAAAAAGCATTAAAAATATGTTCAAAGTGAATCAACTTGAATTATCAAGAATGAGTGTTTCGAGATCCAATATTAAGGCTTTCTTACTTTTGCAGTGTAAAGTTTTCTTTTACTTGATGATTCAATGATTCCTAAGTTAGGTTGTGAAACCTTTTTTACGTTTTGTTTCGTGTTGAAGCATTTAAATAACACAAAAACTTTGATTGACACATATTTTACAAAGGAACAAAGTCATGATTTTTTGCCACTGTTTCTAATGATGATTTTTTGTCTCTTGCAATCGATGTTCCTCCTGAGTTTTCTAATGAAATAATTACAAGCCTTTCTGAAATCATGTTCGCAGCCAAGTTAAAATGCTGCTTTTAGTTTCAGATTGGCAGTTGGCTAGTTTGAAACAATTTTGAAACTTGTCCAAAAACTTTCCGTCAATTTTAAAGCTTTTTGCCCTACCTTGTGCCAAACTATTGGTCCTCCTCAAAAAGGTCAGAATTTTCGATGAAAATGGCAAAACTTTCTGCTTTGTCCCTCTTTTGATTTATTATGACCCATCAAAATGTATCTGAATAAAAATTCTGTTTATTATCTTATTCTATATAGTCAATTAATTCTGGATGTTATTAACAACAAAGTTTGTTTTTGCTTTTTATCAAATAAAATCTGTTCCCACTAAGTTTATTTGATTTAGATTGCTTTTGGACTAACTGACTTTCTAATTTTGAAAGTTTCATTTGACTCACATTTTTTAGCTACACTTGAGTCACCACAACATAAATCAAAAAGCTTTTTGTCTTATTCATAATGAAGATGATCTATAGGTATTTGGAACAGTTTTGATATTGGCATGAAAATTAAATAAAACTTTTAGTTAAAGTGATCCTCTTCTGCAAAAAAATTTACATTTGGAAAATTTAAAATTATCAACTTTTTGCTAATTTTGCATTGAATGCAAAAAGCTTCACTAAAAGGAAAACAATAGATAGAGTATTTCTAGCCAAGCACGGTTGGTGACCAAGGCAAGGAGAGGATTCTAATATTCTAATTTTTTTATTAAGCTCATGCAATTAACATTCAACACTTTAATCAAGAGCTTACTGTAATTCCAGGATATTTTCCAGACACACCCAGTTTGGTTAGGGTTAGGCGTAAAATGTTTATGAGGAATAAGTATCAACAAGACTTGGACTTAAACTGTAAGCACAATTCTACACCAATGACAAGATCCATGGAAGGGGAATCCATAATGGATGTTTCAAGATTGAAAGTTGGAAAGCAAAGTTTCTTGAATAGACATCAATCGCTTAGATGTGTAAACTTTTAGTGGACAACTGGTATCATCCCCCGTTGCCTCAGAATGAACATGAAGAAGACATTTTTTCTGACAAAGGAATGGCTATTTTTGAATATTTTGGTTTATTTAATCATTTCTATATTCTCATATTTTTATTTCATTCTCCTTATTGGTAAATTTTGACAGCACTGGTTTTTAACCTTTAGTATATTCTGTGTACCTTTTTGACCTTGCAGGATAGCTTTGAAAGTTCTTTATTTTGTTTTAAACAGATTTTATTGTCCCCATGATGTGATTTTATCATTCCCAAAGGTCATAAGTCCTCTAAAAGAACTACAATTATAATGAAAAAGAAAGGTTATTTAACTTTAAATTTTACAAATGTTGAAGGAAATTCAAGTAAATTTTCCATAAATCATGACTTTTATTCATAACTTGACATAACATAAGCTTGGAAACTTTTTTCCCAGAATTTATTTCAAAATTTTTGTCACATGACAACTTTTTTTTGTGTGTTGAGAACAGAATGAAAGCAGCAAACTCCATTTTGAAAGATACAGGAAGAGATGAATGGTGTAAGGGGGAATGAATGTGAGACAAAGAAAAACTTCCTGGTCTATAGACTTTGTTTGCCAAATGTTTCTGTTCTCATTAAATATAGATGCAACTACATTTGATCAGAGAAGATAAACTTGTATCGAATGAGAGAAAAAAGGCTGTGAATTAGAAAACCAAGCATCATTGGAAAATTGAAAAAATAAAATTTTAATTTCTCTTGAGATTTAAACGTATAATGAACTTTTTTGTAGCATTTTTCAGAAAGTTTGCCAAAGCTTTATTTCTTATACTCATTATCATTCACTATTACAAAAACTCAACTCAGTTTTAATACCTTAGAACTTCTGAAAGGAAAAAATCTACAAAAAATGTCAACATAATCTGAGGAGAAGAACTTTTCCCAATTTTATTAGGTAAGAAAAAAGGCACGTTTGGTTTCAGAAAAAAACCTCCAACCCTGATTGGTAAATGAATTATTGATAGAAGCTTCTGTAAATGGTTGGAATGAAATAAATCCAAGCTTCCATATCTCGAATAGGTAGATTGACATGCTTATAAATTATGTAGATGTTGGCCAACATAAATTGTATTGCAACAACACCTCCATAACTTTGAGGAAAGCAATTCCTTTTGGTATTTATTTACCATTCTTTGCTTGTGGCAAGATGCACAATACTGATCAAAATGAAATAAATGGAACCAATTGTTGAAATTAATTGAATTGCAAAGTTCTTTCCCTACCTCAACTGTTTCCATGTTATGCAACTAAAAGTATTTCACTTTAGAATTTGGACAAATTTTAAAATTGAATGTGGCTTTATAAATTTTGAAAGAAATTTCCTTTTGTATTATTTGAAATTTTTCATGTATTCAGTGAATGAAGATCTTATGCAATTTCTCTAAGTTTTAATTTTTTCTGCTAAATTTTTACCCATTAATTAGCAGAAACTGTACTTGCCGAAAAATTTCTTTTCTTACACATTAAACCTTTTTCTTTGAAAACATTCAGAAATTGTTTTATAAATGTCATGAAAGTTTTTTTCCTCATCTCAATCTACCCATGGTCAAACTTTATCCTCATCTCCGTGAGACAATTGTTGAGATCAGATGTGAATTTTCTCACAACGCGTGAGTGATCAGTACCAAACAAAAGTTCTAAACACTTCTTATAGATTCTGGATTTTTTTAAACTCAAATCTATTCGTACCAATAAAATGATGATATTAGTTTTATCTGTAGTCAATTGGTTTTCAAAAGTTGATAAAATTCAGTGTAGTGATGGGTCCGGGTCAAAAAAAATTT
>Ga0194133_10010036_pt1 | contig 10733 bp, 5 predicted proteins | sample TA2KigOf40mmetaG_FD_155448 | JGI IMG/M metagenome (GOLD analysis project Ga0194133, IMG submission 155448) | Freshwater microbial communities from Lake Tanganyika, Tanzania - TA2015055 Kigoma Offshore 40m | ecosystem: Environmental > Aquatic > Freshwater > Lake | place: Tanzania: Lake Tanganyika...
TATACACTCTTATAACTTCAATCAAGTTGGCATTTTCTTAAGAAAGAGCCGACAAAGCAAATGGTTTGTGAAAATAAAACTTTTTGATTTAATTGTATGTTTCAAAGCAGAAAAATAGAGATTCAAGTTTTCACAAAGAAACAAAACTTCAGATTGTTATTATTGAGACTTACACCAAGCCATATGGTGGTAACTTATCACGATAGCATTTTTTGAAACTTGCCCAAAAATATTCAACAAAAGTTTAAATTTACTTTGTTATTTTTAGGATAAATTTGGGAATGGCTATTTTTGGTCTTGAAAACTGTGACTTGACTTTGAAGCAACGCAATATTTCAAGAAAATTCAATGTCATGAAAGCTCTGGAATGTTTTTCTCATTTCAGCAATTTTGACCACAACCTTTTTTTGCTACAATTTGTCCTTTATGAATTTGAACTATTCAACTTTGTTCCTGAGAATCTCTTTCGAGCTTTTTTTCCACGACTTAGAGTTGTTCTTTGTTAGCGTTTCAGTTCTTCATTCAAGTAGAATATATTTTGGTCGTCGGTGAAGGGTAATTATGAGTAGCTTTTAACAGGATGGCCGGACCTTGCAATTAAACCAGATAATATCATCCTCTTCGACAGACCTTTCCATTCCATAACTCAATAATAGTTAAGTGCTGGAAGTAATAGACAGGAAAATAAAGCCAAGACTGAAGTGATGAAAAACAAAATCAGATCCAAACGCACCACACAAGGGACCTCATTTAAACCAAAAGGCTACGAGGAGTTTAATTATCTCTTTATATTTTGTAGCCAAAAATTACTCATTTGAAACTCATTTAAATTCTGTACAAAAAGTTAGCTGGGAAATCCGAATTCTTATTCTATCTTTTACTGTATATATGCAACCCTTATTTTAATATTTGATTCAAAATTGGCTCTGGGATGAGCATCGTTATGACACACTCAAAAATATTCATTTTACCCTTTTTCAAAGCTTTTAACGTTTTCTTTGGATTTAAATGAAACTTGTAAGGGGGAGGTCGAGGATGTCGATTTAAGTTAAAAAGTTTATAAAGATCACGTAAAATGTTTTATCATCTTCTTCGATCCTTTTAAATGGCGACTTGGAATTAAATTATCCTTCATTTGTAAAAAGACTGATTTTTCCGAAAAAAGTAATTCACGCAAAAGGAAAAAATAAAGTTGATTATCTATTCCAATTTCTTGAAAAATGATTCTGTTCTCACGGTTTGGGTGTCTAGTTGTCTAGCATTTGCCAGACATTTAAGGGACAAATTTACCCGTAGGGCCCCCAAATCAAACAGGAAGATACCATCCAGCCACAGAACTTTTTTCCGACAAACTCTATTACAAAAGCTTTTCACAGATGATAGACAATGAAGAAAATCGAACATCCGGCAAATTCCTCAATAATTCATTTGCGAAAAAATTATGATAAGCACACTGTTTACTCTGTTCTGAAATATTTTGTGGTTTGCAGCTTTGAAATCTAACTCTCACATTCACTTTTGCCAAAAGGGTTTTTGCGTTTGAAAAATTCCATCCCTCGGAAATTTTAAACATAAAAAGTCAACTAACAATGAAGTTTTGTAATTTCAAACATTTTCTTTAAATCTCATTTCATTATGAAAAAAACATTTGAACCTGTTTTTTTTGTAAACTGGAACTGATATCTAAGTTATTGAGAAGATGTGTGTCAAAATTTTGAAAGGATAAATTTTGAATTTTATTATCAAAAGAAAAACTTAACTTGATCTCTCCTGAAACCTACTTGCACAACACTTATTGGAATCAGTTTTGACAAGTTAAATTGTGGCTCAGAGCGAATATACGATGAAAAAATTCAGATAAAAGAGATTTTCACTATCTATTTGGTGTCCCAACTCGATCTGTCTGAGTGTCGGTTGTTTTTGATTCAGTCATGTTCCACAAAACGTTGGTTGCCAACGGACTGATGAACAGATGTGAAATTCTAGCAAAAAAACTTTTACAAAAGTTACTTTAAATGGGACAAATCTACAATATTATGTATAACAGAGGAAAAAATGAAACTCAATCTAGCGAAAGTTTTTCTTTTTTAGGCTGCATCCATAAATTCTTTTTTTTCTGTCAGAAAAGCTGGATTTTTTATGAAAAAATTCAACGGAAAAATTGCTCGCTAATATTCTACCATTTCCAGAGCCTTACAAGTTTTAGATCATTAAATGTTTTGAAAAATCTACCTGATGGTGAAATTTCAACCACCATCGCAAAAGATCATCTCCCTCGATGATCACAAACAAAGTGCATGTTTCACCAAAAAATTTAATCCTTTTCATTTGTGTCACGCACACAACCATGAAACAATTAAGTGTCAAAGACAACAAAGAGTGGTTTCTGATCAGGTCAAAAAGTTACTTGAAGTGCACTTACTTTTCTTTCATGTTGGGAAAACTGGCCCTTCTGATGCAGCACTAAACATGATTGACCGTAAAATATGAAAAGGGAATTTCTGACCATCTTCTTCAAACATCACTTTATTTGCATCCTCAATGTAATTCCAACACCACACAAACAAAGTGAAATACTTCAACAATTTTTTTAAGAAAGGTATTTATTTACAAGTCATACCATTGTCTTGCCCATTATGACTTGGCATAAAACGATTTACACAATTCTTCATGATGTCTGCAAAGCCGGCTCGTGCTAGTAATTCGATGGTATGTGGAATAATCAAAGAAAAAACTATCATTAACTTAAACGTGATTCAAGAGGTATATAAGAAAGAAATTGGCCACAATTCCAAGTTAGATTTTTAAAAATCAGCAACAAGGACCACTAACTGGCCGCCTTTAAAGTGTGATGTATCTCTTTTATACCTAATGGCAAAATAATTTACTAAATGTTCAAAATTACATTTACAGTTAGTAATAAGAATTTTTCAGCATTATATTTGAGCCTAAAAAAACCTCATTCAAATTTGAATGATTTAAATTTTCTCTCAAAAACTTTTGATCGTCAGATAAATAAATGTAAGGAATATACGAACATATTTTATTGAGTTCTTCATATGTTTAGGCAGGGGTAGTTGTGAATGGTTTAGCTCTTACATTCTTTTGAAAGAATTCTTCAACATTCCGCCTTGTGATTTACCTTTTGGGATAAATGAAATGGAATCATCGTAAGATATAATTTACGCGACGTTACCTACAGCATCTCACAAATCTACGTGGTTTACGCCTTCCAAGCGATTTCAATCCAAAGGTTTACAAAGTGTTGGTTATCCTCCCTCACATCTCTTGTAAGATTCCTGTTCAATAAAAACAAAACTTAAATGGAGCTATTAACCCTAAAGTAAAAACTTCAAAAATTGGTCCAGTGGAAGCAAAGTTTACAAAATTGACAGTTGATTGGAAATGGTTTTAGCTGGAAGGAAGCCAATCTTAGGATCTGGCCAAACACATCCGACATTTCTACATAAAAGAAGCCGAAAGGCAAATCATTTGACAGGCTACAAAACAACTTGAATAACAAATATTCAAATAAAAAAACTTTTTAGGTACACTTTGGTTTTATTGTCACTTAACAGAAACACATTTTGAAAAAAGTTAAAATTCATACTAAATCAATTGAAGTCAAAAAGCCGAAGTCTTTAAAAAATTGCAAATTTAAAAGCCCTGATAATTTTGAAACAGCATTTGGTGAATGGTTACTTTATTAATAATATGTCAACAAAAACTATTGAAAATCAGGAGGGTCATCGAAGACCGAACACAATATCTGATTATACTCAAACTACAAAATCTTTAAGTTTTGAAGAATGCTAAAAAATAGATCATTCTAAAGGGTGTTTCTATAGAATTTTATAGTTTTAACTTCTTTGGTCGATATTATTTATTTGTCTGAACACAAACAACAAAATTTATTAGAACATGAACGTTTCTTCCAAATGTTTTTGTAGCCAGCTGAAAAATAATGTTTTTATGCTGACTGGTCAAATGATTCAAAGTATTTGTGCCCAAACAAAAAAACTATCATTCGTCTATTGTTTTCCACTGTTATTTACCTCTTTTCAGGCAGGTTTAATTCCTGCCTTTCAAATTGTTCCATAGACAACTGGCTCTTCTTCTCTTTTGTGGTCCATTAATTACAGAAAAATATTCCTCGTCAATCGGCAAAGAGACACGAAAGAGGCAATTTGACCCATTGTTTGATTGGAAAAATATATCTCTTTGTAAATGGAAAAAAACCTTAAACGTAACATCCTCAATTCACCACCTTTGTTTAATTGTATTTATCCGGGGAAAAACAGTCTGTATTGTGAAAAGAAAAAGCAGAAAATTTTCCACCAAGATAGGTAGAAAAATCCAACTGATTCTGCCAACATTCACAACAAACGATGAAACAAAAAAACAAAAGAATAAAATAAATGTGGCGTGCAAACAATGGTCTAGTCTAGTCAAACCAATTTCGTTTTCAACAATTCTTTTTATTCTTTTCTTCCTGCCAATTAAGAGTTTGAAGACACGTGGGTCACAATAGAAATGCAGGCTTATTGTAAGAGCCGAATAACTAAGATCCTTTTTTTCTTTTAAAAAGTTCTTTTTTTCACTTTCGGCGAACTGAAAGTTAACCTTTTTTGATTGTGAAAGAGGGCTCGATAAATTTGACCTTAATAACATAACTTTAAAGCTGCTAACCTCTAAAGTAGGGTTACTTCGTATAATATGTTTGACAATTGAAATTGTTAAAGAGATGAATTGTGTTAGTGGATTTGAGATAAGATCCCATTCCAAGAAGGAGGTTTTAAATATTTCTGATCCTGCAAACAGATACCATTTTACACATTCGAAGTCTTTTCTTTGCAAGATAATCGATAGTATTGAAAATGCACATGTGAAGAGATCTCATTTCTGCTTGAGCACTGTATTACAAAAGGTTCTGTCAGTTTTGAATTTTAATTGAAAGCGCAAAGAAAAAAAGGTTTTTTCAAGATTCATATTTCTTATACACATTACCTACAAGCTGCACCGTAATGGAATGATCGGATATTTTTATTCAATTTTTTAAATGTTTCTTTGAGATTCAAATATCTCTTAACGCCATCTTGGTTTACATTTTTATTTCACATTGATTTTGACTGAGAGGGTTAGCCAGGAATTTGGTTAGTTTTAACCCATTAACCCTTTCAGGGTCTAAAGGTTTAAATATGCTTTGAAAAAGTATAAGAATAGAGCAGGAATGAAAATAAAATTATTGAACTTAATTAATTGTTACATTTGACTTGAAGGAAGACTGTTGCTTCTGGAAATTCAAGGCAAAATTAATATTGAAATTTTCATTCGATTTGCATTCGAAAAGCTATTTAAGCTATTATTACCTTTCCACAAATTTTTTTACAAAGTCTATGTCGTCACTCCAGCGATTTAGGGATCTCTTACAATGGATTATATATGCTCCATGTGGAGAAATAAACGTAAACGGAGAAAAAGAGTTTTGCAATAACGAAAACTTGTTAAACCCGCAGGCTAAATCTCTGTAGACATCATATTTTGGAGCTCAGCTCTGTGATATGTCTTCAAAAATGTGCTCAAAACATATCTAAATGATCTGGGACAAAGATGAAGAAGATCCAATAAATCTTTGAAGAATTTGAAACCAGATATAAGCTTTAAACGATACTATTGAGACGTCTTGGCGACGTATTTGAAATCTTTAATTGATTTACTGGAATTGCTTTTGAAATTAAACACAACACCGAAAACAGCTTTGTAAATAGAAGCAACACCAGGACATGAATCTAACCAAACAATTTGAGATGGGGAATTCTATAATCTTCGTTGTGTTCAACCCTTTTTCCGACTCCTTCCTAGCGGGAGTTCGAAGCTCATGAAAACAAATTGAAATGGTTTCTCCCTACACAGACCTCATGCAGAGATTTCTGAAATATTGAATTTTATTGAAACATCTTGATGTCGAGCCATTTGGTAGTAGGATGTTTCCTTAATACTTTTTTCGAATGAGATTGTATTTCTGATCAGTTTTTTCATACATCTCATATTTGAGCGAACAATTTCAACCTGACTCAAACGAATTTGATTGGACTTGTAAGTAACTCAACTTTATTTTATTTGTTGAAATGCTGAGATACCATTCAGATTGAGACGACTTACTTCTTGTTGTCTCTCAAACACTCAATAAATTTTGTTTTTATCTCTGGAATCAGAAGCTTCGGCAAATTTGTTGGACTTGAAGTCATTAAGTTCTGGCTCATAAGCAATAAATAAAGAAGATTTGACAGGGTTCTGATTTTAACGTAACTGATCTTGTTCACGCCATTCCAAAACTTTGAAAGTTTTTCTCTTTCATCATTGACATAAAACATAGTGAAAAACAACGAGACAGTGAGAGAGATTCACACATTTTAAAATGTACCAAACAAGCTTTAATATTTCATCTTGTTTTCAAATATTATATTAATTTCAAAATTAAAATCTCATGACATGCACAGAACTTATTTTTATCTAAAAGGCTCATCAATTGTTGATTATTAAATTGATAACATTTTTCGTCAGTTAGAAAATGAGAAGAAGTTGAATATTTGAAAAGGAAGAATTAAACATAAGATTATTTAAGGATATGTGAAATTTTGCCTCCTCGGAGTTAAATTGAGGTCTACAGGGGTCTCATCACTCTCTACGGGTGTTCAGATTTGGGTGAGCCATGCTTTTTTCCCCGATCAAAATTTTCCCAACACTTCGTTTCTATTTTATTGTACAAAATGCACAACAATATATTCAAGTTTAATTACATTCTCACCAATTTTCAGAGTTGTGGCCTTTTCTTTATTAAGCTTATTCTTTTTTATTTACCCTCGCCCTAACTTACAAAACACTAAATAGTGTATTGACAAAGTAATTTCAAACGATTTGTTTTGATTGTAGTCAATCATGATCAACTAAAACTCAATAGATAATTGGTTAAGAAACCACAATCGTTTCTCTAATCCACAAAGCCAATTCAATCTTTTAATCAAAACAGCAATCCTTGTTTTGTTATACTTAAAGTGGAATCTAGTCGTCTTGTATATTTTGAAAATGTGGTAATCTTTGGAACAGATCTCCACAATCATTTGATTTTCCACAACTTATTGCTTTTTTACCGAAGAAATCCTTAAAATAGATTGGACTAGAAGAACTTAGCACGGCTATATTGCTTCTATTCCGTTTGATTCATTCTCTTCAATTCTAATTGCGTGACGTTTCGGTGTAAGTTAAAACAGAGAACATTTCTTTCGGCCACAACGGGGGGTCCCTCCATGCTCACTTCTACCGCTAAATTTTTTTTTTGAAAAATATATGCTTTACCAGCTTTTAATATATGGTTCCAGAATAAAATGAATTTTTATTGCCAAGACGATTTGTGTAATACAACACAAGTACCTACTTCTTACTTACTTGTAGTAACCTTGTTTGTGCCAGCAAACACAAATTTAGGAAAGGAAATAAATAGTGTTCTGGTCTAGTTTGAAGCAGATATTGCTTTTTTGGTGCATTTTATCACTTGAATGATAAATTGAGTTCTTTTCTGTATTACCCAACCTACACCACGTGTGCGTCTGTGTTGTACAACCAATATGTTTGAAAGGAAAGACTACTTTAGACCCATTCGCTGGACACCGCAATGAAACGGATACTCGGACGAAGCTGACCAATTTCCTCTGTTTTACAAGACCCCCAACTGGCTTCCCTGCAAGCAATGGTGATTCCAAAGTCAAAATCAAGCACCGAATACTAAAAAATTCATTGCCTTCTACAAAAAAAGAATAAAGTTTGAGACTCAAGATGTTCACTTTGGAGCATTTTCATTTTCGATTTCCTCGTTAAAATTACTTTTTCGTACCATTTATTTTCTTTAAATAGCACAAAAGAGAAGGGGGCCACAAAAATGGAAAGAACTTTTTTCTGGAAAAGAAATAATTATTTATCTTACTTAAAAAATGAAAGTTTCAAAGATGTGCAAAGTTTTTCTACGGGGTCATCTACTGAGAAAAAGAACGTCGATAAAGACCACAATCTCATGTTTATGCAATCAACCAATAACTTTTGACACCTGTGGATATTCATGAATAAGCACGTAACCTGCGAGGTCATACCTATATCCAATATCATCAAGTTAAAGCTCGAAGACTCTATTTCGAATTCGAAGTACTCAATCTACAATCAAGAAATTTCTTTTATAAAGTATATAATTTACTATTTACTTCTCGAACGTAAAAAAGAAGCCCAAAATTATTAATATTTTTTGTTACGAATTTTTGGTTGATTTATTCTGGGTGTCCTCAAGTCCAGACGGTTATACAATTCAGCAAAACATTTTGTTGAGTCATATCTCTACCTTGGTCTACGTGAAATAAACTTATAATCAGAAAGTTCCTAAGGCAAACCTATCAATTTCAGAGTCTGATAATGCTTCAATCTTAAATTCTTAATGAACAAAAACATTTACCTAATAAGCAATTAAATGATTGTGTTTTAAGCAAAACACTAAAAAAACTACCCGAGTTATGTAAATGATAAGTCCACAAAAAAAACCTTATGCTTTTTCCAACCAACACTTTCACTAAAATAACTAATTTTTAAGCTGAAGAAAGGCCCTTTTTGGGATTCTGAATGAGAGCTATTTGACCCTTTTGGTACTCAGTTTAACCCCAATGGACTGCCAATTGGTCTTTGAAAAATTAATGGATATCAATGAGATTCCAAACGACCCTGAAGATCAAAACCAAACGAAAAACTGAGACTTCAATTAACTTTACTATACTAATCTCAGGAAAATGGATATTGGTATTTAATAATGGCAAACCATCTTATTACATGATGATCACGCAGAGATTTTCTGACGAAAAGTTGGAAACTCAAAATTGCTTTTTCAAATTTAAGTGGTAAAACTTGAAATACATTTAAATGGACCAAATAGTCTTGAAAAATGTCTCTCAAGCCGCGACTATCGATCAACAGGACTTGGTTCCAACAGAGATTAAAGAGTCCCGACACCGTCCAAATCGAGATAGAACAAAGCAAAAAAATGTGAAAAAATAAAAACAATTCAGAAACCAAACATTTAATATGGCTATGAATGAACAATGTCCTGGCCAGGGAAGTGAAAACTTCAATATATCTGCTAAAAATTGATCATCAACCTATTTTTTCATTTCCCTCACCCAAAAGCCATTTAAAATGAAATTTTTCTCAGGCTCATGTCTGGTTGACATGGTTCTAGAAAATGCTTTTGTTTATGCTAGCATCTCAGCTGGTTTTCTCACTTTTGATTAGACTTCCAAGATCACAATTTACCAGAAGACCAATTAATTGCACAGCAGGAATCATCTAGAATCTTGTTCTTCTAAATTTTGACCAGAAAAGTACTACATATAAAAAAGCCACGAGATGAAATAAAAGAAAAAATTTCAAAAAAGTTTTAGCCTGGATGATTTACAGAAAAAGGTTTGGAACGAAACGAAAATCGAAACATTTCATTCCACTGTTAGAGATGGGAATAATTTTCTATCAAAAGAGAGACCCAGTTTTTTCAAGAATAGCAATAATTTATTCCGCCTTCTAAGTGCATTAAATTTATTCTAAAGCATAAATTCACATCAAAATGATAGCGCATAATATGAGGGTTTGGGTAAAACTTTTTATGTTCTATCTATGCGTTTAAAGACTTTAATTTCATTTCTCTGGGCGAATTCTTAATAGGTTTTATTGCGGTTTTTGGAGCTGTTCGAATTCCATCGAATCATCTGTCTAATTTTTGAAACATGATTTTTATCCAAGATGTAAACGAGCGTCAATTTGCATAACCAAGGTTGTTTCTTTTAACGTTAAAGGAACTGTTTAAAGTGAAGATCTCTTTCTCAGATTTCATAAAAAATGACTGGTTTTGTTTCTCCAACTCATAAAAAATGTGAAAAAACATCCTGCTTGTAGTCATCATCTCTTTAGAAATAGTATCACTGTCATTCCAAAAAACTCTCGACATTTCATCCCTCGGGCTGTCTTAACAAACACGAACAAGATTACAAAGAGAGGAAAAAATCGACAAGTCCAGATCGTTCTGAAAGTTTGAGAAGTCTGAGAGGTGATCCCGTCGCATCTCCCTCCAAGAGCTGGAACTGGTTGTGCGTAATTTTACATAATTATACGTTATCAGTGTCTTCAAAGTCAGATGAAAATCATGTCAGTCAGTCAGTCAGCCTCTTTCCCCTCTTGTCTTTTGTTCACACACTCGTTTGGCAATCTGATTGCACAGTAAATTTGCAGATTAGCTTGTTCAAGAAATACCAGAGGGAAAATGTTTCACCCCTCTTTTAATTGGATTCAAAAACGGTCTTGAGCACTAAGACTAAGATTTGCTGAACACAGAGAAAATGATTCAAACTTCATTTTGATTGCTGAAAAGGCAGGGTGTTTAAGATTTGTTTAATCCTTTCATAACCTCTCTTTTCTGGAAAAAAAACTCCAAGAAAATATTGATATAAAAAATATTAATTATTCAAATCGTTCAAGCCATGTGCTAAAAGTTATTTCCGAGGAGGAATTATTTGCTGTAAACTAAGTGTATCGTTCGTCAATTTTTATTGTATTATTGGTTTTCAACTTAACTTATAATCCAAGAAATGTATGCATTTTAGTTGAAGCTTTTTTTGTTTTTTATTAAAAGAATAAGTTTTTTTGAAACC
>Ga0194133_10010038_pt1 | contig 10733 bp, 2 predicted proteins | sample TA2KigOf40mmetaG_FD_155448 | JGI IMG/M metagenome (GOLD analysis project Ga0194133, IMG submission 155448) | Freshwater microbial communities from Lake Tanganyika, Tanzania - TA2015055 Kigoma Offshore 40m | ecosystem: Environmental > Aquatic > Freshwater > Lake | place: Tanzania: Lake Tanganyika...
TCTTTTTTTTAGCCACTTCTTTAAGACATTGTGCCGCCCTTTGCTGTCAAAGAAAGGTTTATGTCTATACATTTGCATTTGCACATGATTTGCTTGTCCCTTCAGCATGGTTTTTTTAGAATTCTGAATACCAAAGTCCAACATATATAATTTGACATTCAACTTAGATTATTTTCAGCCTCAATTACCACAAACTCAAAAATATAAGGACGGTTTTTCATACAAAAATAAATCAAATCCTCAATTTCACTCTTTTTTTGGATATATTAAAAATGCAGAGTGTAACTAAGTCGGTTTTTGGAACATTTGAAACGCTTCACGTTTCGTTTTTGCAATAATGACACGGCCTCTCTGTGAGTAAATGTCAGAGGAAGAACTTTTATCTAGTCAAAACAACAAGGTTGCCATGGGTAATACACATCTAACAAGCATTTGAAATTATTTCTGTGCTATCAAACTCAAAAAAGATTCCATTCACATATCTGTCTGCTGTCATTGAAAAAAAAATTGTTTTCAGAGAATATGAACAGATTGTTTGATTGGGGTGTTTGACATGGTTGACACTTTTTATTAAATAAAATTAGCACCTTGACAGGCAGCCCAAGGTCTTTTTGACCATTTTGTCTTTACAAAATAACTGAAATAATAATAACATCGTCTACTTTTTGACTTTAAAAGATAAGTTTCAAGGTTCAAAAAGCTAAGAAACAATGATATTAGGTACTTTTGGATAGAAAATTTGCATGCTTGAAGGTGGATCACCTTTTCATAAGTAAACCTCTGAACCAGTCTAAAAATAATATTGAAATTTACCAGGTAATCAGGAAGGTTCTCATCTTAGTTTGTACCTCAGCATATTCACTCTTTCGGTCTGCTGGCCACCAAACATTAGATTTCCCATGAAATCCTAGGTCTTAGCTTGTTTTGTGATTGAAATTTTATTAATATAAGTTAGATAGTAGATGGTATCTTTGAATAATGGTCTCAGCCAAGAGCCTGTAAACGTGATACAGGGTGCAAAATAGTTGAGAAAAGGTTTGTTTTCTTCTCAAAACCAGATCCTACCAACATCTACCCCCTAACACCCAAAATAGGGTTTATCCTCTGATCAACCAACAAGCAATCTAACTTATTGAAAAAGCAAAGCACTCAAAAAAGTGTTTTTTCTTAAATTTTCAACAGGAGAAATCATCATTTATTTTATGATTTGCACTTCATTTAGAAAAATATTATTCAAATTTGTTATTGTTATCAACTCTTCATAAAAAAGTTTTCACTTTATGTCAACAAACATTTTTTTTCAAAAAATATTCAAGCACTTTTGTCACTTCAATAAAAATAAAAGTGAGGTATATAGGCTTTAGAGATAGAGGAGATTCCATCTGTATTGAAAGGAAACAAGTTTTTATCAAATCATATGTAATAATAAAGACACCATCAAAAATGTCAAAACTGATAGAATTCAATAAAGCTAGACTTACCGTTAAGACTTGAAAGGCATCCACAGACAAAGATTAGTTGCCAGGAGAGATGCATTTTGTTTGCCAAAAAAAGGTAAAGAATCTTGTTATTGTTGTTGTTGCTATTGATCAATTTCTTCAGGGGAGAAACAAACTTGGATTGGCACACAACAAATGACACTCAAAGATGTTTTGCCTCTGTCAAAGGCCAACTGTGTAACAAATCTTGACACAACAAAAATTGAGAAATCAAAAAAAACACGATTCGATTTTGTTTTGGGGTTATAAGGTGTTGACTGGTTGTGCACAGGTTGTCTCTTCATCTAGAACTGTTGTGTTTTGCCAGGATTTTTTCGGCGCTCTCTCTTCATTCACAGTTTGCACTCACTCTCTCCATTTGAAGCTCTTTCTTTTGTCTTTTGCAAAGAACTCAATACATTCACAAAATTGAAGTTGAACAGATTATAAAAATATTGGTGTGAAAATTGCTATTTTTTCACATTAGAAATGGAAAAAATTGCAAATTATCATGTTTTCATCCACTTTACTTGTAAACATAAAATATGTTTGTGTTTACCTCTGCATATTTGTATGTTTCTGTGTATGTGTTGATGTGGGAAACAAATGCAGAAAAGGAAAAAGTTTTAGCAAACGGTGTGTTGTTCTATTCAAAGCCAAAAGTAAACTTTATTGCAAATTTTTAATGTTTTTAAAGAAAAACAATTGATTTTCAAGGAGTTTTGAACTGTTTTTCCAAGTGTGAGTCATAGCTGATGTTGTTGCATGACCTGTGATTCATGGCATGTAGAGAATTATAGTGCAAAAATCATCACACAAAATAATTATCAGTCATTTTAACAAGCTTTTACCAGCCCACTTTAGTTGAAAAAGATTTTCTAATTTTATGGATGAAAAACAACAAAAAAATAAGGCTTTTGCAAACTTCAAAGAATCATCAAAGCCCTCTTTCAAAAAGTTTGAGCTGTAAATTGCTAAAAGTGGAAATCATTTTTATGTGTGATTTTAAAAAGCAGAAATTGGAAGTAACTGTTTTTTCTCTATTCAAAATAGAGATGAAGATTGAGTAGGGGAAGAGGGGGGAGATATGTGATTGTCATCAGAAAAAAGTCAATTTTTGGCTTTTGTGTCACACACAACCAATCTCTATTTAAAGTACTCGGATTTTGGGGACTGACTGAATAAAGATCAAAATCGCATAGTGACTTGGAAAACCCACCCTGGCTTGTGGGTGGGGGGGAGAGACCTTTATCTTTTTGGCAGTTGTTGGATGTATTTGTAAGTTACAAATATCTGATAAATTAATTTGCTGTGCATGAAATCTGGATTTGAAGTTTACTCTAAACCTAAAATCTAACCAAAGGAAACATGAACAAAAAGATTATTTTAAATACATCCAACAAAGCAACATTCATTTTCTGTTCTATACATCCATGGGTTTCTACCTTCTTAAAAGATGTCTTTACTTTCCTTATTCAGAGGAGGCTCTTTTATGGGCCCTTAAAACTTATTATACTTTATACCTTTGAAAAGACTGGCATTCTAATAACATATCTTAAACTACATCTTGCTAGGAAATGTGTGACATTGGCTATGAGAATTTACTTTGAAAAAGGTTAAAATCTTTTTTTGTTTGTCTATCATATCTCTTTTGATGAAGCAACAGTGAAACTGGAAGGCCAGTCTCAAATTTTGAAACTTAAATTTTTATGTAGCACCTTGAATTCTAGAAAAAGACATTACAATATATCCCTCCCAGCATGATGAATAACCAATAATTACATTATAAATTTAGTTCAAAATTGCAACCTATTTTGCGAAAAGACACTCTTGAAAAGACTTGAAATAATAAGCATAGTTGTTGATGATTAATGGCCACTACTGTACTGCTAAAATGAATTTCCTGTTTGTGAATTGATCTATAATGCATGATAAATAATTCAAAACTCTGTCACAAATGGACTTAGAATTTCAGGTCTTTTCTTCCACTTCCCAAATTGATTAATTGTCTGTCCTTACTTTAGTTGATTCAAAAGAGGTTTCTAATACATGCCCCATTTGCAAGTCTGGAAAAATCATTAGCATGTTCCTTGGAAACACTATTTATCAACTCAGTTCCCTTTTGTCTCAGGACAACAATTCTAGTCATTCCAAATTCTGATGATAGAAATTTCGACAGTTTTACGAATAATTATAAAGGATTCTGTTACTACTATTACTCATCAGGTTCCTTTAGGGTAAATGAACTGTTGTTGTTTCTCTTCATGCCTACTAATGATGTCCCAATAGTCTATTTTCCAAGACATTATTCGTTCATCAAGCTAATAACTGGGTTGAGGGAAAAAAAGAAAAAAACATTTGGTTCATTTGTTTGGCTGACCAAATGAAAATATCGAGTCATGAAAGTTCAAGGGAAAATTATGAATTAGCATAACTATGCTCTTTGGGAAGATTCAAGTTAATATCCAAAATAAATCTAATTTTCTGAAAGTAATGAATTAAAATTGAGCTTTATTACAGGGACAACAGACAGGCCCAAACCATCTGCAGAGGAAGACTTTGTAGAAAAATGTTGACATTTGGCTTATTCATTGATATCAATAATAAAACAGGCTGATTGCTAGAATGGTTCAAGGATCGATACTCGAAAAACAATTATGACTTTTTGTCATGTATAAAAAAGTGAAAGGCCTATCTTGTTTGATGATAATGACAGTGTTCATTTGAAGTGCTCTGGCCAGCAGCTTGTAAAAAGGATCTTCTAATTTTTCAAAAATGTATTATGTCAAAACTCAAAAGTATCCAAGCCACTCCCTTTTCACATTGCCCTATGAGGGGCTGAAGATTGAAGCTGCCATGATGTAACAGACACTTTGAACATCTATAATAGATTTGGATTGCGAGTTGTCAACACACTGAACTTTCATTTTCCTTACATGGGCTCAATGCCCAGTCAGAGTGTTAAAGTCCCTGATTCCTAAACTTGATATATTTACAAACAGCAGCAGACTTCAGTAAAAAAAGTCTATCCAATGCTTTGCTCATCTTCATATTCCAATAAAATTGTAAATTTTTACTGTTTCAAAAGTACATTTGTTTGGCTGAGAAGCGACCAGCGCACTGAAACATCACAATTTCTTTAGCTGACTGGAAATCCCTGAAAGATTTTTGCAACCCAGGATAAAAGATTGCTCAGACCAGTGCCCCATTGGTCTACAATCAGGTACCATGACACAAAACAAAGATGACCACTTCAACTTTCATGAATATACAGGGGTTGCGATGGCCTAATGGGCATGGCATCAAGCTGGGTACAAGAGGGTTGTGGGTTCAAACAACAGCACCACCACAGGCAACCTTTGACCCCGGGCTGCTGCACTAACAAGAAGTTCTCCATCCACAGTTTGCCTTTTATGAGAAAATACTAAGAAAATCTTTTTAATTTGTCATTCAATGTTTATAAGAAACATTGCAATTTAGAAAGTTATCAGATAAAAATATTAGCTGTGCATGATTGTGATAAATCCTTGCTTGGCTAATTGGATTTTTTCCCAAAAAAATACTTTATTTTGCAATGTTTAATCCATATAGAGTTGGGTTAAAAAATCTGGTTAGGTTAGGTTAGCCTGGGCCAAAGCCTCAACTGCCTCTAATATTCTGCGGATGAGGAACAGAAGTATGCTCAGGTCAGGTCAAGGGCCATCTCTGGTTGTCTGGGGATGTTTCATCTTGAAGGTAAGTGCCAAGTGCATGAAGGGTGTTCATGGATTGGGACTAATTTAGTTACTGAAAAAAGGACCTTTGAGGTTTACCAAAAAGTTTATTATGGTTGGTTTCAGACAAGATTTTGTTGTAAAAACATGAAATATGGCTCTATATAAAAAGAGGATAAGCATAAAGTTTTTTTTCAATTTAGACATTTTTTCAGCCTAATATTGCATTTCTCAAGTTTGAAACTGTCAGACATTATTGAGAAGTCAAGCTATTTCAAAATTTATGAACTTTCACGGAGTTGATCTTCAAAAGAAACTTTCCAGATGGAAATTCTATTTTAAAACAGGCAAAAAAGTGGATTTTGTATGATTGAAAATAAAAAAAAAACTATTTCACACTCAACAAAATTACCTTTTCTAATGGAGTCAGCCAAAATGTTCCTTATCAAATTTTTTTATTGTCAAAATGTCTTTCCGGTGTAGTAAAATTTTCAATTTCTGCTGCCATAAATCTTTTTTTTGCGAATGCAATTAGATGTTTGGATAGAATGTGGGACTTGGTTTTTACCTTTAAAAGCTACAGGAAATGGGCGTTCATTTGCAACAACTTTTAGAATCTATCAACAATTATATATGGCTGCAAATAAGTAAGTTTTTTCGCCAAATATTTCCTTCAAATAAAATTTTTTTTCAAAGTGTGTGGATTCCAAGACATTTTAGAATATTTTATATGTTGAGGTAAATACTTGAAGCCTTTTTGGCATTCTTTCATGTTTTTTCCCTCATCAAGCACTGTCAAAGACTGACTCCAATCATGAAGTCAACAACAACACTAGTTCGTGCTTAAGTGCAAGTTAGATGAAGAGACAGACGCTAAACCGACCACACAACGGAAAAGATGTTTTAGAATAAAGACAGGGTTGGTTGGTCGGACGACGGTTTCCTGTGATAATTGGTCATCTAAAAGCAAAAAACAGCATCAACTCAAATGAAACAAAGAATGACTTGCAAATTGATTATAACACTTTTAAGAAACTGTCTATTCAAAAAATGAGTGAAAAATTCTTTCTTTGCACGAAATGTGGCAATTTTAAAATTTTTGATCTGTATAGAAGAGGTTTCGTGAGTGAACTTGATTCTTTGCGATAAATAAAAAAATTTCAGATGGAAAAATATAAGTAAAACCAATAAATAGGCACAGAAATTAAAAATTATAATGGAAAACTCTACTTTTTTCCTGAAATATCTGAAAAAGTATTCTTAGCTCTTCACTTCATGGAGAACACTGGCAAACTTCATAAGTTAATAACTCACTCAAGGTTTGAAAATGATTTTTGAAGGATTAAGATATGTAAATCTCAAAAAGAGTTGCAAACATATGAGATTGGCGCTAATGGTACCTCCATTAAGTTAAATTAGCTTTAAACTTTACAAAAGTTTTTATTAGAGTGCAACCCTGGTTGCGAAACCTTGGTATTTTGTACATTGATTATGTCCAGCTCAGGAGGGGAAGAAGTGCATCTCCTTGATAAAAAGGCTGCAATGGCTCTAACGTAAAAACTCTTGATAGCGTAGTATTTTCCGTTCTACATTGTTGGGTCCTATTTGCTGTGCACGAAGTCCCTCTTATTTCCTACTGTCAGAGGGGCTCTCGCGCTATAGCCCTTCCTCCCTTGTTTATTTCACACACCTAGCAAGAAGGACTGTAATGTTTATTTGAGATCAGTTATGAAATAGAATTCATTGAAAGAACACTGACTTTTCTTTTTGGTGGACTTGTTTACGATAGCTCAAGTCCATACAGTGAACAGGCTTTTAGTCGGTAGTTGGTTCTTGAAATGCAACACTAGAGTAAATATAAAAAATGAATTAAAGCCATATATCAAAAAAGTCTTTTAAACTTGGTACAAAGTATTTCTTGCGGCCAAAAAGGAATGAAAATCAAAGTCAAATTTGTTAAAAAGGTATGTCAGTAGATTTCTCAGAGAGTTTCCTCCGAACTTGGTGTTGGAGTTACCAAAATGCTTCCATCTTCTTGGTCATCATCTTTCTTGAAAGAAATTTTGGGTAAAAGATTGATAAAGATGCTTAGCTGCTCACTGCTTTAACTACTAAGGTTACAGCTGGATAGTTAACCTTCTCATTCAGTTTTTTACCATTATCAGGGCTTAAAAATGGTTGCCTTTGATCTTAAAGCAAGCTTGCTTTTTTGTTATTGTAAAAACATGTAATTAAAAGAGTAATTTCAGGAATCAATTACTTTTTTAAAGCATCTTAACTGAAGTGGTAGGAAAAGAAGAATTTAAGCCTCTCTAGACTATACAATAAATTATTACATGCAGAGTTGAAATGTGCGCCCAAAAAGCCTTTTCTCAATGGTGTTATATTTTAGAACTAGCAAACCGGGGCCCGGCGCTGCCTGGAAAAAGTTTAATGAGATTAAGTCACCCATCTGAACATTTTTTGTAAAGCAAAGTTTTTTCTCCAGTGGTCGGTTTAGGTTTTAGAGTTTGGGGTGCCCTGGGGTCAGGGGGTTGGGTTGGCTGGGTCATACTTGTGTTAAGAACTTTAGCTAAATCAATTGCATTGTTGACTCCTTGAAGGAGAGGGGAAATCTTCTCCCAGGGCTGTGGGAACTTTGGTGGCAATCACAGAGTGTTTGCACAAAACTTTTTAAGTAATCGGTATTGGCTTGGAATCATATTTACGCATGGCCATTCAGAGTAGTTTACATCTTAAGAGTGATTAAGGGTAGGATGGTCATGTGGGTTATTCACAAGATATCCATCTTGGCAATCCGGATTCGACTCCTATCCAGCAGATTAAACCACAAAATTAAAGTTTTGCCATTAATAAGCTAAGACTTGCAAAGGCTTACTTAAAATATCCCACACAACTTTTTAAAATTCAGGGCAAAACAATTTGGATGAGGTTCAAAAACTTTGAATTATTATAAATGTCAAAAATATTCATTTCCTTTTAACATTTGCCACCACCTGATAATAGTCCTGAGATGATTAACTATTTCTAAAAAATTTAGGATTCAATTGAAACTACCAAAAAAGGTAAAGGCCATTATTTTATCTGATTAGAGGTTTTAAGAAAGCTTTCTTTTAACATTACTATACTGCAAAGATTGACCCATTTGATTGTCGCAAAGTAAAAAATTGGTCCCAAATAGGAGTGAAATATTTTGAAAAATAATGTTATTGAGATCTACCAAGTTTAAGAAAAGGAAAGAGACAATTGTTAAAATTGTAGATACTGAAGGGCTAATTACATTAAAAACATTTTTTTAATATTGTTAGTATATAAATCCTTTCGATCTATCAACTAAATCTCATTTTTACTGAGTGTAATGGCATCTGACTATAGGCCCAATGTGTTGGAACCTCAACCCCATCAACATGAGAACTATTTAATTTCTTAGAATAATGATTTTTTTGCCTATGTTAAATTCATTTCTATTTTTAGATTTAGAAATAAAGATTTTATTATACAAAGTAAATTCAATAGAAGTTTGTTAAAAATAAAAGATTTTATCAGGAAACATTTCCATTTTGTAAGATTTTGCAAAAATATACTCCCTTATTTCATAATAATAAACTTTCATTTTATTTCAATACATTTCTTTTTTTGCAAAACCTTTACTTTTAGATGAAAATTGTGGGTAATTGAAAATTAATATAAAGACCCAAAAAAGGTTTTGCCATTTTTTACATATGACAAAACAAGTGGACCTGACATTACTGGCCGTTGAAGTAAAAAATCTCATAGGTTAAGATATAAGTCGTGAAAATAAATGGCTGGTAAACTGGTAAAGTAGCAATCTAAGACGAATGTAACAATCATCTTTCAGGCAAATATATCTACAATCTACATTACCACTTCGATTGAAAAACCAAGCAAGAAAGCTTAGATTTAAAAACAGAACTCAAAGTTTAAATATTTTTTTGCAAGGACAAAAAATTACTTTTGTAAGAATGCCTCCTATCAAAAACTAACCTTATGTCCTTCAACTTTCCTGTCAGGTTATTATTGAATAGACCAATTCATATTGTAGTACATTTAAAATCACATCAAATGCTTGACATTTTCAAAATGGGTTGATCAGTGTTTCATTCTGGTTCCATTTAGTTTTTGCAAAAGTATCACACTGAGAAATCTCACTTTCCTTTTGAACTGATTTGTTGGAGAAGTACTTGACAAATGTCAAGGTTGGAAAAAAACAGTTTTTTTCTGAATGGCATTTAACTGCAACAACAACAAATCAAGTTGTGGAGGATGAATTCTGCTGAAATGCTTGACTTTGAGTTTCAAATGTCACGGATTTCAACAAAAAGAAGGTATTTGTTGATCAAAGGTATGTTTACAAACAATTTTGAGACAACTGGAAAAGAAGAAGTGCCTTTGACTTGAAGAAAAATATTGGTTTTGTCTTATTGACAATTGTGTTAATCAAAGCAATTCAGACTTTTATTATAAGGAAAGCACAAAGGTTTGTCAGTAAGCAATAAAACTTGTGTTTTTTAGACTTTGGAATATTAGAGGTGGGCTTTGACCTGACACAACTTGTGAAAAAATCAGAGAGAGAGATGATAAAAGGATCAATCCTAGCTTTTCCTGGCAGGACCTGAATGGTTCACTTTGATACCTTGAACTAAAAATTATATAAATTTTGCATAACTGGGGAAACTGTTCCTGACTCAAAGTTACCTAATCAAAAGGCGAACAGACTTGACCCTGTAAATCTGTTTTTCATCAGGCCCAATCCAACACTGGCAACAATTTTTGATATTCTCACTTCACTCTTTAAACATGGTATAAGCAAGGGGATGCTTGAAAATACTTTCTAATGTCATAATTTCCAGTCAAATATAAAACAGCTCTGTATTTCCATATTAAACTGAATTTTTCCAGGACGCTTAAATGTTTCATGCCTTTCCAGTCTTTAAACCTATGAAAATTTAATTTTCTCAACAAAGGACTTTCAAAGCAATGAAGGACAGTGTAGAATGCAAATGAAAGCTTAATCACAAAAATCTGTTTAAAAATATCTTAGATTTGCTCTTTATGCATGCTTTCCAAATAATAATATGATATTTTTTCATTTCTGACTAACTCTTGAAATTTTCTTGTCTATTCTTTAGAGAATATTGATGAAATGTTTTTTCAACCAAACTAAAATTTTTGTTCGATCAACCAGTTCAATTTAACAGAGCTTTCAACAATCAAATCTTGGTTTTTTTGATAAAGTCAAGTCAGGTGTAAGTGAGGAAGTATTTCTCATGAGAAGCTAATAAATTTTATACAATATTGTTAGGGTCACGCTATGTCAAATAAGGCCTCTTTTTATTTGCTCGATCATGTCTTGAAAGAAGGTAAGTTAGACAAGGAAAAAGGCCCTGTTTTCAACTTTCAAGGTTGTGATTAATTTGCCAGGTTTACAATAAGATTAAGATATATTTAAAAAAAATTTATTTGCTCTAAAGTTACAAATTGAATGTTACAAAATACAAAAATTTGGTCGCCGTGGCCTCAT
>Ga0194133_10010039_pt1 | contig 10732 bp, 12 predicted proteins | sample TA2KigOf40mmetaG_FD_155448 | JGI IMG/M metagenome (GOLD analysis project Ga0194133, IMG submission 155448) | Freshwater microbial communities from Lake Tanganyika, Tanzania - TA2015055 Kigoma Offshore 40m | ecosystem: Environmental > Aquatic > Freshwater > Lake | place: Tanzania: Lake...
GTCGTAGACGGCGAGGCCGGATGGCAGCCCGCCCTGCGTCCACTGGGCCCGGGCAATGGCGGCCTGGAGCAGGGCATGTCGTGGCCCGAACAGTTCGGGTGACTTGCCGAGATGGTCGGCGAGGCGTCGCAGTTCGAGGCCGGTGGCGGCGAAGACCAGTTCCGAATGCCCGGCTATAGCGCGCGCCAGGGTCTCCGAGCGGGCCGTCTTCTCGCGTAGGTGGTCATCCCAGGACCAGCGCGCGGAAAGGCCGAGGAAGGCGCATGCGACCAGCGCCGGGGCCAGGCAGGCCGCCAGCACGATGCCGGATCCGGTCTTCTCGCGCTCCATGCCCGCACACGCCCCCGGTGCCGCCCCGGCAGGAGCGCCGAACGAAGGCTAGCATACTCCCGCGGCGCGCCGGACGGGTTTGCGGCACCCCTTGCCCGGGACCGCCCGGACCTCCTATAACGTCCAGCTTCCTACGGCGGCCACGGCCGGGGCGGGCGCAACCCTGCGCCCCCGCCTCAGGGCATGCCCAACCGCCAAGTACCGAAGGAGACATGGAAAATGCCCAAGATGAAGACGAAGTCCTCGGCGCGAAAGCGCTTCAAGGTCAGCGCGACGGGCAAGGTGTTCGTGGGCGTCGCGAACAAGCGCCACAACATGCGCAAGCGCTCGAACCGCATGCTGCGCCAGGCGCGCGGCACCAAGCAGCTGAGCCCTGGCCACGCGGCCAAGGTCGTCAAGCAGTGGCTCCACGACTGAGCCGGGGAGAATAGTCATGGCACGCGTCAAGCGCGGCGTTACCGGCCGCGCACGTCACAAGGAAGTCGTCAAGGCCGCCAAGGGCTATGTCGGCCGCTCCGGCAGCAGCTTCCGCCCGGCGCTCGAGCGCCTCGAGAAGGCCCTCCAGTACGCCTATCGCGACCGTCGCAACCGCAAGCGCGACTTCCGCGGCCTCTGGATCCAGCGCATCAACGCCGGCGCGCGGCTCCACGGCCTCACCTATTCGCGCCTGATGGACGGCATCAAGAAGGCCGGCATCGCGGTCGACCGCAAGGTCCTCGCGGACCTCGCCGTGACCGATCCGGATGGCTTCGGCGCGCTGGTCCAGCAGGCCAAGGCCGCCTTGGGCTGATCCGGCGCGAAGCGGACGCCACGGGAAGGGCCTGGCCGGCAAGCCGGGCCCTTTTCGTTTCGCGCGGCGCGCCAGCCCCTTCCCACCTCGCCTCCATCCACCGGGAACCGACATGACGGACGACATCGCCGCCCTGGTCGCCGACGCCAGGACCCGCATCGCCGAGGCCGCCGACCTCGCCGCGCTCGATGCGCTGCGCGTCGAGTGGCTGGGCAAGAAGGGCCGCATCACCGAGCTGATGAAGACGCTGGGCGCCATCCCGGCAGACCAGCGCAAGGCGCGCGGCGCCGCGCTCAACGCTGCGAAGGACGAGGTCGCGGTGCTTGTCGAGGCGCGCGGGGCGACGCTGGCCGAGGCCGAGCTCGATGCGCGGCTGGCGCGCGAGCGCATCGACGTCACGCTGCCGCCGCGCCCGCTTCCCGACGGCCGCGTGCACCCGATCAGCCAGACCATCGACGAGCTGACGGCCATCTTCGGCGAGATGGGCTTCTCCGTCGCCGAGGGACCGGACATCGAGGACGACTGGCACAACTTCACCGCCCTCAACATCCCGCCCGAGCATCCCTCGCGCCAGATGATGGACACTTTCTACCTGCGCAGCGCGGGCGAGGCCGGCGCGCCGCCGAAGGTGCTGCGCACGCACACGAGCCCGGTGCAGATCCGCACGATGAAGGGCGTCAAGCCGCCCATCCGCGTGATCATCCCCGGCCGGACCTATCGCTCGGACCACGACGCCACCCACTCGCCGAACTTCCATCAGGTCGAGGGGCTGGTGATCGACAAGGCCATCCACATGGGCCACCTCAAGGGCTGCCTGCAGGAATTCTGCCGCGCCTATTTCGAGGTCGGCGACCTGCCGCTGCGCTTCCGGCCGTCGCATTTCCCGTTCACCGAGCCATCGGCGGAGGTCGACATCGGCTGCTCGCGCGCGGGCGGCGAACTCAGGCTCGGCAACCACGGCGACTGGCTCGAGATCCTGGGCTGCGGGATGGTCCACCCGAAGGTCATCGCCAATTGCGGCCTCGACCCGGACGAGTGGCAGGGCTTCGCCTTCGGCATGGGGATCGAGCGCATCACGATGCTCAAGTACGGCATCCCCGACCTGCGGCCCTTCTACGAGGCCGACCTACGCTGGCTGCGCCACTACGGCTTCATGCCGCTCGACGTGCCGTCGATGACCGGAGGGCTGGCGCGATGAAGTTCACGCTGTCCTGGCTCAGGGAGCATCTCGAGACCTCCGCCAGCCTCGCGGAGATCTGCGAGGCGGTGACCGCGATCGGGCTCGAGCTTGAATCCGTGGACGACCGCGGCGCGAAGCTCGCGCCCTTCGTCGTCGGCCACGTGGTCGAGGCGCGCAAGCATCCCGACGCGGATCGCCTGCGCGTCTGCGTCGTCGATACCGGCAAGGAGCAGGTGCAGGTCGTCTGCGGCGCGCCCAACGCGCGCGCCGGCATGAAGGGCGTCTTCGCCCGCGCCGGCCTTACCATCCCCGGCACCGGTCTGCAGCTGAAGGCCGGCACGATCCGCGGCCAGGCCTCCAACGGCATGCTCTGCTCGGCGCGCGAGATGGGGCTGTCCGACGAGCATGACGGCATCATCGACCTGCCCGCGGACGCGCCGGTGGGCGAGCCCTTCGCGAGGGTGCTCGGCCTTGACGATGCCGTGATCGATGTCGCCATCACGCCGAACCGCCAGGACTGCCTCGGCGTGCGTGGCATCGCGCGCGACCTCGCGGCCAAGGGCATCGGCACGCTGAAGCCGCGGCGCATCGAGCCGGTGCCGGGACGCTTCGCGAGCCCGCTCTCCGTGCGCCTCGACCTGCCCGAGGGTGCCGCGAACGCGTGCCCCTACTTCGTCGGGCGCCTCGTGCGCGGCGTGCGCAACGGACCGAGCCCGCGCTGGCTGCAGGACCGGCTGGTAGCCATCGGGCTGCGCCCGATCTCGGCGCTGGTCGACATCACCAACTACCTGACCTTTGACGTCGGCCGCCCGCTGCATGTCTTCGACGCGGCGAAGGTCGACCGCGGCATCGTCGTGCGCCTCGCGCGCCCCGGCGAGACGATCGTGACGCTCAATGGCAAGACCTACGCGCTCGCCGGCACCGAGACGGTCATCTCCGACGAGCGCGGCGCCGCCGAGGGGCTGGGCGGCGTGATCGGCGGCGAGAAGTCCGGCTGCACCGAGGCGACGACCGACGTCTTCGTCGAGGCGGCGCTGTTCGACGCGATCCGCACGGCGCAGACCGGCCGCACACACCAGATCGTCTCCGACGCGCGCTACCGCTTCGAGCGCGGCCTCGACCCCGAGGCCGTGGTCGAGGGCATGGAGGCGGCGACGCGCATGATCCTCGAGCTGTGCGGCGGCGAGGCGAGCGAGCTCGTCGTCGCCGGCAAGCCGCCGGAATGGCGGCGCGGCTTCCGCCTGCGCAAGGAGCGCGCGGCGACTCTCGGCGGCGTCGACGTCCCGCCCGCCGAGCAGCAGCGCATCCTCGAGGCGCTCGGCTTCGCCGTCGCCGACCATGGCGAGGCCTTTGAGGTCTCCCCGCCCTCCTGGCGCGCCGACATCCATGGCGAGGCCGACCTCGTCGAGGAGGTTGGCCGCATCTGGGGCTTCGACCGCATCGAGGTCGTGGCGATGCCGCGCGCCTCGGCGCTGCCGGCACCGGCGCTGACGCCGGCGCAGCGCCGCGTGCGCGACGCACGACGCGCGCTCGCCGGGCTCGGCCTCGTCGAGGCGGTGACCTTCTCGTTCATGCAGAAGAGCGTCGCGGCGCTGTTCGGCGGGACGAACCCGGCGCTCGAGCTGCTCAACCCGATCTCGAGCGACTTCGACTTCATGCGCCCGACGATCGTCCCGAACCTGCTGCTGGCGGCCAAGCGAAACGCGGATCGCGGGCTCGGCGACTGCGCGCTCTGCGAGGTCGGGCCGCAATTCGCCGACGACACGCCCGTCGGTCAGTCGATGATGGCGACGGGGCTGCGCTCCGGCTCGGCCACGCCGCGCAGCTGGGGGGCACGCGCGCGCGACGTCGACGCGCTCGACGCCAAGGCCGACGCGCTCGCGCTGCTGCAGTCGCTCGGCGCGCCGGTGGAGAACCTGCAGGCCACGCGCGACGCGCCGGCCTGGTACCACCCCGGGCGCTCGGGCTGCCTCAGGCTCGGCGCCAAGGTGATCGCCACCTTCGGCGAGCTCAACCCGCGCATCCTCGCCGCGCTCGACATCCGCATGCCCGCGGTCGCCTTCGAGGTTTCGCTCGACGCGGTGCCGCAGGCCAAGGCGAAGGCTGGCCGCGCGCGCCCGCTGCTGAAGCTGGCTACACTGCAGCCGGTGGAGCGGGACTTCGCCTTCCTGGTGGAGTCCGGGGTCGAGGCGGAGAAGCTGGTGCGCGCGATCCGCGGCACCGCGAAGGAGATGGCCGCGCAGGCGTCGATCCTCTCGGTCTCCGTCTTCGACGTCTACGAGGGCAAGGGCCTGCCCGAGGGGCGCAAGTCGATCGCGCTCGCGGTGCGGCTGCAGCCGGCGGAGCGCACGCTCACCGACGCCGAGATCGACGCGATCGGCCAGCGCATCGTTGCCGCGGCAGCGAAGGCGACCGGGGCGGCGCTGCGCGCCTGAGCGGCCGGGCGGCGCGCGCCGCCGCGCTCAGCGCTGGAGGCCGGGGCGCTTCATCTTCGACCACAGCATGACGCGGGAGATCCCGAGCGCCGTCGCCGCCACGGCGATCCTGCCTCCGGCCGCGCGCAGCGCTGCCGCGATCGCCTGGCGCTCGGCGTCGTCGCGCGCCGCCTCGAGCGTGGCCATCTACGTGCCCGCGGGGGGCTGCGCATCCAGGTCCCGCTCGGGGAAGAGGTCGCGGGCGACCACCACGTGGTCGTCGGTGAGAGCGAGCGCCCGCGCGACCCGGTTGCGCAGTTCGTGCGCGTTCCCCGGCCAGTCATGCGCGAGCAGCATCGGCTCGACGTCCGGCGCGATCGCTGGCGATGCGATGCCGTACTCCGCCGCGAAGCGGGCGACGAAGGCGTGGAAGAGGGCCACGACGTCCTCGTGCTGCTCGCGCAGCGGCGGGATCCCGAGTTCCAAGACGGCGATCTGGAAGAGGAGGTCCTCGCGGAATGCCTGCCCGGCCACGCGCGCGCGCAGGTCTGCGTTCGTCGCGGTCACGAGCCGCGCCTCGAATGGCTGGTCCGCGGTCCCGCCGACCCGCCTGAAGCGCCGTTCCTGGATCACGCGCAGCAGCTTCGCCTGCAGCGCGAGGGGCAGTTCGCCGACCTCGTCGAGGAAGAGCGTCCCCGACGCGGCTTCCTCGAAATACCCGACATGGCGCGAGGGCGCGCCCGTGAAGGCGCCCTTCTCGTGGCCGAAGAGCGTGCTTTTGGCGAGGTCGGTCGGGATCGCCGCGTAGTTGATCGCGACGAACGGATCGCGTCCGCCCATCGCGTGCAGCCGCCTGGCGATTACCTCCTTCCCCGATCCGCTTTCCCCGCGAAGCAGGACCGGTGCCGGGGTCCGCGCGAGGCGCTGGAGCTGCTGGTCGATCCTGCGCAGGGCGGCTGATTCGAGGATGGGTGGCGCGTCCTCGCCGATGTCCCGGCGTCCCGATAGGCGGCGCACGAGCCCGGCGAGCCTTTCCACCAGCGCGCTCATGTCGAACGGCTTGGTCAGGTAGTCGCTGGCGCCGGCCTTCACGAGGCGCACCGCCTGCCCGATGTCCCCGAATACCGTGACGAAGAGGATCGGCGTGTCGGCAAGATGGGCCATCGCGCGCCGGTAGAGCAGCTCCCCGTCACCGTCGGGAAGGCGCACGTCGCTGGCGACGGCGGCGAAGCACTCGCGCCCGATCAGCGCCAGGGCCTCGGCGGCCCACGTCGCCAGCTGCGGGGCGTAGCCCTCCAGCCTCAACCGGTGCACGAGGGAAGGCCCCAGGACGTCGTCGTCCTCGATCACGAGGATGCACGATGCGCTCAAGGCATGTCCTCCTCGTGGTCCGCTCCGTCGTCCGCGCCACGCGGCGGCACCTTGAGCGTTATGCGCGCTCCGCGCCCGGCGGGTCGGCGTGCAGCGCGTCCACGGGCTCCGCGAGGCGGTGGCCCTGCGTGTCGACCTCGCCGAGGTTCATGCGCTTGCTCCAGAACAGCACGACGACGAAGGCGCTCAAGCCAAAGCTGATGACGATCGCCGTCAGGATGAGGGCCTGCGGCAGCGGGTCCGCGCTGCCTTGCGGCAGGGCCGTGGCGCCGGGCGGCACGAGCGGCGGGACGGCGTCCGGGATCCCGCCCGCGACGAAGATCAGGAGGTTGGCGGCGACGCCCAGCAGGAGGATCCCCACCGTGATGCGCATGAGGTCGCGTCCCAGCATCATGTAGACGCTGGAGGCGAAGAGCGCGCCGATCGCGACCGGAAGGGCGATGTCCATCCTATTCCTCCTCGATGAACGGCAGCGTCACCGCCATGGCCATCCCGACGACCACCAGGTAGACGCCGACGTCGAACGCGAGCGTCGTGCCGAGGGGGATGTCGACGGGGCCGAGGTCGAGCGAGCCCCAGAGATGCGTGAGGATCGGGGCGCGGCCGAGCATCGCGAGCGCGCCGCTTGCCAGTGCGGCGCAGAGGCCGGCTCCCGCGAGGACGACCGGATGGACGCGCAGCGCGCGCCTCGCCGCCTCCGGCCCGGCGGAGAGCGCCAGGACGCGGAGGCCGCACGCGGCCACCAGCCCGCCGATGAACCCGCCCCCCGGCTCGTCGCGACCGCGCAGGAGGATCCAGGCCGAGAGGGCGATCGACGTCCAGAGGATCGGTCGGGCCGAAGCGGCGAGGATGGGCGACCTCACGGCGAGGTCCTCCTCGTCCCGCGGACCAGCGCGATCGCCCTGAGCGCGGCGAAGGCGAGCACCGCGATCTCGCCCAGCGTGTCGAGCGCCCGGAAGTCGACGATGATCACGTTGACCACGTTGCGCCCGTGCGCGGCGGGCACGCTGTTCTCGCTGAACCAGCGGGACAGCGCGCCGTCGCGCGGCGCGGCCGCGACGGCGAGCATCATCAGCGTGATCGCGCCACCGAAGGCGATCGCGATGGCCGCGTCGCGCCGTCGCTCGCCCGGCGCGCGGGGGTCCGGGCCGCGGAGCGGCAGGCGGCCCAGGATCGCGAGGAAGAGGACGATCGCGAGCGCCTCGACCGCGACCTGCGTGAAGGCGAGGTCCGGCGCGCCGCCGACGAGGAACTGCACCGCCGCGCCGAAGCCGGCCACGCCCGCGGCCATGAACGAGGCGAGCGCATGGTCGCTCGCCAAGGCCGCGACCAGCGCCGTGGCGAGCAGCAGCGCCGCCAGCGCGAAGGTCGCGAGCCTGAAGCCAGGCGAGGGAAGATCGAGCCCGCCGGCGAGCACCAGCGCGGCGACGACCGAGCCCGCGACGACGCCGACCGTGAGGCCCACGTAGCGGCGGAGGCTGCCACCCTGGATCGCGGCGGTCAGGCGCTTGGCGACCTCGATCGTCCTCCCGAGCGCGCCTTCGTAGGCGCGCTCGGCGCCGAACCGATCGATCGGATCGATGTCGGCGAGCATCGGCTGTGCGCGTGGCCACGCAAGGTACGCGATCACACCGGCGGCGACCGTCGCCGCGGACAGCGCGAGCTCCGGCGTCCATCCGTGCCACAGGGCGAGCGACACGGGCCCGCCTGCGGGTGGAGCGATCGCGCCACGGCGACGACGATCGGCTCGAGGAGCCACGGAGCGACGCCGACGGCGCATCCCGCGACCCCGGCGACGAGCGGCGGCACCAGCATCGCCGGATGCGGGTCGGTGGCCGCATGCGCCATCGCGGTGCCCCTGCCCGCGAAGGGCTTGAGCGCGACCAGGCCCGCGACGGCGATCATGGCGCCGTTCACGAGTACGGATGCGGCGAAGAGCAGGCTTCCGAACTCGGCGCCGAGCTGGGCGTCGTAGAGCGTCTCCTTGCCGAGGAACCCGAGGAAGGGCGGAAGCCCCGCCATCGAGGCGACGGCGAGCGCGGCCGCGAACGCTGTCATTTGCATCGCGCGCGCGAGGCCGCCGAGGCGTGCGGCGTCCCGGGTGCCCGCCTCGTGGTCGAGGATGCCTGCGACGAAGAATAGCGCAGACGTGTACAGGGCTTTGACGACGAGGACGAGGGCGAAGCCGTAGGCCGCGGCCTCGATCCTCAGCCCGACGAGCATCACGAGCGTGCCGAGGGCCACGACGGTCGAATGGGCGAGGATCCGCTTGAGGTCGCGCTCGCGCATCGCGAGCACCGCGGCGAGCATCATGGTCGCCGTCCCCGTGGCGACGAGGATGGCCATCCAGTCGTCGCGCGCCCCGAACAGCGGGTCGAGGCGGGCGAGCAGGTACACCCCGAGCTTCACCATCGTCGCGGAACGCAGGTAGGCGCTCACCGGCGTCGGCGCCGCCATCGCGTTCGGGAGCCAGAAGTGCATCGGCGCCTGGGCCGACTTCGAGAACGCGCCGGCGACGACGAGGAGCATCGCGCATGTCGCGATCGCGCCACCGTCGCGAAGCGCCGGCGACGCGATCGTCACCGAGATCCGCGGCGATCCGCTCTCCATGGCGAGAAGCACGATGCCCGCGAGCAGCGCGAGGCCGCCGGCGACCGTCACCAGCAGCTCCTGCAGCGCGGAACGGCGCGCGGCGGCCTTCTCGTGGTCGTAGGCCACGAGCAGGTAGGAGGCGAGCGAGGTGAGTTCCCAGAAGACGAAGAGGAGGATGAAGTCGTCCGCGAGTACCGCGCCCAGCATCGACCCCTGGAGGAGGAGCAGGACCGGTGCCGCCCTGTCGCGTGCCTGCGATCGCTCCAGGTATTGTGTGGCGAAGGCGAACACGAGGACGCCGATGCCGGTCACCAGGCATGCGAAGGCGACGCCCAGGCCGTCGGCACGGAGGGCGAACGTGACGCCGAGGCTGGGTATCCAGGGGGCCGCGTGCTGCAGCACCGCGCCCGCGAGGACGGGACCCGCGAGCGCGATCGAGAGCGCGAATCCCGCCAGCGCCTCCGCTGTCGCGATGGCGTATCGCCATCGCGGCGAGAACGCCGCGACGAGCGCCGCGGCGATCGGCAGCGCGACGACGATCGGCAGCAGCGATCCGGGCCCGGGCTGGTCCATGCCGCGCGCCGCTGCATGGCGCATGCCAAGGCGCATGCGCGCCCTTGCGGGCCAATGCCGTCGCGCTGCGCCCCGGCCGGTTAAGCGTTCCTAACGCGCCGCCGCGTCGCCATGTTCGGAAACCCGGACGTCGCGGCGCCCGCCGGGCGCCGCCTCACCCATGCGTGGCACGGCTGTCGGCCGGCGCCTGGTCGCGCGCCTCCATGCCGTAGTCGCGCAGGACCGAGGCGACGCGCAGGCGGTAGTTGCGGAAGACGCCCGCGCGTCCCAGCGCCTGGGCCGTGCGGTGGCCCGCGACGGCGCGCCAGCGCGCGACCGATTCCTCGTCTCACCAGAAGGAGACCGAGGGCAGCTTGCCCGGCTCGGCGAGGCTCTCGAAGCGCTCCACCGAGATGAATCCGTCGATGCGCGCGAGATCCGCGCGCAGCCCGGCGGCGAGTCCCATGTATTCCTGGCGCCTGCCTTCGGCGGGCCAGACCTCGAAGATGATGGCGATCATGTCGTCCTCCGGGCGTCGATGCCTGGCGCGCGCGCCAGTCAATCAAGGCGCGGAGGTCGTCGCCCGAGCTTCCATCCCGGTCGGCATGGCGCGGGACGCCGCGCGTCGACGCGCATCGACGTGCTGGGGCAGGACGAAGGCGAGGGCGGCGACCGCGCGCTGCACCTCCTCGAGCCGCGCCATCGGGTCGACGCCGTCCGCCTCCGCGGCGAGGGCCAGCCCGGCGACCAGTCCGGCCAGCGCCTCCATCGCCATGGCGGCGACCGCGAGCGCGCCGCCGGCCTCGGCGGCGCACGACGGCGACGGGCGCTCGAAGGCGACGAAGCGCGTGTGGCGCAGCAGGCAGTCCGCGAGGCGCATGTCGGGCAGCTCGTGCAGGAGGCGCGAGACCTCAGCCGGCGAGAACGGCACGCGGCCGCTCACGCGCGCGTGGAAGGCGGCGTAGGAAAGGCCCAGCGCCGCGGCGACGTCGCGCATCGGGCGGCGGCGCTCGCGCACCAGCGCCCTGTGCACGAGCGCCGCGAAGGCGACGCCGTCGCCGAAGCCATGCCCGCCGCCCTCCCGGCCCGCCATCCCCGCCATGCCGCTCCCCGCACCGCCATCCGCCCGGGGCATGCTGGCGCCGGGAGCGGCCGGATCCCTTGAGCAGGGCCGCGGCACGGTGGCGCGCCGGGTCTCGCGGCCCAGGCGCGCCGTCCTTGAGAGACTCGGCCCGGGCCTCTATGTTCCGCGCCTCGCACGCGGCGCGCGCCCCAGCGCGACGCGATTCCCTCGCCTCCATGCCGACCGCCCGCCCGCGAGGGCGCGGCCCACGGGTCCATGACCGATCCTTCCCGCATCCGGAACTTCGCGATCATCGCGCATATCGACCACGGCAAGTCGACGCTGGCGGACCGCCTCATCCAGTTCTGCGGCGCGGTCGAGCAGCGCGAGTTCCGCGACCAGATGCTCGACTCGATGGACATCGAGCGCGAGCGCGGCAT
>Ga0194133_10010041_pt1 | contig 10730 bp, 4 predicted proteins | sample TA2KigOf40mmetaG_FD_155448 | JGI IMG/M metagenome (GOLD analysis project Ga0194133, IMG submission 155448) | Freshwater microbial communities from Lake Tanganyika, Tanzania - TA2015055 Kigoma Offshore 40m | ecosystem: Environmental > Aquatic > Freshwater > Lake | place: Tanzania: Lake Tanganyika...
GTTTGGTGCGACGTCTACTTCGGCGGTTCCTTGCGGTCGGCGGGTTTCTTCGGCTGGAAGAACTCGCTCTCGTTCTGGCGGACGCGGCCCTCGACGTCGCGGATGGCCTCGTTCTCCAGCTTAATCACGGTGCGCAGATCCTCGATCAGGGCGGCGAGGCTCTCGGCCTCCTCCATCTGCTTGAGGACGGCGGCCAGCCGCCGCGCGATGATGCGGTAACCCTCGGCGGCAGCGGCGCGTACGGCTTCGTCGCCCGACTTGGCGTAGGCGTCGACCTGGCGCGCCGTGGCGGGGAAGTCGTCCTTGGCGAGCGCCGCCAGCGGGGCCGGGACGAGGCCCTCGACCTGCCGGACCTGATTGGCCTCCCACAGCCGGTTGTTCTCGTACTCCCACAGGATGCGCTGGTAGCTCTCGCCGACGAAGGCGACCCGGCGGCCGAGCGTCTGCTGCTGCCGCGCCAGCGTCTTGCAGCGCGCCTCGACCTGCGCCCGCCGCTCGCCGGCCTGCGCCAGCGCCACGATCTCGGTCAGCTCGGTCAGCGACTTCTGCTCCTCGTCGAGGATGCGCTGCAGTTCCTGGCGCTGCTCCAGCTGCCGCCGGCGCAGCTCCTCGGCGAGGCGCTCGCGCGTCACCACGCGGAAGGTCATCGCCTCGGCGAAGGCTTCGTGCGGCGCGCCGGGGCCGAAGTTGTCGGTGGCCGACAGGCGCAGCGAGAACAGCATGCCCGGCCGGATCGGGTTGCCGGGCGCGGCTTCGTCGGGCGCGGTGTTCCACTGCGCGAGGTCGACCTGCGCCTCGGTCTCGTGGCGCAGCGCGCTCTTCGGCAGCGGCGCGCGCAGCGTCAGCCCGGCCGCCGCGAACGGCGCCTCCGGCGGCGGCGCCTGGCCCTTGTCCAGTGGCTGGTCGGCGACCGCGCGCCAACTGGCGCCGACGGCGCGCAGGCCGAAGTCGTCGCGCAGCCGCAGCTCGCCCGGGATGCGCGCGTGCGCGGTGATCGCCGCGCCGATGCCGCGCAGCCGGAACTCGACGCTCGGCGGCTTGTCGTCGCCGACGCGCAGCGCCAGCTTGGGCGGCGCGCCGGCGCCGAGCGCATCGGCGTCGACGACGTCGACGACCAGCGGGCCCGACGTCTCCGGCCGCACTTCGCCGCCGAACGTCCGGCCGTCGGCGGCGAGCGCGAGCGCGACCTTGCCGTCCTGGCCGAGCAGCGCGAACGCCTCGCGCAGCGGCTTCTGGCTGCCGCCCGTCAGCGTCAACACCGCCCCGCGCGGCACGCGCAGCTCGCCTTCGGTCGGCGGCGGCGTCCACGGCTCGCGCTCCATGTAGGCCGGGAAGTCGACGCGCACCGCGAGGCCGTCGACGCGCGGCCGTTCGACGACGGCGGCGGCGACGCGCAGCGGCAGCGCGTCGCCGCCGGTGATCGCGATCTGCACGTCGGCGAGCACCGACTCGATGGTCCACGCGAACTCGCGTTCGCCGGTGCGGCTCATCGTCTCGCTGCCGGCCTCGCCGCCGGCGAAGCGGTAGTCGACGACCAACTGGTCGGGCACCGGACCGGTGACGACGACGCGCACGGTCAGCGCGTCGCCCTGCGGCAGGCGCACGGCCGCCGCGTCGCCTGCGGCGAGCGCGAGGCGCGTGTAGCGCGGCCACTCGACGGACCCGAGCAGCAGGTTGCGCGCCGCCCAGATGCGCAGCGCCGACGCGTCGGCCAACGCCCAGCCGGCGAACGCCAGCAGCGCGAGCGCGCCAAGCCCGCCAAAGCGCCGCACGCGGCCGGCGTCGAGCGCCTGCGCGAACGGGATGCCGGCGAGCCGCCCCTGCACGTCGGCGACGACGGCGGCCTTGAGCGCGGGCGAGCCGTCGTCGCGCGCGGGCGCGCCGCCGTGCAGTTCCTGCGCGAACTGCAGCGAACTGACCAGCGACTGGCGGATCTCCGGCGCACCGCGTTCGACGGCGAGCGCGAGTTCGACGTCGCCGAGCGGCGTGCGCAGCGGGCGCACGAGCCGGCGCTGCAGTTGGCGCGCCAGCACGGCGACGAAGCTCGCCAGCAGCAGCGCGCGGTACGGCGTCTCCAGCCGCAGCAGCCGGTCGGTGGCGAAGCTCGGCAGCGCGTACGCGACGAGCAGCGCCAGCGCGATGCCGGCGGCCTCGATCCAGGTGCCGGCGCGGGCGCCGCGGCGGACGCGCGCCAGTTCGGCGCGGGCGAGACCCGGCGGTGGCAGCGTGGCGTTCACAGCAGGTTGCTCAGTTTGCGCAGCAGCCACTCGACGGCGAGCACGGCGAGCACGAACGCCAGCGTCGGCCAGCCGTCCCACAGCGGGTGCGGCGTGCGCCACGTGTCCGTCGCCGCGCGCGACGGAATGGTCGCGAGCGCGGCCAGCAGCTGCTGCGGCGTCTCGCACAGCACGCCGCCGGGGCCGGCGGTGATGGCGGCGAGCTCGGCGCGGTCCATCGGGCCCTCGCGTTCGTACTGCGCCGCGACCACCTGGAAGGCCGCCTCGGCGGCGCGGCCCTGCTTGTCGGCGGCGCGCGCGCGGTACGCGCCGAGGCGCTGCGGCCGCAGGCGCAGCGCATAGCGCCCGGGCGCGGCCTCGACCGGCGGCAGTTGCAGCGTCTCCGGCGCCTCGCCGTCGCGCTCGACGACGACCGCGAAGGCATCGGCGACCAGCGGCTGCAGCACCTCGTCCTTGGCTTCGGCGGCGAGTTCGACGGCGTCGCCGAGGTCGACCTTGTCGTCGCTGACGAACAGCCGCAGCCGCGCGTTGCCGGCCTGGGCGCGGCCCTCGAACAGGTAGCGGACGCCGCCGACCCAGAAGCGGTTGTAGGCCGCTTCGTACAGCGACCGCCAACGGTAGGTCTCGTCGAAGCCGCTCCACACGACGCGCCCGGCGCCGACGTTCTGCACGGCGAAGACCGGCATGCCGCGGCCGTTGCGGCGCTGCTCGGGGCCGGCGTGCTCGGCGAGCACGGTGGCGACCGGCTTGCTGGCGGCGACGGGGAAGACGAAGCGCTGGCCGGGCAGTCGCTGCCACAGCGCGCGGCTGCCGTCGCGGTCGTCGAGCAGGCGCGTCAGCTTGGCGCCGAGGCCGTCCTCGCCTTCGGGCGCGAGCTGCAGCGGCCACGGCAGGCGGAAGGCCTTGCCGAGCCCGACGGCGCCGCGGTCGGCGGCGTCGAGGTCGGGCGCGACCGGCAGCAGTTCGGCGAGCGGCGCGGTGACGGCCGCTGGGCGCACGGCGTCGAGCGTGAACTTCTCGCCGGCCACCCACCACAGGCCGCAGCCGCCTTCGACGACGTGCTGCTGCAGGTGCTGGCAGAACCGCGGCGTCAGCTTGCTGGCGTCGGGATCGAGCAGCACCACGACGTCGTACGGATCGAACTCGGCGCGTTCCTCGGGCAGGCGCTCGATGCGCGCGCCGTCGTCGCCGTCCTGCGGGAACTTGGGGTCGGCGCTCTGCAGCCAGCACGCGACGTCGATCGTCTTGTCGCGCAGCAGCAGGTTGCGCAGGATCTGGAACTCGTGCGACGCGCCGCCGGCGACGAGCAGCAGGCGCAGCCGCTCGCCGAGCACTTCGACCGGCGCGGTGCGCGCGTGGCGCTCGGGCACGAGCGGTTCGCCATCGGGCGGCGCCACCTCGGCGCGGTAGGTGAAGCGACCCGGCGCGTCGGCGACGAGGTCCTTCCACTCGACCGCGGTCTCGCCGTCCCCGGCGAGCGCGACCTGCTGCGTGCGCACGACCTGCTCCTGGCCCTTGTCGTCGACGCGCAGCAGGCGCAGCGTCGCGACCGCGGCGTCGTACCCCTGCGCGAACACCGTCGCCTTGGCCTCGAACGGGTCGCGCTGGAAGACCTTGGCCGGCGCCTCGAAGCGCGCGAGCTGCACGGACTGCGTCGCCGACGGATCGCCGACGCCGAGCGCGAACACGTGCGGGATCTTGCGCTGGCCGAGCAGGCGCGCGACCTCGGCGGCCTGCGGCCCGGCGTTGCGGCGGCCGTCGGTCACGAACACCACGGCGGCGATCTCGGCGTTGCGGCTCTTGTCGAGCGCGGTGCGCAGCGCCCCGCCGAGGTTGCTGGCGCGGCCGTCGGCAGCGAGGCGCGCGAGGTCGACGCGCGGTGCGGGCGATGCGGCGGTCGGCGCGGGCGCGCCGTTCGTCGCCGTCGCCGTCGGCGGTGTCGGCGGTGTCGGCGTCGCCGCGGCCGGCAGCAGCGGCAGTTGGTCGAGCGCGCCGGCGAAGGCGTAGAGCTGGACGTCGTTGCGCGCCGCGAGCGTGCGCACCAGTTCGCCATCGCCGTGGCCGAGCAGCGCGCGCACGAGGTCGAGGCGCGACGCGGCGCGCAGGTCGGCGACGCCGAGCCCGCGCCAGCCGTCGGCTGCGGCCTGCGCTTGCGGTTTGCGCCAGCCGTCCTTCTGCGCCATCGACTGCGAGCTGTCGACCAGCAGCAGCACGTGGCCCGGCCGCGTCTGCCGCTGGATCGCCACAAGCGACGGCTCCAGCAGGATCGCGGCGACCACCGCGACGGCGAGCGCGCGCAAACCGGCGAGCAGCAACTGCACGGCGCGCGGCCGGCTGTGCGCGTCGCGGCGATAGACGGTGACGACGAAGCCGACTGCGAGCGCGAGGCCGAGCAGCACCAGCAGGCCGAGGCCGCCGGTGGGAAAGCGCGCGAACTCGAAACGCAGCTCCTGGCCGTCCGCGACCGGGATGCCGCGCCAGCGCGCCAGCAGTTGCAGCAGATCGTCCATGGCGGAGCGCGCCGCGTCAGCGGCGGCCGAACCTCCATGCGAGCAGCGTCTCCAGCAGCATGCAGGCGAGCAGCAGGGCGGCGAGCAGCGGCCACGGTTCGCCGCCGGCGGCGGCGGCCTCGGCGCGGTCGTCGTCGCGCACGAAGGTGACGCGGTCGCGCAGCTCGGCCGGGTACACGCGCGCGAAGTCCGTCGCGGCGAAGCCCACCAACCGGCTCTCGGCGAGCGGCGGGTTGCGCGCGAACAGCCGCTTGTCCGGCGCGCCGTCGTGGCGGGCGAGTTCGACTTCGTACGCGCCGAGCTGGCGCAGTTCGGCCATCGGCACGACCAGCTGGGCCGGCGCCGGCGGCGGCGCTTCGGGCGCGGTGAACGTGCGTTCGTCGTCGCCGCGCAGCGCCCGCACCGTCGCGTCCAACCGCAGCGACGCCGCGTCGAGCGCGGTGCGCCAGCTGCCGTCGGGCAGCAGGTTCTGGCCGGCGACGTCGCTGCGGCGCGCGGTGGCGCGGTGCAGTTGGTGGCAGAGCACGACGAACAGGTCGGTGCTCGGCAGGTTGCTCCACGCCTTGTCGGCGCTGAGCGCGCACAGCGCCGCCTGCCCGCCCTGGCCGACGCTGCGCACGGCGAGCAGCGGCGGGCCCTCGGCATCGCGGATGCGCGCCACGATCGTCGCGCCCGACGTGCCGTCGTCGACGAGTTGCAGCCAGCGTTTGGCCAGCACCACGCTGCCGAACAGCAGATCGAGCACCTCGCCGACACCGTCGGCGACCGGGTGCTCGGGCGCGGTGAACGCCGTCTTCTCCGGCCGATCGGGGTCGCCGGCGATGTCGCCGATCGGCAGCGGCAGCGGGCCCGCGCCACCGCGCCACAGCCGTTCGTTCCACGCCGCCGCGTCGACCTGCGCGCCGCACCACACCACGAGGCCGCCGCCGGCGGCGACGAAGGCCGCGAGCCGCTCGGCCAGCGACGGCGACGGCGCCTGCACGTTGCACAGCCACACCGCGTCGAAGGCGGCGAGTTCGACGTCGTCGAGGCCGCCGTCGGTGACGACCTGCGGCTCGACGCCGGACTCGGGCGCGTCGAGCGCGGCCTGCAGGAAGAACGTCTCGCCGTCGTCCTCGTCGGGCTGGCCATCGACCAGCAGCACGCGGCTCTTGTCGCGCACGTCGAGCGCCAGCGTGCGGCGGTCGTCGAGCGGATAGGTGTCGGCGGCTTCGAGCTGGGCGTCGACGCGGTGCGGGCCGCCCGCCGCGAACGTGTGCACGAACGGCACGGCGATGCGTTCGCCGGGCGCCAGCGGCGGCACGGCCAGCACGACGCGGCTCTGGCCGTCGACCTCGACCGCGAGGCTGCCGGCCGGCGCCGGATCGAGGCCGAGGTTCTGCACGTCGGCGGCGAACGCAGCGGCCGCGCCGGCGACGGCGAAGCGGTCGGCGAGGCGCACGTCGACGATGGCGACGTCCTGCGGCGGGCCGGCGGCCCCGTGCACGAACACCCGCTCGCCGGTGGCCTTGGTCGCCACCAGCGCGGCGAGCAGCGCCGGCGCGGGTTTGTCGTCGTCGGTCGTCCAGTCGCGCGCGCGCGCGTCGCCGAAGACGTGGTGCTCGGTGCGCGCGATGCCGTCGACGCCGGCCGCGCGCTGCACGTCGGCCGCGAGCGCGGCGCCGAGGTCGGGCGCGCCGTCGCCGGCTGGCAGTTCCTGCAGCAGCGCCGCGACGCGCTGGCCGAGGTCGGGGCCGACGCGCAGGTTCCAGGCGTCAGGCTGCTGCGGGCGGCTCGTCCGCACGAGCGAGAACGCGTCGCCCGCGGCGGTCGTCGCCAACCGCTCGGCGAACGCGCGCAGCCGCTCCTTGGCCTTGGCGTGCAGCGTGGCGCTGCCGCTGCGCTGCTGCATCGAGGCGCTGTCGTCGAGCAGCGCGACGTGGTGCGTGCGGCCGCCGCCGAGGCCGCCGTCGAGCAGCGGGCGGCTGACCAGCAGCACCAGCAGCAGCACCGCGAGCGTGCGCAGCAGCAGCACCAGCCACTGCTCCATCTGCAGGCGCTTCTTGTTGCGCTGCATCGCCGCCAGCAGGAACGTCATCGCCGCCCACGGGCGCGTCTGGTGCCGCCGGCGGTTGAGCAGGTGGATGACGATCGGGACCGCGCACAGCGGCAGGCCCCAGAGCAGCAGCGGATGCAGGAAGCCGAGCGCGAGCATCCGTCACCGTTGGTAGATGGGCACGTAGGCCCATGGCAGCTGCAGGATCGTCAGCGCGATCGCGGTGCCGTACACCGCCCCGACGCCATCGCCTTCCCAACGGCCGTCCTTCTGCTGCTGCTTGCGCAGGTAGTCGGTCGCCTTCGCGAAGTACGCGCTCCAGTCGTCGCCGCCGCGCTGGTAGAGCGCCTGGCTCCAGTAGAGGTGCGTGTAGAAGTGGTGCCCGGTGTTGTCGACCGTGATCTGGATCTGCTTCTTGCAGTACTGCACCGCCTTGTCGACGAACGGCTGGTCGTCGTAGACGCCGGCGTTGTAGAGCACGGCGACGCCGGCGGCGGTGATGGCCGGCCGGCCCTCGCCGCCCGAGGCGAGGCTGTAGCGGATGCTGCCGTCGGCGTTCTGGCAGCGTTTGACGTAGTCGACGGCGCGATCGACGGTGCGGCGGTCGACGACGATGCCGGCCATGCGGCAGGCGCGCAGCGCCTGCATCTGCGTGACCGTCACGCTGCCTTCGTCGCCGCCGCTGTCCGGCTGGTAGATCCAGCCGCCGGCCGACGACTGCGCCTGCGCGATCAACTGCACGGCCTTGTCGAGCACGCGCTTGAGCCGCTCCTGTTCGCGCACGTCCTCCTCCATGCCGTAGACCGAGGCGAGGAACAGCGTGGCGAAGCCGTGGCCGTACATGCTGCGGCCTTCCTCGGCCGCGACCGAGATGACGCCGGTCGTGCCGTCGGCGTGTTTGCGCAGGTAGGCGACGGCGCGGCGCACGTTGTCGTAGTGCTTGCCGCGCGTCGGCGTGCTGCCCGACGCGATCAGCGCCATGCCGGCGAGTCCGGTCATCGCCGCGGGGTAGCTGCCGTAGCCGCCGGCGTTGCGCCACGAGCCGTCGCTCGCCTGCGTGCGCGCGAGCCATTCGAGGCCGCGCTCGATGGCCTCCTGCGTCGCCGCCGTGATGCCCGGCGGATAGATCGGCTCCTGCGCGGTGAGGTCGCTGGTGCTGCCGACCGCGGCGGTGGCGCTGGCGCTGGCGACGAGGGCGGCGAAGCGGACGGCGGCGGCGTTCATTCGTTGCCCTCCATGCAGGCGTACAGCCGGCCCTGCTCGCGCTCCTGCGCGGCGAGGTCGCCGCGGGCGCGGCAGAGTTCGAGGCGCGCGAGGTGCCAGCGCAGGCGCAGCGGCCGGTCGCGCAGCGCGTCGGCGCGGGCGTCGAACAGCGCCAGCGCGCCCGGCAGGTCGCCGGCGGCAGCGCGTGCGGCGGCTTGTTCGACGAGCAGTTCGAGCAGGTCGTCGCCGAGGCCGCGCCGCTGCTGCGGGTCGGTCGCGGCGGCGAGCGCCTGCGCCAACGTCGCAACCGCCGCGTCGGCGTCGCCGATGCGCGCGAGCAGGTCGGCGCGCGCGCGCGGCGCGGTGGCCGCCGTCGCGAGCGCGCGCAGGGCCGACACCGTGCTGAACACTTCCACCCCGCCCTGGTAGCCGACCGCCAGCCACGGACCGTCGACGGTGAGTTGGACCGAGCCGCTGAGCGGTTCGCGGCTGGCCCCGAACGGCGGCAGCGCGAGCCGGGCGCGCAGCGCGCCATCGCACCCGTAGGCCAGCAGTTCGCGGCCGGCGGGCACGAGCACGCAGTCGCCGGCGATGGCGCCGCGGCCGCGGCCCTGGGCCTTCGAAACGGTGGTCTTCGGCAGCTCGACGGCCCACTTCAGCAGGCCGCCGCTCGCGCCGAACGCGACGAGGTGCGTGTCCGACAGCGCGAACAGGTCGTCGCCGGCGATGCCGACGAGCGTGCGCAACCGGCCGAAGCGCGCGAAGCGGCTGGTGGCGTCGAACATCCAGGCGACGTCGCCGCTGGCGAGGTCGAGGCCGAGCAGCACGTCGCCATCGACCGGCGCCAGGATGCCGACGCCGCCGTGCACGAGCAGGTCGTTGGGGTAAAAGCCCGTCAGTTCGTCCTGACGGAAGCTGCCGGCCCAGTTGCCGCCAAACAGCCCGCCGTCGTTGTCGGGCTTGCGCGCCTTGGCGTTGCCGCGCCGCGGATCGACGCGCTCGTAACGGCGCAGCCAGCGCAGTTCGCCGGTCAGGGCGTCGACGTTGGCGACGCAGCCGGCGTTGGTCGCGACGATCGCAGTGCCGCCCTGCACGACGACCGGACAGCCCGGCGCCTTGAAGAACGGCGTGCCGCCGCCGTGCAGCAGTACGTGCCACACCGGCCTGCCGGTGGCGGCGTCGAGGCACTCCAGCGCGTAGCGGTCGCGGCGCAGCGACGGCAGCAGCAGACGCTCGCCGAACACCGTCGGCGCGGCGAGGAAGATCACGTCGCGGTAGCCGTCGGCCCCGTCGCGCCAATGCTCGGACGACCACGCGACGGCGAGGTCGCCGCGGCGGTAGGCGACCAGCTCGCTGGCGCGCAGCACCTCGGTGCTGGCGGATAGATTGCGCTTGCTGCCGAGCACGAGGAAACAGCGCTGGCCGTCGTCGACTGGCCGCAGCAGGGCGAAGTCGCTGGCGGCGATGCGCACGCGCGGCCGATTCTCGCGCGCCGGCAGGGGCTCGTCGGGCGCTTCGGTCGACGCCGTCAGCAAGCCGCTGGTCGCGTCGGCGGCGCGCAGCCGGAAGTGCTCGGGGAAGAGCGCGCGCGGCGCGCCGCCGCCGTCGCTGCCGGCCGCGAACACGACGTGCGTCGCCGGGCCGTAGCGCGACGCGTACGGCATCGCCGCCGTCGTCGCGCCGTCGCCCAGGAACATCGGCTGCTCGCGCTCGGACTTCGGGTCCTTGTACGGCTCGGGATTGCGGAAGCGGAACTGCCACAGCGGGAGCAGCCCCTGGTCGAGTCCGCCCGCGAACAGCGCCGGCGTCGGCCCCGCGAACCGCCCGGCCGCCGGCGCGCCGTCGCCGGCGAAGCGCGCGTCGAGCGCGAGGTCCTTCGCGGCCTGCAGTTCGCCTTCGACGCGCAGCATGGCGTCGGGCTGCTCGTCGGCGAGCGCGGCGACCTCGCGGCGGGCCGCCGCCGGCTCGCCGGCGCGCTGCATGCACACCGCGATCTTGAAGCGCAGCCACTCCGGCTTGACGCCGAGTTCGGCGCGCAGTTCGGCGGGGTAGATCGACAGCAGGTCGCGGTACGCGAGCAGGGCGACGCGGTGGCGGCCGTCGTGCATCAGGCGATCGCCAAGCAGCAGCAGCGCGCGGCCGCCGGGCAGGGTCGCGAAGAAGCGGTTCTGCACCTGCTCCAGCGCCGACAGGCCGCCGTCGTCGAGCGCCTGCTGCAGCAGTTCGGCGGCGGCGACTTCGTAGGTGGCGCGGTAGAGCGCGCGGCCCTCGGCCGGCAGGCGGGCGAGCAGTTCGTGGCACAGCCGCCGGACCGGGCGGTACAGCCGGCCGTCCTGGCTGAACACCGCGTGGCGCGGGTCCGCGGGCGGCGGCGGCGGCGGCTCGCCAGCGCCGCCCGGCAGCAGTTGGCGCATGCGCGCGGCGTTCTTGGCCGCGGGGGTCGCGTCGTCGTTGCCGGTGGCACTGCCGGTCGCCTTGCCGGTGTCCTTGCCGGCGTTGCTGCCGTCGCCCTTTGGCGGCGCGCCCGTACCGGCCGGCGGTGCGATGTCGGTCACCGCCTCCTCGCTGCGGCCCTCGACGACGTCCTGCAGCAGTTGGATCGCCGTCGCGAAGTCGCCGCGTTCGACGCATTGGTTGGCGCGGCGCAGGAAGCGGTCGAGGTTGAGGTTCTCCTGCAGGTCGACGGCGACGCCGCCGTCTTCGCTCGCCGGCGCCTGGCCGCCGCCGGCCGGCGCGACGGCGCCG
>Ga0194133_10010045_pt1 | contig 10728 bp, 4 predicted proteins | sample TA2KigOf40mmetaG_FD_155448 | JGI IMG/M metagenome (GOLD analysis project Ga0194133, IMG submission 155448) | Freshwater microbial communities from Lake Tanganyika, Tanzania - TA2015055 Kigoma Offshore 40m | ecosystem: Environmental > Aquatic > Freshwater > Lake | place: Tanzania: Lake Tanganyika...
AAAGTTTTTTTTTTGAAGACAAATATGAATGGAGAGTGAGGACAAGCATGTTTAAAAAAGGTAAGCCTAATGCAAGTTCGCCAGTACCAATTTGCCTAATCAAGTTTGCCCAATGCAAGTTAACCAGCCATGCAAGTTTGCCAACCAGTTGGCCAACTACTAACTATGAACTCGTCAAACTATGAACTCATTGAACTACAAACTCGTCCTAACCTAACCTAGCCTAACCTAACCTAACCTAACCTAACCTAACCTAACCTAACCTAACCTAACCTAACCTGACCAGACCCAACCAACCCCCCAAAGCATGTTTCGCCCTCATCTATCCCAACCAACCCCCACTTTTAACCAATAGGGCATTTATTACTAACCTAGCCTAATCTTACCCAACCAACCCCTCAAAGCGTGTTTCCCCCTTCCTAACCCTGTGGGGCATGTTTCCCCCTCATTTATCTACTCGTTTGATTACAAGTTGAACAAGTTTGTTGTTCAATGAGTTTGTAGTTCATAGTTGGCAAACTTGATTAGGCGAATTTGCATGGTTGGCAAACTTGATTAAGGAAAACTGGTATAAGCAAACTTTCATTGGGCGAAAGATCGTAAACCCGTTTTACTCTCATTCTTTATTCATTAATAAGTGACTTTCCAACAGCACTGAGCTACAGCCATACATTAAAATGTTTAGAGCCCTTAACCATACTGGCTGCTATTTTATAGTTAAATTTTAATCCTAAGCCTGTTTTCTGAAGAGCTTTATTTTAGACAATTTTTCGTCAATTTCCATCATGAAGTCAGGCCTTTGTTTTCCAACTTCCTTTTAATGTTAAAGTCTCTTGTGGGTAGTTGTAGCTCTTGGTTGTGACAATTTTAACATCGTGAAATGTTAGAATAACTATGATTAATCTCTCTGTCAATAAAAAATTGGCAACTTAACGACCAAAACATCACCACCCTCAGCAAAATATAGTGAAAAATAATTTAGACTCATTTGTATAGTGAAGGTTTTGATTTGAAATTACTATCCTAGGACAGAAACTAATTATTTTTATGTCAACAATGGTAAATTGAATCTCCTTGGTATTTACTGTGGATCAAGTTTGAAATTGCCCTTACATCCAAAACTTTGTGAGAAATCAAAACTATCTTGCCTTTTTCCCTCTAGCTTCACTTCTCATTTTGCTCAGCTTGGGGACAAAACTAATGAAAGAATCTCAGATTAAGAGGGTTTGACAATTATTTTTTTCAGAACAGGGTAAAATGTACAAGTTTGGCTAAGACATCCCCATAAAGCGGGGGCTGATATCAACTAATTGTTCCTTCTGAGGGATTAAATGGAATTACTAACTGGTTAATGACAGACTGACCCCATCTAATCAAAAAAAGTTTGTAATCTTCAGTCGAAGCATTTGTGACGAAAAGACACAACAAAAAATAGTCAAACTTTGTATTTTGCTGAAAGTCAGGATTTACTAGGTTTTCTACACTTATTTTGTGTATGAATTGATTTAGTTAATATTATTCATTACTTACAGAAAAACCAGTAACATTTATTAATACTTAAATATGTTCCACAATTGTGGTTATCTTGATGTTTTTCATATCTTCAAATGAGCCTGTAGGCACAATTTATGCTCAATTTCATCACCTCAACCCCAATTTGGATGCCCTTAGTGTTAATCATTCCCAGCCTTTTCGTCAGTCAAGATAGACATTCTTGAAAAGTAACATGATTCAAAACTTATTGTACAATATTGCATCTTGCTTTTAAGGTACAAAAAAAGCATGCAAAGAAAATTTTCGAAAATGCCAATGCAATATTCTGATCAAAACTAAATATTATTGGACTTAAAAGTTCAACAAACTTGGCTTACTAAATATTTAAGCCTGGCCTTTCAATTCATGATTGCATGGAAAGTACCTTCTAAACTTATGTTATTTTTGAAAGTCATTTTTCCAATTGCAAAAGCCATTTGTAGAATTGCTGCCGAAAATTTTTCTGCCATTGCCAGATTTAACTCTTCTAGACTATAAGAATGATTTTAATCTCGACTGAAATATTGAAATCATTACAATTGGAATGAATGATGAGAGGGATTTGAGCCTCTCAATTAGAGTGAAGTGACAAGAGGCGTTAAATTATTCTGATGGATTCTTGCACTTATATTGATTGAGACCCATTGTGTGGAATCATGTGCGCTCAAGCATGGTATGGTGCTGGTGGGACCTGGGGGCTATTGGTGCGGCATACAGAGAGAACTTGCCAATAAAAATCAATCTATTATGGATTTCAAATCTGCATTAGTAACTTTCATGGTTGTTGCACTTCTGGTTGAATCAGCAGAAATGAATCAGTGGAAAAGTTATTCAATTTAATTGTCTGTAAAAAAGGGGGAATGAAAAGGTTGAAAAAAGAGGATTGAGTCTCACAATTTACAAGATAATAGAAAGAATGTCAAGTCAACTTTCTTAAATACCTGATTCTGATACAAATTGATAATTGCTCTTGATAAGGGCTTCAAAAAGGATGACAATTTGTCAGGCGTCAGGTATTAACAATTGAAAGTTATTAATCTCCAGGAAAATTAAAAACAGGAATGACTTTGTCTGGACACCTAATTTTTGAAACCACGGCTTGTAGATTCCTGCAGGATCAAAACCTTAGATCTGATTTCTCTCTAGCTAGCCCTCTAGGCTATCTCTAAATTGATGGCTGCAAGTAAAAACATACATTGAATGATTCTCAACACCCAAAGATACAGTCTTTAAAATATGAGCTTTTTAATGCAAGGATATTTACATTTTCACAAATATTGCCAAAGAAGTTTTTGCAAAAAACTGAGTGAATTTTCTGTATCAGCTACATAATGCCATATATTTATCAAATTTCACTACTCTAGAACGAAAAAAGTGAGTTCATTTTCCATTCTTATGACAAAGTATCTAAATCACCAACCATTTTTATTGTGAACTTATCAAAAAGAGTGCCTCAACTGTCATGGGGCAATTTATCAGTGTAGAAAATAAAACACATCCACTGACATGTAGACATATCACCTCCATGCTTACCCATATGGTAATGAATCATTAGCTACATATTTTCTAGGGTTATTTTTGTTCCAAGCTTTTGTGTTAGATGCACCCAAATACACCCCTAAATTGCAGTTTTTGTTACAATAGATGCTGCATTTTGGGTGCTACCAAAAATGTGACATGCTGCCCATTGTCTGGCAGTGAATTGAAAGGGATCTGAAAGCGCACCGTGCCTAATTAGCAGGAGCAACAAAGAATTTTTCAGGGTTGGGTTGATGGAGAGGGAGGGATGTGGGTTAAAGTGTTGCAGATGTCACCAAATTTCAAAAGGAATTTACTCATGTGATCGAATGAGGCTACATTGACTTCACAGCACACAAAAATACTTTTATAAAGTACTAGTCAAATCAGTATTATAATAAAATGAAATGATGATCACATTTTCCCTTTTTGTCTCTGTATCAATTTATATTCCCAATAACTGTCACTTCTGTTAAAGTATATTAGCTGACAGGGCCATTTTATTCTTCATCAGGACAGACATTTCATCAGGCTGCAGGGAGCTATAAAAAGTCTGTTGTGAGTGAAAGAAAGACACCCTAATGAAATCTAGGAAGGTAGTTTAACTTGGAAAATAGATAAAGAAAGGGGAGCAAAAGTCATGTTCAATCTCACATTTGAAAGTGGTCATCAGCATCTACTGACAACCAAACAAATAGACTAGATTTTGGGATTGAAATGGAACTTAATTGGATAAAATGCTCCTACAAAATGGATAAAATAAAACTTGGCTCATTTATTAATGTTTGACTGTCACTGCACGAAAAGTTGGATCTAATTCCCTTTTACAAAAGAAGCCAATTGACATTTAGGATATTGAATTATTTACACAAGTATCCGAACAGTAGGTTTAATGCTTAAATTCAAAGCAGTTCAAAAAAGCAATTTTGGTTAGTATTACCTGTATGAAGGAATCAGGGAATCTATCCAAAATATATTGACTGTGATTGAAATTGGAAATCAAACCAAGTTTGGAAAGGCCATCTGAAAATGTCAGACTTTTGGGTCTGACAAAATATCCAATATTTGGAAAAATAGGTTCAGAGCTAAACTTGCTCAATATCAGGCATGCTGTCCCCTCAATTTGTGGTATTTATCTACATAACTCTTGTTGCTTTTTGATTTTTCTTCCTCTTTGTCAAATGAGACAATATGCAATAACTTTGGTGTTTAGAAAACTGCTAAGGCTGAAAAAAGCTTACTTTTGCGAATCTCTTGGATTACTTGCAACTTCTTTCAAAGCATCAATACTTGAGTGAACAATATGTGGAGAAAAATGAACCTTTCTTGGCCACCCTTGGTCAAAAAATATCCCTACTTTGTATGTATGCCGTGGTTTGATCTTTCCTTTAGAGCAAATGAAATCTTTTGCTAACAGAGCTATTTCAAAACCCACCAAAAAGGGTCTTTACAATGGAATGGAAGTAAATTTTTTATTTTTTGTACGTACATTTTGTATTTTTTTTATCTTAAACTATACAATCTTTTGTTCATTGCAACTAATGGCTGCAAATTTCAGTAAATGGCTGTTTTCAATAAGCAGTAATTTTCCAGGTTAACTATTTTGTCTTTGGTTCTTGCTAACATTCTTGTTTGTAAAAACTCTGTGGGAATAATATTTTGAAGTCACTCTTTTGAAGATTCTTAAGTTATAAGTAAGTCAATTTGCATGTTTTGCATATGAGATATATTTGATTAAATCCCCTCTACCAATTACTCAAATTTTTATTTAAAAGGATCTTTTAGTTGTACAAAGTAGCAACTTTCCTTTCATTTTCCATCTCTTTTTTACCCTGAAATTGAAAGGAAGGGTGGTGCAATGAGAAAAAAGTTCATGAACCACGGTTTTGTCAACTTTACCAGTGCCCCACCCAAGATCCAAAATGTCAATCAAAGTTTAAAGTCTGGCTGTCTTTTCTGGGCACCAGCTCGAGGGTTCAGTTTGCTTTTCAGACCCCCTCCCCCTCTTGGAATCAGATGATTGTGAGTGAAGAGACGACATACTCATTAGAAATCAATTTTTGTTCTTTGTATGGATGTAAGGCAACACCCTGTGTGATTTTTTGTTGAGCCCCAACCTCGTCTAGAACTTCAAAAAGAATGACAAAAAACGCCAATACAATCTGCAAATTGGCTGACGATTGCCCCCAGGAAACTAATTTTTCTCTTTATTTTTGGACTTTTCTAGCTAAATCTCCACTGAAAATCAATTTTAGGATTGGAAAGTCTTAGGTTTATTTGATTCACCCATTAATGGGGTAAATTTTTGTAGTGCTTTTCTACAATTAATTTTAAAAAGATTGAAAAAGTCAGAAAATGTAAAGCTATATAATCTTTCAAATATTAATGGCCGCCTCCTTCTTTTAACTACCCGATAACAATCATTTACCTTTATGAGACATTTTAGGTTTTGAAAAACCCCTTGATGGGTCGCTTCTAATGACCGTAGCAAAGGAAAAATAGGTAAACAGAAGATCTGCAATAAACTCAGGTTTATGAATGACTTGATGAAGGGTTGGATCAGAAAAGAATTCTGCAATGATGGACTGCAAAGGACACCGAAGAAAGTCTTCTTTCCTCATTTTGATGACAGTGGAAATACCATGAGGACTTGAACTTTTAGATTCATTGGCAATTTTTACATGTTTGGCACAGTGTGCCCATGACTTGGCAATTGAAAAGATTTTTTGTATTTGTATATATTTCTGCTCCATCGAAATCAACAACAATAGTCAAATATCTTTTTAAGAGCTTGCACCCCCAATACCCCGAGGGGCATTGGGGGTGAGAAAAATGAAATAAATTTCACATTCTAATCAATCAAAACAGTGGTCAAACAATGGAGTTAAAAATGCACTTGTCATGTATTAAAAAATGTTTTTTGAGTCTTATTCTCAACATGTCGTCGGATATGCCGTTAACCCAATCAAAGTTTATATCCCTCATTGAGCGCAGCCTGTTTGGGAAGCTCTGCCTTCCAATCTTCAGCCTGGAATGGTCGATCATCGTTGCCTTGCCGGGACATCTGTCGTTTATATAAGATTGTGTCTGAATCTTAATGCCTAATCTTGTAGATTTTTCTTTCTGCAGGAAAAGTCCAATTGCTTGCTTGCAGTTGGAATATTTCATCCACTGCAGCGGTGTTGCACGTTGTGTGATTGCGTTAACTTCTTGTCTGGATTTTTTGTTCCTGAAGTCGCGAATACAAACTCTTTGCACCCTGTAGTGGATAGAGTTTAGTTTTGAACACCAAGGACCTTTATGTGCTGAGTTGGCAGAACAGTTTGATTTTCCACTAGCAGTGACGGAGCTTCAGTAGGTCGTCTTGAAAAATAAATGAGCTCCGTTTTGCTGACGTTTGTTACCATACCAATATCCATAAAAAATTTATTGTGTAGAGTCATTGTTGTTTCAAGTTTAGTCTTAACTTGAGACGGGTCGATGTCCGATACGCAGACATAGGTATCGTCTGCGTATGAAGTCACGAAGGCGTTTGGTATGACCTTGTCGAGGTTTCTTAAATATAGTGTAAAGAGCCTAGGTCCTAGTATTGAGCCCTGGACACAACCCACAAGCAGATTCTTTTTTTCAGATCTTGTTTCATTGATTTCTACTTGGAAGTTTCTACCACTTAGAAAGTCCATTATTATTTTCAGTAGTGGAGCGTCGATTATGTCACAAATGGTGTTTTTTAAGATCTCTGGACAAAGGAGATCGAATGCGGCGCTAAGATCGAGAGAGTACATTCCTACAATTTGTCCAGCGTCAAGGTTACAGGCTATGTGATCTTGGATTTCTAACATAGCCGTAGCAGTGCTTCTCTTCGATTTGAATCCATGTTGGAAATCACCATCTAGTACTCCAAGGGTGTCAAGTTTCATGAGAACTATTTTTTCGAGATGTTGATATTTTTTACAATTTATGGGCCAACACAAACATATATTCATTACTAATCACCTACTAGTTTAGGTTGACACATCCAGGTAATTAAACACCTATATAGGGTTATTTTTGCAACAAGATTTTATTGTAGTATAAATTGGTTCTTCTAATACCCAAGTTAGACTTTATAATAATTACCTACACTGTTGTTGTGTCTCACAGTCACCTGAACTATCCCTGATTCTATTTTTGGGAATGGTATTTTGTATTTTTAATATTAATTAAATTAAGTTTTTGTACATGTACGCTCTGCACAACCATCAATCGTGACAGAGAATCTTGTTAAATGATTATCTCATGGCAGATCTAGAGGTCTAAGATCTGCTCAGACTGGGGGTCAAATCTCGGTCTCCCTATCTTCAGCCAGTTGTCATAGCCAAGTTGATAAAGATTGATACTGAGATTTCAAATTCTCAGCCAGTTTTGGCTGAATTTGTAAGACAAGCTAAATTTTTCGCATATCTTAAGGTGTTGCATTAAAATTGTAACATTAGCAAACCAACTCATTTAGATAAATATTGAATAATTAAAGAGATGAAATCATACCTGTTGTAATCTGTTTCCTTGGTATGACTTAAACCTCAAGTTTAAAGTCCTCTGTTCAGCCCAATTAACATGATAAACCAAAACTTCACTCTGATTCCAATATATTTTATTTCTTTAAAACATTCACATTGTCGAAGGAAAGTTTCTTAGTACCCCAAGTAGTAAGCCCCACCCTGAAATAATTAAATGAATATATTCTGTTGTGACAACAGGATCAATAACATAATACTTTACCAGATTGGATTGATCACCAACAACTTGGTAATGTATTGGTGGAGGAACACCAGCCCACCGGAAAGCTTTCAAATCTTCAGTAATTTTAACAAAATAATTAATTTAAAAATATTACATAGTTACTTACCAAGAGGAACATTAATGGGCCTTTTAACTTTACCACCAGGATTGGAGGGTAGCATAGACTTTTCTTGAGTCTTGGAGTTCAACTTCACCTTTGTTTACTTGAGAAGCAAAAGTATTATTTTTGGTCTTCATACAAAAAAGTATTTGCTCACCAATAAATAAGTTGATGATGAAAAACTTCCCATTATTAAAATTAAGAGTCCAAACTCCTTTTTGGGCCGATAAAATTGTTAACAATAAGATTTTGCTTAAAAAATTGCTTAATCCCTTTCTAATTTTGAATAAAACATCAAAAAACAAGATTAAATTTGATCAAATAATTGTCATGTATATGTTAAGCAAGAATTAATTGCATTTTCACCACAGAATTGCTTTCTTGGTATCTGATGATCCTATCAGATCTGTTTTTCAGGCTTTGGATTTGTGATTCCATTTAAGTCTTTTAAAGTCTTTCTTAAACAATAATATTTAAAAATAAGATCATATATATTTTAGTTATTGTCAGATAAAATATTAAATAATTTGCTACTAATAGGATTCCGGATCCATTGATTTACACTTATTAATTAATTAATATATATAAAACCCTAACGTCTGTCCCATCACGGAGGCGTGGCAGGAACGGAACGGGGGGGCATGGCGAACGGCAAAATACAGTAAAAAATGGCAAAAAAAGGGGGCGGCTTAGCCGCTACTGAACGTCTTAGTTTATAAATATTTAGATATTATAAAATAGTGAATCTGATGCTGTGGTCTGAAGAGAGTGAGTGAGTTGAGTTTGGAGTTATATGAAAACACAGTGATGACCTTTGCAATCAAGAAAAGAATCAATACTGAACTGTTTATTGATAAAACAGCAGTAATTTACAAAGTGGATGGTCATATCAAATGTAATGAGGGTGGTCAACCATAGGTACAGGTTGATCTGCGGATCAATACCCTGCACTAAAAGTTCAAAAGATGTGGGAATGAAAGACCAGGGATGTTTCAGTCTTTAAATGAGTTGAACGGGAATGTAAAAGAGATTGCAGATTATATAAAATATAAAATAAGTAAATAAAAAGAAATCCAGATCTATAAACTAACTAAAGTACACTGTCAAATAAAATATTTACATCTCTTAAAAAATAAAAAAAACCCTGCTACTTATGCTTATTTTGTTTTCCAGAACCCCATCTTGGGCAAAAATTTGTTTAGCAAGGTGTTTTTGTATTTTTTGAGATAGAAAAAGGGAAGGCAAGAGTGTCCTTAATTCAAAAAGTTATGGTATGTGGTAAAAAATTATGACATCCTGGTTTCAATATCAATGACGTGTAACTTTTCTCAACTGTTTGCTATAAACCCATCAAAATCACACAAGGCCTGAATAATATTCTTTCTTGGCTCATGCAAAAGTGTTGATTAACTTCTTGCAATATTTAAATTATATTTCCATAATTGAAATTATTAAGATTAAGGTGGGTTGCTTTTTAATACACTAAGTTTTTGTCTTTGAACTTTGTCTTTAAAATTAAATTATCTATTTCTAAATCAAAATATTAGGAGTAGCTTTTTGTGCCTGAAAAACTTGCCTTAAAAATATATACTAATTGATTTTCTGTAAGTTTTGAAAGGAAAGTTCAGTTTCGATTTTTTCTTTTCAATTTATCAATTTGATAATAATTTAAATATTGCTTCAATAAAGGGTACTTTGAGAGTTTGCCTACCCCCAGTTCGCCTACTCCTAGTTTGCCTACCTGACAAATTTATCTAGCTAACCCAGACCTGGGTGTTAAGAGGTAGGCCAACTGGTAACCTTATTTACTGGGTTGGCTAATTGGTAATCTTGTGTATTGGGTAGTTGAACTTGTCAGGTAGGCAAACTCTCGTAGTATAGAATCCTGGAGTCTCAATTACTTTTAACTCGACCCATTTCCAAGAATCTTGTTACCAGTATATATACAAATACAAATCAAAAAGTTTTTAAAATTTATTTGTCTTTCTATAAAAGAAGTAGGATTTTCCCCATTCATTTGCCATAGTAGCCATCCTAAAAAAAATTAGCTTTATTATATCCATAAATAAGTAATTTGTAAAAGTCATTGCTTACAATGTTAGCTTGAGGTCCAACAGGAACGTAAGATGGAGGTGCAGCCAAACCTGCCCACCGGAAAGCACTTGTCTCTGTAATCAAACTCAATCTCTTCAAAAAATACTGTCATATCATACTGCATGATACCCATTCTGATATTTAATTTTGTCCAAATCATGCATTAAACTACTAATTTTGATGTAAAAATTCCCCTCTTACTAAACTTCTTTGGTGATGGCATTGATGAATCCGGACCATCTGGGCTTTCTCCTAAACCCTGTGGCTTAGATTTCAGCTTAATCTATACAATGTAAGAAAAAAACAGAGTTAAGGAAAACACTTGCAGAATGTTTTAGTAAAACTTAACAAGTAAATATGTTGACGAGGCATCCAAAGGGACCATCAAGAGGCAAATGTACATGGAAATTAAAACATGGATTAAAAGTCTCATTTTATCTTCTCTTCTGAAAACAAGAAAAAATTGTTGTTTTTTATTAAACTTAGAATGGTTGATCGAAAAGTGCCAAACACTGCTTAAAACCTAAGAAATGACCTTTTATCCAGAGAGTTATTGGTGGCAAAATACACATTTTGTCCCAAATATAAATAAATTCCAAGAAATTATTTTTTCTTTAGGACATCTTAAAGGATTCAATTTCAATGGGCTTATGAAACATCTGATGTAAGGTTGGTACCACTGACCAATTAGTTATGGCATA
>Ga0194133_10010047_pt1 | contig 10727 bp, 12 predicted proteins | sample TA2KigOf40mmetaG_FD_155448 | JGI IMG/M metagenome (GOLD analysis project Ga0194133, IMG submission 155448) | Freshwater microbial communities from Lake Tanganyika, Tanzania - TA2015055 Kigoma Offshore 40m | ecosystem: Environmental > Aquatic > Freshwater > Lake | place: Tanzania: Lake...
TAAAGTTCCACGAAATTAGGGTTCCGCCCGCGAGCTCACGGTCTTGAACAAAGGTTTGAATCTCATATTCTAACGCTTCCTGAAGTTCTTGGCGAGTCTGAAAGTTGATTTTGAAAAGTTACAATATCGGTGGCTTCAAATGTTTTTAGAATTGTGACAAAAACCTTGTAATTCCATATCAAATTCGGTTTAGCATGATCTTGCGTAAACATGTAGAAGAAGAGAGCCCAGTTAGAGTCGCTCTTCACTCGTTCCCTTCTTTTCCTCAACACAATTGGCCTTTCCACGTTTTTTTGAAACTTTGGAGGAGCTCCAGGGGGATTTTGATTGCCACTCGATAATGCAGGTCCATTTGAACCATTTGGTTCTGTAGATTTCTGGGTTTTAAAAGAAATGATAAGTTGGTGAGACAGAGCTTGAAAGTTTGAGAATTTTAGATGATTTTGAAAATCAAATGGAAATCTTTAAGCTTACTTGTTCCAGCCTGGGCTGCATCTCTTTTCCCATTCTGAAAAAACAATGTAAATTATCCAAGAAATTATGTTTAAACTAAGGGACAAGTTTACCTTGTTTTCCAATGTTGCAAGGCAACTTCGATATGCTTTTCTGCCATTTTCCTTGCCTCTTCGGTGTACCTTTTTGCCTCTTCAGTATAAATGTATGTCTTTTCGGCGACTACTTCTGCCTAATTTTTCACATAGGATTCGAAGAGAACTCAACAATATTTTAAAAACAAACATTTTTTTCAAAGTTATTTTAGTACCGTTTTTGAGGCAGTTTCTTTTGCTGACTTGAGCCCCCTTCCAGCAGCTTTTAAGAGCGGATTCACCTTTGTGCTTCTTTCAAGATCACTTATGGCCAATTGCAAATTGTCCCGAATGTGAAGTCTGTCCTTATCAGAAGAAGGACTTAAAAGCTCACTTGTGAGAAATTGTAGAAGACCAGCAGGCTAGAAAAAAAAAACTTTTTCACAAGTAAACTTCATTTTGAAAAGCTTTATCTGTTGGGGTTTCCTTAAATTTCAACATAAAAAGTATTGGAATTTCTTACGAAAATTCTTGTCATTAGCTCATTGGCAGCTTCGTTATCTGTTGTCCAAAGTGAAATCAGGTGTCTAGAGAGCTGGCGCTGCATTAGAAGACGGTTGTCATCGCTCTAAAAACACACTGCCATTAAATTTCAATAAACTTTTTTAAAAAGGTTTACTTGTCTCCTGAGCTTGAAACTCGTGTGAAAGATGTTATTTTTCAGAATATTCACCTTGATAAATAATGCCTTTACAAGATGAATCGGTACTGCACCCTCTGCTAAAGCTAACATTTGCATCTTTTGACCTATTTCGTGGCTACCCTCCTCAATTATGGCTTTCATTAATAGACCAGCACCCTAGCAAAAAAAATAGAAGTGGCTAAAAATCGTAAAATGTGGTTTAAATAATAAGAAAGTTTTTTACTTTAACTATAGTGTGTGACGGTTGTTGAAACAACCTAAACAAAGTTCTTCCACGCTCAGCAACCTTTTCCAGTAGAGTATCAAACTGTTTCCCATCTGTGGTTTCACTATACGGTGCGCATAGGGCAAATGTTAAAAAGTCCAACATAGCAGCAACGACCAAAGCACCGGTGCCCCTCATCTGAAAATGTCAATTGCTACACTTCAAGCCAGTTCAGTTAAGTAAAAGCCTGGTAAACTTACAACGTGCGTGGTCCACATATCAAGCAGGCTGTCCAGAAATCGTTCAGAGCTCAAAAGACTTGATTTGTTAAGTTGCTCCTGCAAGCAAGTTTTCATCAAGGGTAAGTAGAAAAATAAAGAGCATAAACCACAAGATTTCGAAACCTGCTTGAGATCATAGTCTTCGTGCATTGGTTCCATGAGCGTGCATAACATGTCAATAGCTGCGTGACTTATACCATCATGGCCAAGCTTCATAGCTCGAGCTACTTTCATACCGATCTAAACAATATTTAGTTTCGTTTTAGCATTAAAGTTTTTTCTAAAATTTGGAAACTTTTACAAACTACCTTTTCTCTAAAATTAAGAATTGATGTGAATCCTGCAAAACCTGCTTTTGATGCTACTAGCCTTCTTAGAGCATGAAACTGCTGCTCAATTAAGTTGGCGTCGTCTCCAAAATCTTTGGTAATGATTGCAGCTAGGGCACCGTGGATAAGCTTTTCCTTATTTTCAGCAAATAAATGCTGTGGAATAGAAAAATATTAAATATAACTTCAGGACAGTAAATTATGACTATGATACCTCTTGGGTAACGGCATGGTTAAGTCCACTGTAAGCTATGTTTGCGTTGAACCTCGATATCGCCTCAGCAAAGTTCCAATTTGGTGGTTGAGTGGTCAAAAATTTGAGATGGGATGACTCTATTTCCTCATCTGATGATACATTTAGAGGGACCAGCCTTTTGCCTCGTTCAATTGGACTACTTCGAACATGTACGTCTGGATTACCCGAACCTGAAGTAAATCGACATTATCATTTTCAATCTCTTTTTTTCACTCCTTAATTCTGAACAATTCTCTCACCCCTAACTCCATCAAGAAATGATGCAATCACTGAGTCCCTGTCAGTTGAGGTATAGCTTCTAAGATCTCCTGATGTATACTGGAATGTGACTAGTTGAGGTTGATCAGCATCTCTAACGATCGCACAAATATTTGACAAGGGGCGCAAAGTAACAATACTATAAGTGGAGGGATCTCTCTCCAAGAGACAGCTATCAGTTAAACACAACTGGCGTCTATCAAATTGAAAAGTTGCATAAATTTACAGAAATATTGGGTCATTGCAACAAAAAAATTATTTTCACCTAGGGGGATCTTTGTGCCTTTCTGTTTGCTTGTATACAGTAAACTCAGAAACCGATGTTATGTGTTCATCGTTGCTGTAAAAGTGTAATATGTAAATCTTTCATCTTGCTTTCACTTCTCCAGATCTCAAAACTCTTACCCGTATTTTCCAAATTTATTTGCAATAAACTTATCAAATGTGATCATTCGAAGAGTTTTGTCAATAGAGGCACCAATATTTTGACTTGATTTTTCAACTATTTGCTGCATGATTTCTCCACGTGCTTCGGCGGCAAAAAGGTGTAATCGTCCGAATGGATGCATCTGAAAATATACACATCAATAGATAGTAAATATTATTTAATTTTTTCTGGCAGTAATTTTCAAAGAACCATGTGAAAAAACTGCTCAGTTACACGAGTCATCTTTAAAAAGATGGTAGGACATTTATTAAACCATTAATTCAACTCATTCAACTGACTGGTGTTTTTCCAAAGAAATCATATTTACCTGCAAAACAAATCCACCTGGATAGTCAGACGCCTCATAAAGTGCTGTGATATCTTTGTAATTGTAAGATGCTAAAAGCTTATTGGAAACACCATCTAGCTGTTCGAGAGAATGTTGACCTGCACGTAGGACTACAGGTTTTCGTTGTTCTGACCAATGATATTTAAACCCTGACCATGTCTATAAAGAAAGAAAACGAGTAAGACATAAGTATTTGAATTTCAAAAAATTTGATATACCTTAGAAGATGAAGGTTCGTGACCAGAACTGCTAATGAGCCGAAGTGCCTCAGTAATAATCATGGACCTCCACTCAGAAGAAAATCGCATCGTATCATTTTTTCTACCTTTTCGAAACACCAATTGAAATTCAAGTGCAGAACCCTAAAAAACAAATGCAAAAAAATATGTCTGATTATTTGAAGAGAGGATTCTAGAAATCTTTCAATTTTAGCTTCACTTACTTGCCCTTGTTGGGGAGTTCCTGGTGCCGAGGGTGCCGGGTGAAGCCCAACAATGTCCGTAATTTTCCAAGCATTTGTAGTTTCCATAGAGCTTGGATTGAAAGTGGAAAAGGTATCTGGAGAGAGGGTCAACACCCGACGGTATTTCCCTTTCCAAGAGTGCTTTGTCACCAAAAAAGAGCTTGACTGGTCAGATTTTGTTGAACTCATTTTTTTTTGACAATCAGGTTCACGGTTTCAATCGGAATAAACTAAGTGTTATCATAGGGAACAGGTATGGCTACACTGTCACCATTTCACTGGATAATCAACAACTCAAAAGGGCAAAGATCACTGAACACAAAATCAGACTTTCCATTTAAAAAGGGACTCGAAAGCCTCCCTCTTCTAAAATTTTTTATTTCGTTTATTCTGTCAGCTGTCGTCGTTTTTATTTACAGAACTCGAGAAAGTAACAAAAAGGATCGAATTTGAGCCTATATGTTTATAAAGTCAAAAAGTTACCGCACTTTAGTAATAGACTTGAAATATATTCTATGTTATTCTCCTCTGCAACATTTCGGTCTGATTTTTTCCTTGTCATTAAACTTATTGCGGAAAATCAAAATATGACTGAACGAAACGACTTTAATAAATATATTTGCTGATTTGATTGATCAAAACTTAAAGAGAAAATTTTTGAACAATTCTTGCTTATGAAAAACCATTTTTTAACACTTCAAAAGCAGACTGTGACATTTTTAGAAAATTGAAACAAAGATAATTGCTGTTGGCAAAAACTGACTTTTCAAAGTCTTAAATTTGGTTGCCCTTTATTTTTGCAAGAAACAAAACAAATGTCTTGTTTTCAATCGCAGATATCTAACCAAGGAAAGACAGTTGATGAAATGGTAAATCTCCATTCCTCAGATAAAGTCCAGGTTCTTTCTTCATAACAAGTTTAGATAAAAATATACTCTTTAAGCAATTTGTTAAATTGACTACAGTGACAAATAAAAGAATTGCCTTTAAAATAGGTAAAATATTTTTAAACTTTCTCAAGATAAAATCATGATTGAAATAATAATAAAGTTTTTTCAGTAATGTTTTGTTATTAAAGTAATCTACACAATATGACAAGACACAAGTTTAGAGGCCAAGAAATTCGATTATGATATTAATGGTTGCATATGAATTCGTTTTAGGCAGCAACGATTGATTGGAATTCTACAAGAAGTGCGTATTTCTAATTTTGTCAAAGTATATTATTCACTTGTTCTTGGATTTATCATGCAATATGGCTGAACCTGCAAAGTTGAATTTGAGGAGGAAACACTTTGTTGAGATTCTTGGTGAGATGTTCGGATATCTTGACAATCAGAATCTCACTGATGTCACGTTAATTTGTTCTGGTAAGTTGAATTATACTTTTTACTTGAGACAACCTAATGCAATATTCAAAGTATATCATCGCCCATATCCATGTATTGAGGCAACATTGGAAATAATCTTCTTTTTTGATAAATGATCATTTAATATCAGTGCACAACCTGCCACCTGATTGTGACCAAACTCTTTGAGATCCCACATGATTTCCAATTTCATAAATCTTGTTTTTCCATAATCAGAGCGGCAATCTAACCACCTGTGGCAACCCTGTTTTTCCCAGTTAAAAAATCTTCCTTTCAAGTATTTTTGGAATTATTTTAATTGAGCTTCAATTCAAACTAATAGGTTTACTTCAAATTTTTATATATATATAAATAATAATGAACATGAAATTGCTTGCATGGTTTCAGACGGGACAAAATTTAATGTGCACCAAAAAGTTCTAAATCAAGTGTCAAAAGTGGTGCGAAAATTCTCAGCAAGCTTTCCAGGAAACGAACGAATAAATGTTGTTTTACCTGTAAGTACAAAATGCCAATTTTCTATCTTCTGGGCTTATTGCAAAAGCTGTTCTTTGCTACCTAAATACTGCAGCAAATTTAACATATCGTCTGTTTTCAGGATTACTCTAATGAAATAGTGAGATCCTTACTATTTTTGATCTACACTGGTAGTTCAACGTCAATCCGTAAGTCGGACATAAAAAAGCTGCAAGAATTGTGCCATAACCTTCAAATTACACTCACAGGTGAAATATCTAGTAACAAACCACCTTTCAAAAAAAAATTTTGAAGCTTGTTTTCAAACGTAATAAAATAACTTCAGAGGACTCTCTTGAAATACACCCTTACTCGTCTAAAGACGAAGATTCAGATGAAAGTGACATTGGAAACCTATCAAATGGAGAAGAATCTGATGATGACAGCACAGATCAAACCTGGTGTGCCAGAAAGCAAGATAACAGTCACAAAAATGGTTCAGGAGAAAAGTCCCCCACGAAGCAAACAAAAAAGTCCCCGGTACCACTACTTTATCTCATGTTCATAACACTAAGAAAACACGAGCATAGGTTTGTTTCAATAGATCAAAAGAAGCCCGAAACATGTTGAGCCTGATCCTGTACCACCAGTGTCAGAATCATCAGACAAAATATTTTGCTTGTGTCGTCAGCCTGAGCGGCCCCACATGATAGGATGTGATTTTTGCGACGAGTGGTTTCATGTTGAATGCCTCGGGCTTAACAAATCTGAAGCAAAAGAGCTCACAAAAAAAGACTGGAAATGCCCGAATTGTGAACGTGAAGCAGCTCGTAAGGGGAAAATTCAACCACTTATTTGAAATCTGTATATTAGTCTTAAAGCATTTTTCAAATTTTAGTTTTGCGAGAGCACCTGAAAGACACTGACAAGCTTCAAATAGACTGGAAAAAATATGACAATGAAAATGAAAGGCGTTACTCAGACAAGCACCGAAGAGATTCATCACAATCCCCTCGCAAACACAAAGAACATAGGCAAGTTTTAGAATCGTTTTCGGTGTGATATTTTTTAATTTGCTAAATTCTTTTCAGACGTTCGTCCAAAGACAAGCCTTCAAAATCTGGGAGGGGTCATACAAGTGATGACGGCAGAGACAGTGGACATGAGAAAAGAAGCAGAAAAAAGACATCTTCCAGGGTATTTTGTTTTGATGGGTCACTTATTTTAAGAAACTTTCTTCAGTTACTAGTCATGAAAATTCAGAATTGTAAAATAGCAAAAAAAGACCATTAAATTAAAAACTTTATTTTTTTGTTCAGAGTATTGATCGATCAAACGTCGAGGAGGAAGCTAAAATTCCGCCTAAGAAACGAAAGTTGACCATGCTTAGTCCGAGCCAGGTAATCTTTCTTTTTTTTATCCATCCTTATAAACTTTTTTATCTGGTAAAATATTTCATTATAGTCCAAATCAAATTCCGAAATGCAAGGATCTCAAAACACGTCAATTATCAAAACTACATTCCATTGGTACATTTTTCTCTTACATTCATATTCAAGAGGTTATTTAACGGTTAGCTTTTTTTTAGCAACTATTGTTCTTCATCTTATGGTTCCCGGGAGGCACTGAAAGCCCATAAAGCAATGTGTTCATCAAGGAAGTCCAGAGAGTAGTGGCCTTGAAACTTTGTTTGCATGATCTCAACTCAATTTGAAATTTTACTTAAGAAACTATTGCCTTCTTAAAATAATGCTCTAAAAATGCATTTGATACTTATGTCAGACCATTAATCACCCGAAACCTCGGTTGTCTTTTATTGTTTCATTTATATTTGTTTACCCAAACTCTGTTTTCCATTGCCAAATTTTAAAGGTTTAAGTCGTTTCCAAACAATGCCATTTGCCAAACACTCGCAAAAATGTACAAATATTATGAAAGTCATGAATTAAACAGTATTTTTTAAGCTTTTTGAATAGCTGTTGATGTCATGTATTGGTTCTAGGTGCCAAAAGTTATCCTCTTTGACTTTTTAGCTTTCGAAAAACAAAACCAGGTTTCTTTAGTGATCTACTTCATTGTAAAAACTTGTTAGAAAAACATACTTAAACTTAAAAACTCATTGATATAAATTTTACATAGTTTTGAATTAAAATGAGAAAATGTTTAAGAACATTAAGTTAAAAATTATTTGCTTTAAAAAACATTTTCCTGTCACTGCAAAACCTTGCCAAAAAGTTTACAACAAAGTTGAGCCTTGGTCGAGACCTTTTCAAAAATGAGGATGTCTTCATAGGTATCTGGATTTTCAGACTTGGGCTTGAACGAAATGCAGACAGGCATGAAATGTTTGGGTTGTACTGTAACTTCAGAGATCTTGACATGAAATGGGGTTGTGGGGGGATGATGCATAGAGCCTAGTTCATTATTTCATATCTCAGAGGATGCAGCAGTTTTACCGTTTGGCACCATAAAGAAGGATTGGCCTTCCTTTCCATCAAAAAGTAATTTGAATCAACATGAAGACAATTAAAGGTAAAAATAAAAGACAGTAATGCGAAGAAATCGCAAGCAGAAATAGTGTTTGAATTTTTATTTTACAAATTCAACTTTTGAATATTAATGATAAAAAGACCCTCAAAATTAACAGCAAACTTAATTTAGTAATGAGGGATGTCACCCTCTTGCAATAGAAAAATCCTGCTCTATTTTTGTAAATTTTCAATCTAACAAATTAACACATTCTCAGGTTTAAAAAAATCATTGGTCTGCAAACACAAACCTCTAATGAGATCTACAAAAAGGTAAAAGTTTCAAAAACATTTGGACACACAGTTTAATGCTTCATGGTAAATCGGAGGTATTCTCTTTCAGGTTAAAGCTTTTAATTTGGCTTAGTTGTCTTTCCTTCCAATTATATTTTCAACAAATGGCAAGATGAATTCCCGCAATCCCTGGCCAGCCTTTTCAACATTGTCATTTACAATCACGAGATCAAAGCCGCCTTCCTCCTCGCTGTAGTTCATTTCGGCCCTTAACAAAATTTAAAAGTTACTTAATTGCATTCTCTTGTAGGATTTTGTCATTATAGAGCTTATCACCTTGCCGTGTCCAATCGTCTTTGTATGCTTTCCTCAGTTTCTGTATTTCTACCCCTGAGCCTCTTTTCCAACTCTTCCATTGAGGGAGGCTTGATGAACACACAGAGAGGATTCAGATCAGTTTTCTTAATCTGCAGTTGAGGGAGAGCAAGTTAGAGTACTACTCTAATCAAAACTTTGTAATTAATGACCTGCATTACTCCTTGAATTTCTATATCCAAGATACAAATCCGTCCCTCTTCTTGTACTTTTTTTATTGCCATATGACTTGTTCCATAGAGATTTCCTAAACAAAAAAAGATGGTTTAGATTTCAAAAAGGGGAGAACACCCGAGCTCCACACCTGAGAATTCTGCCGTTTCAATAAATTCTCCGTTTGCTATCCCATCAAGCATTGTTTCACGGTCCACAAAATGATAACTAACCCCTTCCTAAAATGAAAGTGTCAGAAAATTTGCACAAATTATCGAACAAAAATAGGTTTGAAATGACCTGTTCGCCTTCCCGTGGCTTTCTGGTGGTGTGAGAGACAGAAAATCCGAAGGCACTCGGGAACTCCTCTAATAGTTTTTTCAGAATGGTAGACTTTCCTACACCAGAGGGTCCACAGATCACAAGCGGTCTTACTGTTGTCGTCATTGTTCGCAAGGTTGAAATGTGGTTGGCTTGAAAGGCTGAAAGATTACAGTTGACGGAGTGAGTTCGAAACGACCGTTTGGAAACTTGAGTAATCAAGCCATCAATGAATGGAGAGGACAATCTACAGATTGATGTTCCCACAAGCATTGTCGACTTAAATTTAATATGCATTCTCTTAGCAGAAAAATAATCTGACTTTCAATGTGATGTTCAAGAAAGCACAGAACAAAATGTATAATACAAAAAGATTATGTTTGTTCAATATACTTGCCAAAAAGAAAGGTGAAAAGGTCCGGACAAGAGGAGAGAAAACTATAGACTGTGACGCTATACTTTGTAATCCAGACCCGCACTTTCTCTAAAAAAAAGGAGAGTCTATTTTATGAATATAATAAAGCCAACACATCAATTAGATTTTGCATGATGCTGGCAACTGACTTTAGTAAACAATTGTACCTTTATGAAAACTGCTTGCTTTATTCACACAGCAATATCAAATCAAAATTTTCTTTTTAAACAATTTATTAATCAGTTTATGAAATCTTAATTTAATCGTTTTGAGTTTCAAGATGAGCTTAGAGTTTGTTTTGATTTTTTCAAATTCATGAATGATTTTTTTGCCAGCGATCGGCCGCTACATATCCATCAGCTGACTCGACCTAACGCAACGGGGGAACTTGGGGTTAGTTCATAAAGTGACCGCAACCACAAAAGTCGCTGCGATCGAAAGGTATGCAAACTGTGTTTGAACCCTAATTTACAAAGTGAAATCACCAAATGCACTTTTAGAAATAACATTTACCCATCTAAATAACAATCAAACAGTTCAAATTTTGGTCCAAGCCAATGCTCAAGGATCAAATAATATTCTAACCATCAAATTTTTGGGTTGATTTGCTGCCTTGATGGAAAAAATTCAGTTTTTGTGTGCAACTCATGGATATTTTTCAGAACCAAGTTTTAAACCTTTGGTGAAAAATCAAATTAACATATTTCAAATTTACTTTTTTATTTGTCAGGAAAAATAAAGCTAACTATTCTCAAAATTTAAGACTCATATTTTCTCATCATATATCCTTTTATTGTGCTATTTCCCTTTTCTCAAACCTCACAATTTATTATTTTGTCTTCAACTCACTGAAGTGTGCAACAAAAAGGTTCATTTCTTTAAGTTTGTAGCAAAAACAACAAATTTGACTCAAAGCATATCCAAACCAATCCTTAAGCATTAGTTTGGACCAAAATTTGATGGAATCTTTTGGACTTTTGAAGGAGAAATGTTCCCAGAAAGAGGTACACCCTCTCATTTTGTTATAAACTAGCTGAGGTACCCGGCGCTGCCCGAGTTAATTTGCAACCTGCTGAG
>Ga0194133_10010048_pt1 | contig 10727 bp, 8 predicted proteins | sample TA2KigOf40mmetaG_FD_155448 | JGI IMG/M metagenome (GOLD analysis project Ga0194133, IMG submission 155448) | Freshwater microbial communities from Lake Tanganyika, Tanzania - TA2015055 Kigoma Offshore 40m | ecosystem: Environmental > Aquatic > Freshwater > Lake | place: Tanzania: Lake Tanganyika...
CCCGCTTTGATGGCGTTCGCTATGGACACCGCTCTAAGCAAGCTGACACACTTCAGGACCTGTATATTAACTCAAGGTCAGAGGGTTTTGGCGATGAGGTTAAACGAAGAATTCTAATTGGTACTTTTGCGCTATCCAGTGGTTATTATGATGATTACTATCAAAAGGCACAAAAAATTCGACAGGTTGTTCGCAATGATTACCTAAAAGCATTTCGTGAGGTTGATTTGATCCTTTGCCCATCGACCCCAGGCACTGCATTTAAAATCGGTGAATGTATCGACGATCCAATTGCCATGTATTTGGCAGATATTTTTACGATTACAGCAAATCTTGCAGGTCTTCCTGCGATGTCAATGCCTGGTGGATTTGTAAATGGTCTTCCGTTTGGAATCCAGTTGGTTGCAGACCGATTCTGTGAAAGTCAAATGTTACAAGTGGCACATCAGTTCCAAAAAGTCACAGACTGGCATCAAAGACATCCTGTTTCACTTGGAGATAAATCATGAATCGTTGTATTGTGATTGGCCTTGAGGTTCATGTTCAATTGTCATGTAACACCAAAATCTTTTCTGGCAGTTCAACAAATTTCGGAGCTGCACCCAATTCTCAAGCCTGTGAAATTGATTTAGGGCTTCCCGGAACATTGCCCAACATCAATGTTGAGGCAATGAACAAGGCAATCATGTTTGGTTTTGCCACCAAGTCAAAAATCAATGAGCGCAATGTGTTTGCAAGAAAGAACTATTTTTATCCAGATTTACCCAAAGGCTATCAGATTACGCAACATCACGCCCCTATCCTAGTGGGTGGTGAAATTGAAATTGGTGAGGGCGAAAATAAGCAAATCATTCGCATTCATCATTCACATTTAGAAGAGGATGCTGGCAAATCGCTTCACGGGGCAGATGGAGCGGGTATTGATTTAAATCGCGCTGGACAACCTTTGCTTGAGATTGTTTCCATGCCTGACATGTTCAGTGTGGAGGATGCGATCAGCTATTTAAAGAAGCTACATCATCTGGTTACCTATCTGGGGATTTGTGATGGGAATATGCAGGAAGGGTCATTTCGCTGTGATGCGAATATCTCACTGCGTGATAATGCCAGCGCACCGTTTGGGACAAGGGTTGAAATTAAAAACCTGAATTCTTTTAAATTTATTGAAAAAGCGCTGAAATTTGAGATCAAGCGGCAAAACGCCCTCTTGGACAAAAATGAAGAAATCATTCAAGAAACCCGACTTTATCATGAGGAGACTGAGCAAACTCGGTCCATGCGAAAAAAAGAAGACAGCCATGATTATCGGTATTTCCCAGAACCAGATCTTCCTACCATTATGGTTAATCAAGAGCATATTGATGAGATTAAAAAACGCATGCCTATGCTACCTGCAGAACGTATTATGAAATACTGTCAACAATGGGGGCTAAGTGACTATGATGCAAATGTTTTGGTTTCAGTGCGTGAGATCGCTGATTTTTTTGATCAGGTAATGGATGATCACAGTCGAAAATTAAATGCAAAACTCGTTGCCAATTGGATCATTGGACAATTGTTGTCCTTGGTGAATAAGCATCAAATCCTATTTGCAAATTCCCCCATTGGTGTTAAGGATTTTGCAGATTTGATGAGGGCGATGGATTCAAATGAAATATCACAATCAGCCGGCAAGCTGGTTTTGGAACAACTTTGGGAAAAAGTGGGGAATGTGCCTGAGATTATTAAGCAAAATAATTTAGCACAAGTATCAGATGAAACTGCGTTAAGGGAGATGATTCAAGCTGTGATAGACGATCATCCAACACAGCTTGAAGAGTATCGCTCAGGCAAAGACAAACTATTTGGGTTCTTTGTTGGGAAAGCAATGGCAGCCTCCAAAGGCAAGGCCAATCCTAGCATTTTGAATGAGATTTTAAAATCCATGCTTTCGGGGAATTAATTCATGCTATACTCTTTTTTGTATAGCAAGGAATGCTTATGATACATTTTTATAAAAAACATACCCTTGGTTTTTTAATGGTAGCGCTTGCGATTGCGTTTTATACTTACGAATACTTTCTTCGTGTTGTCCCCTCAGTGATGATTGATTTTTATAAAAATGAGCATGGGCTTTCTGATGCAAAAATCAGTATTTTAGCAACAGCCTATTTTCTGGCATATACCCCACTTCAACTGATCGTTGGAGCTATTGCAGATATTTTTGGTGTGCGTAAGCTTCTGTTATTTTCAATATTTATTTGTATTTTAGGCAGTTTGTTAAACGCCTCCTGCTTTGAGTTCAGTGAAAATGAAAATGCCGTTTATTATATATCCACAGTGGGACGTTTCTTAATCGGATTTGGTTCTGCATTTGCTTTTGTTGCGGTATTGAAAACAGCACGAGAGTGGTTGCCCAATCGATACTTCCCGATTGTTTCAGGAATGACCACCAGTGTCGGTATGCTTGGCGCCATTAGCGCGCAAACATTGCTGCCTTTGATGATTGTTTACTCAGGCTACATCAATGCCCTATGGGTCATGCTTTTAGCTGGAATTTTGCTTTATCTCGTTACCTATCGACACATTGCAGATAATCAGGAACATTTTCAGGCGGTTAAAGATCATCAAATTCGAGAGCTATTCAAAGCTTTGTTTTATGTCATTAGCATTCCCCAAATTTGGGTCACAGGATTTATCGGTGCTGCTATGTTTATGCCAACTGTGATTTTTAGTGATTTGTGGGCACCTAAATTTTTTGAAGATGTCAATCATATCGTTCACCCTGTGTCAGGCGTGATTTCTAGCCTTTTATATTGGGGCTGGATTGCTGGCTCTCCTTTTGTAGGCCTATTAAGTTCCTACATGGGTAAAAACCGCATTATTTTGCAGTGCTCATCTTTGCTTGCAGCGATAGCAATTTTCTCAATCATTTATTTTCCAACCTCTGACCCAATTATAGCCGGCATGATGATGTTCCTACTTGGCCTTTTTTGTTCGTCACAGGTTCTTGTTTTTGCTGTTGCAAATGACAATGTCCCTGAAAGATATTTGGCAACTGGGGTTGCTGTCACGAACATGTTGGTCATGTGTTCTGGTTTTTTACTCCCTTATATTGGAAGTCTGCTTGAACAATATGCCTATAATCAGGCCATTTTTAATGCTGATGGTTTTCGACAAGCGCTGATGGTAATGCCAGCATCTCTATTTCTGGCTTTTTTAATTTCATTTTTGTTAAAAGAAAAAAGTGCAGAGGATGATGGTCAATATAAATGATGTTGTGTATACTTTGCAGATTAACCATTTTTGAAAACATCCATGCGCGTTTTTATTAAAACATTTGGCTGTCAAATGAACAGCTATGATTCAGAAAAAATGCTCAATGTCCTCATTGAGCAGTTTTCAGCATCTGTGACTGAGAATGTTGATGAGGCAGACGTCCTGATTTTAAACACCTGCTCTATTCGAGAAAAGGCACAAGAGAAAGTATTTTCTGAGCTGGGCCGATGGAAGCCATTAAAGATCAAAAATCCTGATGTTTTAATAGGTGTTGCAGGTTGTGTTGCCTCCCAAGAAGGTGATGCTATTTTAAAACGTGCTCCAATTGTTGATTTTGTACTGGGTCCTCAAACCATACATCGAATTGCAGATTTGATTCGTGCCCGGCAAAGTCATGGACAACGTCAAGTCGATATTTCATTTCCGCAAATTGAGAAGTTTGATCATTTGCCAAAAACCGTGACCTCCCAGGTTACTGCACATGTTTCTATCATGGAGGGTTGTAACAAGTTTTGCTCCTTTTGCATCGTGCCCTACACACGGGGGGAAGAGGTCTCTCGTCCCTTTAAAGATGTCATCAAAGAGATTGTTGGATTAACCCAGCAAGGGGTAAGGGAGGTGAATTTACTTGGACAAAATGTGAACGATTATTATGGCCAGCTTGATTCACACACCGGTGACCTTGCCTTATTGATCCACTACGTCAGTGCCATTGAAGGCATTGAGCGTATTCGCTTCACGACCTCTCACCCTAAGGCGTTTACCAAGCGTTTGGTTGATGCCTATATGGAGGAGCCCAAACTTGTATCACACCTTCATTTTCCTGTTCAAAGTGGTAGTAACCGAATTTTAAGCGCAATGAAGCGAGGCTATACCCGCCAAGAATACATGGATAAAATAACAGAAATTCGCACAGCCAGACCTAACATCACTTTTTCTTCTGACTTTATTGTCGGATTTCCTGGAGAAACCGATCAGGACTTTCAAGATACACTGGATCTGATTGATGCAGTAGAATATGATATTTCATATAGTTTTATCTATAGCCCCAGGCCTGGTACGCCCGCTGCTGATTTGCCCGATGATGTCAGTTTGCAGATCAAACAAAAGCGCCTAAAGATATTGCAAGATAAGTTGGCTCATTATGCTCAGCAGCATGCATTAAATATGAGGTTTAAGGTTTACCCAGTTTTGGTTGAGGGGTATGATAAAAGAACAGGGAATTTGCTGAAAGGTCGTACAGAGAGTAACCGGGTGGTTTTATTTAATGGACCTAAAGAAGCAATTGGTCGACTTGCAAACGTGCAGATTCGCGAAATTCATGCTAATACATTAAGAGGACAATTTGAAAGCATGTATCAGGAGAAGGAAGCTTATGTCGGCTAACCATGAGGTTTTATTAGAATTACAGCCCCATAATAACGATGCGCTACAAGCATTGTGTGGCCCCTTAAATGCAAACCTTCAGTACATGTCTGATAATCTCTCAGTGAGTATTGTTAATCGTGCCTTTAGTTTTAGGATTAGAGGGCAAAGCAGTGCTACTAAAAAAGCACAAATCTTGTTATTGAATTTATATAAACGTTTAATTCATAAAAAAGATATTCAACTGGACCGTCAAGAAATCCATTTTGAGATGTGCAAGGTTGATGACAATTATGGCATTGAAGTTCTTCAACCCTCTAACAGCCTGAAAATAGCTGTACCCCGTAATGATAACCAACATAAGTATTTAAATACCATTGATCATAATGTTGTCACGTTTGGGGTTGGGCCTGCGGGTACTGGAAAAACGTTTGTTGCAGTCATGAGCGCCCTTCATTATTTAAGGAAGGGAGAGGTTGATCGCTTAATTCTATCCAGACCTGCTGTTGATGCCGGTGAGAAGCTAGGGTTTTTACCTGGGGATATGGCCCAAAAGGTTGACCCTTATCTTCGTCCACTATATGATGCGCTTTATGACCAAATTGGTTCTGAGCAAACCAATGAGTGGATTGATCGCGGAAGAATTGAGATTGCTCCACTTGCTTTTATTCGTGGACGGACATTTAATCGATCATTCATCATTCTCGATGAAGGTCAAAATGCCACCAGGGCGCAAATTCGGATGCTACTGACTCGGATTGGGTTTGGCTCCAAAATGGTGATGACTGGGGATTTGTCTCAAACTGATTTGTCTGAGCAGCACAGTGGACTTGCTGATGCGATACATGTGTTAGGGGAAGTCAATAATATTGGTTTTTTTGAATTTGAGCTAAAAGATGTGGTTAGGCATCCTGTTGTTCGTGATATCATATCGGCTTATGAAAATTATAAAAAGTAACTTACATAGTGAGCTGCCCAGCGCAGATGTCCCCGATGATTGGTTATGGGCGTGTCTCAAAGCCGTAGAGGATCGTTATCAGTGCATTTTCGATATCACCTTCACTGTTGTTGACCTGATTGAAATGAGTGAGCTTAACGGACAATATCGAGGAAAATATCAACCCACAAACGTTCTTTCTTTTTATTATGATACGAATAATGCTGTGATTGTTGGCGAGGTTTTCTTTTGCCCGCATATAATACAGCAAGAATCCATCAGCGATGGCATCGCTCTTAAAGATCATTATACACATTTAATTTTCCATTCACTTCTTCACATTCTGGGATACACACATCAGGATGACTCTAATCGGTTTCTGATGGAGAATGAAGAAGTGTTTCTCCTTAAACTTTTTGGAATACAAAACCCTTATGAAAAATTTATTGAATCAAATTAAAAATATTTCATTTCAAGAGCCTGGCGGTGTTGATGAAATAAAGCAAACCCTTGCGAATTGGCAGGAGCGAAAGCTAATTGATTCAGGCCAGTGTGAAATGATCATGTCAATCCTTAAGTTTTCAAGACTTCAAGTCAGGGATGTCATGATTAATCGATCACAAATGGTGACCCTGGTACAGGACTCTAAGGTGAATGTGATTAAAAGTCTGAACAATGGCTATAAACACTCAAGATATCCAGTATGGAAATCCGAGGCCAAGGATGAAATTGTTGGACTGATGCTGGTTAAAGACATATTAAATCAAGATGATAGCAATATTGAAATATCAAAACTGATGCGAAAACCCGTTTTTGTTCCTGAGTCTCAAAGATTAGACACTTTATTGCGTTCTTTTAAATTATCCCATGTTCATATGGCGATTGTGGTTGATGAATTTGGGGGGGTATCAGGTTTAATCACCATTGAAGATGTTCTTGAGCAAATCGTTGGTGATATTGAAGACGAGCATGATGCGAATAATGATCGTGAGCCGATTTCTGTCATTGAGGGCAGGACCTATATTCGAGGTTTATTACCAATTAAAGAATTTAATAATCACTTTTCAGTCAAGCTTGATGATGGCTATTTTGATACAATTTCAGGCATTATTGCCCGCCAATTTGGAAAAATCCCAATAAATGGTGAAAAGATTATATATGGTGGCTTTGAATTCACTGTGATTCAGGCTGATCAGCGACGAATAAACCTCATGGAAGTCAAGCCAGTTTCATGAGCGCAGTATTTTTATTCTTATCCTACGCTCCGTTTTGGCAAAGCTGGGCAATATGGGTATATTTCACTTTGTTGTATCAAAGTGAAAAACTGCAAAAACCACTGGTTACTACTTTTATTACTTGGACCATTTTTCATTTTGTTCAGTATCACTGGTTAATTTATCCACTTCAGGATAAATTGGCTTTAAGCCCATACCTGGGCTGGTTTTTGGTTTTAGTGGCATCTATCATTCATGCTGCTTTGTTGTCAACTTTACTTCTAATAAGACGTTATTCGCACCTGGCCTGCATTTTCCCAGTAGTGTCTTGGATTATTGTTGGTTTGAGCTTTGAGTGGTTAAAATTAATTGTTTTGGGAGGGTTTCCCTGGATAACAGTTGCCATCACACAAATGAGCAATGGATTTTCATGGCTATTGCCGATATTTGGTCAGCTAGGAACCTGTATTCTTATATTCTTCATAACAGGCCTATTTATCGAGCATCGAAAAACTGCTCTGCTAATGATTGGATGTTTATTTTTTCTAACACTGAATCCGCAGGAAGTTAAGCTTGGAAAGTCTCAAATGTTTCGTGTGTATCAGATACCAGACAATAATCAAAAAGGCCATATGAAATATATTCTGGCACTGCTTGATCAAAGCCAGGCGCTGCCAAAGAGCATTGCTGTATTTCCAGAGGGCGTACTCAGTATTGATACATCATGGCTTAAGCTTATTCAAGATCATGTTATGTCAAGCCAGTCACCTGTGCTGCTTGGCGTTAATTTGATGCATTCAGATGGCACAATCACAAACTCTGCGGCAACCAAATATGATCAATATGATAAACAGGTTTTAGTGCCCTTTGGAGAAGTTTTTCCCCCTGGATTTAAATGGGCACAAACATTTGCTAATCTAAATTCATTTGTAGCTGGTGAGCATGATCGACCGATTGTAATGCTCAATCAGCTTTATAATGTCCTCATTTGTTATGATATTTTTTTCCCAAAACGCTACTTGCTGGATGTTGATCAGCCGATTATCCTATTAATGGATGATCATTGGTATGGCAACAGTTGGGTCAGGCAGTACCATTTTCGACAAGCAGAAATGGTCAGTAAAATCCTAGGGCAAAGCTTAATTTCAGCTGGTACCGATGGTGTCACTGGGTTTATTGAAAATGGTAAAAACATGCAACTTGAAATCAAGGCGCATGGTTTTATCAGCAAGCAGGTTCATCTGTATGCGCGTGCATTTTTTAAACCTATTTATTGGTTGGAATCCATGCATGCGATTCTTGCAATCCTTGGCATACTCATATATTCTCTAGATGCAATAATGGGAAGAAAGTGTGTTAAATCAAGCAGATTATAATCATATTCACATTCAACAATCATACTCTGCAGAGTCTGATCTTAAGACCAAAGGAACAGGTGCAAAATTTTACTGTTTATCCATGTTTCCCTACCCCAGTGGGGATTTGCATATGGGACATGTTAGAAATTATACATTGGGTGATGTGATTAGTCGGTATCACCACATTAGAGGATATCAAGTTTTCCAGCCAATGGGCTGGGATGCTTTTGGTCTTCCTGCTGAAAACGCTGCGATAAAGCACCAAAAGCACCCTATGGAATGGACCCTACAGAACATTAGTCGGATGCGAAAGCAAATGGAAGAAATGGCATGGCGATTTGATTGGGATCATGAGCTTGCAACCATATATCCTGAATATTATCGGCATCAGCAATGGTTATTTTTAAAGATGTATGAGCAGGGCTTGGTGTATCGAAAAAAATCCATTGTAAACTGGGATCCAGTTGATCAAACAGTTCTTGCCAATGAGCAGGTCATTGATGGTAAAGGCTGGCGATCTGGGGTGCCTGTTGTGCAAAAGGAAATTGACCAATGGTATCTGAAAATCACTAGCTACGCTGAGCGACTGCTCCAAGGTCTTGATCAATTAAAAAATTGGCCAGTACAAGTTAAGCAGATGCAAAAAAACTGGATAGGTCGGTCTGAGGGTTATGAAATTGACTTTTATGTACCTGCCTTTTTAGAAAAGATCACTGTTTTTACCACAAGACTAGATACGATCATGGGGGTCAGTGTGTTAGTTCTGGCCTATGACCACCCGATTGTTCAAGCTTTGGCCGATCATAACCCGAATCTGAAGAATTTTATAAAAAACTGTGAGCAGACTACAACTGCAGAGGCCGACTTAGCCATCCGAAAAAAAGAGGGCCTCAGCCTTGGCATAGATGCTCTTCATCCGGTATCTGAGAAAAAAATTCCTATCTGGGTGGGTAACTATGTTTTAATGAGCTACGGAACCGGTGCAGTGATGTCAGTCCCTGCTCATGATGAGAGAGATTATGAATTTGCAAAAACCCATCAGCATGAGATTGTTCAAGTGATAGGTCCAGATGCAATATTGCCGATGGTAGAAAAAGGCGTTCTCATGAACAGCGGCCCTTACGATGGGCTTCAGAGTGATAAGGCCATTTTGCAAATTGCATCTGATATTGATGCAAGAATAAAAGTGCAATATCGATTAAGAGATTGGGGATTGTCGCGCCAAAGGTATTGGGGCTGCCCTATCCCCATGATTCATTGTTCAAATTGCGGGATTGTGCCCGAAGTTGAAAAAAATCTCCCAGTGAGGTTGCCAGTTGATATTCAATTTGATCAAAGCCCGAATCTACTTCAGCGCTGTGAGGAATTTTTAAAAACCCAATGCCCCTCTTGTGGTCAGGATGCCAAACGCGAAACAGATACATTTGATACGTTTGTGGACTCATCATGGTACTATCTTCGGTTCCCTTGCATAGATGGCAGTCAAATTGTTGATGAACGCACTAAAAAATGGGGTCAGGTTGATACTTATGTTGGAGGGATTGAACATGCAATCTTGCATCTTTTATATGCCCGATTTATCACAAAAGTAATTTTTGATTTAGGATTAATTGAGCATGATGAGCCCTTCAATCATTTATTAACCCAAGGGATGGTTCTCAAGGATGGTGCAAAAATGTCAAAGTCCAAGGGGAATGTGGTTGCGCCCTCTGATTTGATGGAAAAATACGGGGCTGATGCTATTCGTGTATTTATTTGTTTTGCCGCACCCCCAGAGCAGAATGTTGAGTGGTCAGATTCAGCGGTGGCAGGAGCCTATAAATTCCTAGCCAGAATTTGGGGATTGAGTCATCAGCTAGGCAAGCACATGCAAAATGCCAGTCTTGAAGAAGCCAAGAAGCATTCAGAAGCGATGTGCTATTTGTTTCAAATTCAGCAGGACTTTGAAAGAAACCAATTTAATACCGTTATTTCAGGATTAATGAAACTAACAAATTATATGCTACAAACCGATGGGATGTCAGCAGGTGCCTGTGGATGGCTACTGAAAATGCTATTAAAAAATTTATACCCGTTTGCGCCACAAATGGCCTTTGTGGTTTTGGAGCAATATGGTATCGCAATCTTGGGGGATGGGCCAATGATACAAATTGACCAGGCATGGACACAAGGAGATTTAGCACTGATGGTTGTTCAGATTAATGGAAAAAAACGCCATCAAATATATATGGATAGAAATATGACGCAGTCTGAGATTGAGATAATGGTCAAGAACGATATGAAAATAGTTGAGTTACTTGCTGGTCATTCTATTAAAAAATGCATCATTGTCCCTGATAGACTTATTAATTTGGTGATATAAAAAAAGGAGCATCGGCTCCTTCTTTTATTTATTAAATGGATCCTCATCCTCTTCTTCATCTTGTGAATTTTCCTCACCATAAGAAAAAATAGCCGTTTTTTCTGCCTCAGCCTTAGGTTTGAGTTCGTATTTATCAAATGAGTTAATGTCAGCTGAGCGAAGAACCTCTTCGTCAATAAAGCACTCTCCGGTTTGACCAAATGCCTGATTTTCAATCAGACACAGGCAGGCAT
>Ga0194133_10010058_pt1 | contig 10719 bp, 4 predicted proteins | sample TA2KigOf40mmetaG_FD_155448 | JGI IMG/M metagenome (GOLD analysis project Ga0194133, IMG submission 155448) | Freshwater microbial communities from Lake Tanganyika, Tanzania - TA2015055 Kigoma Offshore 40m | ecosystem: Environmental > Aquatic > Freshwater > Lake | place: Tanzania: Lake Tanganyika...
TGTGTGTGTGTTTGTGTGTGTGTGTGTGTGTGCATAACAAAAAACTACAAAATTACAAAAAAAAAAACTTTAGGACGACCCATTAGGGGTCACTTTTTTTTATTGTAATGTAGTAATAATATATAATATAAGTCTGACATTAATCTTAATAATAAAATATGCCACCTAAGAAACAGGATCTTAAGAAAGATTCCGCCGAACCATTTAAACTCAAAACAGCGGGTGCTAGCGGAATGCCTCAGTTCACAATATCCAATGCTGATCGATTCCAGTTATTTTTATCACAGGTAAATCAGCCAGATCCGGTAACAGGTAATCCCCATCCTAATAAAGTGGAGCTAGACAAGGTGCGCAAAGAATATATGGATTGGTATACACCGGTTGATTTAACAGATTTAGAAACGGCTTATTATGGCCTTTTGTTTTCAACTGGTCAAGTATATAGCGGCGCTAACCAGATAACCAAACAGTTTGAAAACCTTGTCGAACAACGTGAACCCGATAGTTTTCTTGAATTCTATAAACTAGTTATCATGGGTAATTGGCTTGTTAAGAATAATAGATTAGATGTTACTAGTTATTCTAAATTAACTACTGCACTTAGCACTATACCCCCAGGTTCATATGTTGTTTGCAAGGGGGATGTTACAGATATGCTCGACCTCCATTCTTCAATGTGTTATTTGAATGATTTATTGCATAAATATGACCCAACGGAATACGATACTAACCTACTACCCAACGACTGTCCGGCTCTAGCCGAGCTCCCCCGAACACAAGGTTCTATTATGGATGAACAAGCCGCAGCGCTGGATGAACAAGCCGCAGCGCTGGATGAAAAAGCCGCAGAACAAGCTAGACTAAACAACATGGCTAGAGCCGCTGCACTGAAATCAACCCGTGGATACGCAATGGCTGCCGCTAAACCCGCAGAACCTGCCGCTGTAAAGCGCCATCCAACTCAAAGATACACACAAGTTAGGAAACTGACTCCAAAGGAAAAATTGAAACGCAAAATAGAAGCTGGGAGAGCCAGAAAACAAGCTGAAAAAGCCAGTGCAGCAGAAGAAGCACAAAAATTAGCGGAAGCAGAAACTAAACAACAGGAAGAAGCAGAAGAAGCAGAAGAAGCACTAAAAGAAGCTAAAGCCATCGCCGTAGCCAATAATATGTCAAAGACAGCATCTAAGAAAGCAATTAATAATAAACTCACACGTTCAGAAAAACGCACAGAGAAACGCATTGCCAAGTCTATTAAAAAATCCCGTAAATCTGATTTAGATAACCTTAAGCTGCTTATTTCAAGGATTGCTGCAAATGCCAATAAGAAGTTGACTGATATGTTACTTGATGCGCATGGTCATTTACTGCACGATACTGAATTGGTAGAAGAATACCTTACTAGTGTGCATAGTGGTGAAGATGAACGCGAACATCACCGTGAAGTCATTGATGATGCAAAAGGCTTACTTAATAAACTCATTCAGTCCAGAAAGACAGTTGCCAGCCCCAATACCCAATCTAGTGCACAACCCAGTGTTGTTGTAGTAAGAAAAACACCCGAGCCTGCCAATAACGCACCGAAAACTATTCCTGAAGCCGCAGAAGTATTGTCTAATTCTTATGAAACAGGGAGTGAAGAGGAAGAAGAGGAAGTTGATATGACCGGTCTTGAACGACCAGTTTATAGTCTACGTCAGGGCAAGGCTTCAGGTTCAATAAAACCAAAAATCCGTTCAACCAAAAAAGCTAATAATGTATCGACTGCCAAAGCAGAACGGGCAATGAGCAGCAAGGCACGCAACAAGAGTAAGTCCGTAAAGCGTAGTAGTAAAAAGGGACCATCTGATAATTAAATAACTAGGCACTAACATGTTTAGCTTAAATAATAAACCAAATATAACAGGTAAATAATAAATATAGTAATACACCGTAGCATATTACAATATCATATACTAAGGGGTCTAGCCAAGCAACATGTCATATAAATCAGTATTAAAAAGTAACAGAGTATTTCTTGACCCGGGTAACACTACCGCCATAACCACACTATCCGATTCATATGTAGTCGGTCCGGGAACACCTATACCAGTAACATCAACCAGTAACTTTAAGCAAGCTGGATATCTAACCATCGGTGGTGACTCAGTTTTTTATTATACAGGTAAGACTGTCACTACATTCACAGGTGTTACCCAAATTTCGGGTTCGGCATCATTTATTAGTGGAATACAAGTATCTCAAACATATTCAGTGCCCAATCAAGTATCCACAGACGACACCGGTCTAGCCGGTTGGTATATTGACGGTGCAAGTAACCAAGCCAGCCTACGTGTAAGTGATTCGCCAGTTATCCAACCAGGTGTTATTCGCTATACCGCAACTGATGGCTTCCAGGGTTGCATTGCAACCGACCCAAGTATAGAATGGGTTGAATTCAATGCAACAACCGGACCTCAAGGCGAACCAGGAATTATCAACGGAGTTATCGAATTCGAATACAAAACACCAACCGGATATCCCACTAGTAACAGTGCAGGTGTCGTTGCAGCTGAATCGCTTAACACCAGCGTCACTGATAACACCGCCCCACCTATTTATCTAAAGAAGATTGTATCCGGTAGCACCGCTATAAACGGTGAAGATATCGATACCACTAGGATAACAGATAATAGCAATTCTGTCGTGCTTAATCCAGTTGCACAGCCATATACATGGGTCTTGACTTCCACTACGTTGGCTATGCGAACTCCTATCACAGTGTCCCCGTATACCATTAAGCATTATGGTCAAGCGGAAAGATATATTGTGCGTAATGGTATCACTATATCGGCGGGCCAAGCTGTCCGTTTTGTGTCGGAAGCCGGACATTTAGTGATTGAACCGTTTACCTATTCATCGCATACCGACCTTGACCCATATAACATATATGGTAGTTTGTCTATTGCATTCGCCGGGATTGCACTTGAGACTAAGACTGGTAATGGGACCACAACAGCGAATGTATGTAGTAGTGGCATTACACTTGTTAAAATAGGAACGTCTGGATCACATAATGCGACAATACCTATGCCCGGGTTTGTATGTATACTTAACACAGATGGTTTTGGTATATGCAGCACCTCAATAACTACACCTGGTAATAAATGGTTTGAAATTGGCCATTTTATAGATTCTGCTACTAGTGCCACAAACGGCACATATGTCTTAGTCAAGCTAAACCCGCATTTTATGTCAAGTTAGTTATTTAATGTCTGGGAATCCAGAATGAGGGCGTTTCCTGCATAATTGCCAGCACTGTCGAATCCACATATGGTAAATTACCGACTTCATATTTAGTCATTCCTTTTTTTGATATACATTTACAACATGTGCACTCTTCATGTGCCTTTTCCAATGTTTGTTTCGCGGTTTCATTTGTCGGGTATTCAAGTCGGCTAGACAGTTTAACCCAATTGGCCCATTGCATAAACCTTGTATATAACTTATTACAAGCTGTGTAGTCCATTGGTCTACCTAGTTGATTAAGCGCAAAATATTCAGTGGCATATTTCATCATCCCTAGGTTAATGCGAATCATCGGGTTAATTTTAAAATCCACATACTTTGCCTGTATATTATTTGGGTATTTAGGGTTATTGATTATGTATTCCGTTATTTGTTGGAAATATTGCCATGTTATATTCTGTCCTATAATTACGTTGACTGAGCCCTCCTGTCCAGCTGCCGAAAACTTCAAATTATTAAGCCCAGACAATTTACCGGGCTGGAAAGGTGAATTACCGAACTTAAGGACCGGGAGTTGCACATAGTTTATATTGTTTTTTCGTGTATTAGTATGTGTGTTTTTAATATTTTTATCTTGGTTATTAGATTGCTTACCACCAAATAGTGAATGTAAGTTGCTTGGACTCGATGTAGTAATTATGATATCCGCCGATATCATATCCTTACCTCGTTCGGTGGTGGCATTATCACATGCATCTTCGCATGCAGAAGCCGCCGCCATACCTAGCATATTAATAAGGGATTCCAGCTGGCTAGCTCCATTCCCACTAACACCACCGAGCGCTTTACTGTGACCTGTTTTTTTGTCAGTCCGGTTAGTTTTTATATATGGATGGCTAGACCATAGCCACTTAATAGGCTCCAATAGATTAGTATCAAATTCAGGGTCCAGGTTAAGACAGATAACTTGATTGCTAGCTGGGTCACTTGTCTCAATAACTGCTTCATATTGTGCACGGATTTTATCACATTGGCTAGTCAGTCGCTTAACACATTCAAGCCTATTTGATGACATAACTGTTTTCATTACAACATATTCACGCACATATGGCAATGTAAGGTCGGGAATAAGACCAGGTGCTGTTGCAAATACACACCTGCCCTTATGTATTAAGTCAGTTATGGATACGAACCGGAAATCATGGGTTACCATTGCTAAAAAGTTGACATTTGTAGCAATATGATTATAATCAACCGGTTTGTAATCACCAATTAACCAAAACTGCGATTCAAATGTTTTGGTGACATATTTTACTGTAGTGTGCACACATGACAAAATGAACTTTTTAAAGTCGAATCCTGTAATATGCATTGCATCATACCGGAAACTGATAAGTGTATTCATTTGTTTATGTGCAAACCCGGCATATGTATATATTTCCGAATAGGTCATACACAATTGTTTAGTGAATTCAAGTAGGATATCTTCTTCTTTCCTGTCAATGACATTCGCATTTACATTTACATGTGTGACACGCCATTTATCATATATTTCACGCGCGTCCATATAACAAATCACCGCATATTCCACTGGGATTTTACTTACAATCTCTTTAATAAATTCGCCTTGATTGATAGGTTTCAGGGTAATGGTCATAATATCATTCATGTTTATGATAACTACACCATCCACGGTTTGTCTGGTCATGATATTAGAAAAGTCAAACAGACATTGACTTACATTGGATGCTCTAATAAGATTTACTTCCGTTTTTTGTGCTTCTGTAGATGTCATAGACGCTTGGCTAGAGGGTCAGATATGGATTAACTATAAACTTTAAACTATAAACTAACTATGGAACTCTGTGTTTAATCTGAATAATGTAAAATTAAAATATTATCGCTTAATAATATAATAAATAATAGATACACAACAAGTTACACATAACCAAACATGGATATCCCAAACATCGGACCCTATGCCAGCGTAGTTGGTGCTGAAATTACACCTAAACGTTTAGTCTACCGTCGTGGATATGGTAATGTCGTATCTACCCTTGTCGGAGATAACCGTCTAGCCACACAAGTTACCGCATATAACCGCTTACAACCTTTATCTGGTGAAGGTTTCGGGCAACATCTCCCAGTCACTGCCGATCCCGGCACTCTCATGCTCAACCCCCAAACCACTATCGCTTGGGATAACACTCAGACACCACCTCCTTCCCTTTTCCAGAATGAATGGATTGCCCGCATGCCTGGAACCAACTCCGCCATCCCAGTCGATAACAAGAAATGGTATTAAGCCACTCGTCGCCAAGGCATTCCGTGTGGTATTAAGCCGACTGCCAATCTACTAAATTCCTTAACTTTTCTGTATGTTTTATAAGCACATGTTAGAGCGGCTAACGGTCCACCCCATACAAGCACCCGCTAGGTAAAATCGCCTAAAATAAATTTACCAGTATAAGGTTAAATACAGGCCTGGCTACTAAGAAAACACAATAAATTACACATAGTAGCATCAGAAATATATTATATAATGTCGGATGAAGTTTATGCGGGAGCTATTTCCATAAAATCAAACATAAATACTAATCCTCTACCAGGAACAATTCGGTATAGTGCAGTTGACGATGAATTTCAGGGCTTCACTTCCAATGTTAACCCATACAATAACTCGCACTGGGCTACTATGTCCCTAAGCGTGGCAAGCGAGTCCAAGCTGGGTGGCATTAAAGTAGGTAATAACCTTGGTATTACTTCCAACGGTATCCTTAATGCATCAGCCAATGGGGTCAGCCGTAAATTCCAAAAGGTCCTCATAGTAAGCCAAAATTCCAACACAGGAGATTATACATCTATTCATCAATGTCTAGACCAATTTTTCGGTTATGATTTCACAGCAGGCACCATTTCCGGTGGGTGGTCCAATTCGTCCGGTGAACTTGCAGGGCTAGACCGTAACAAATATCCATTTCCCGGCTCCAATGCTATTACGGGTGTCACTTCACGATACATTGTATTGGCGTCACCTGGAACATATACCGAATCCAATGTGGGTCTCCGCTTGCCACCATATATTTCGCTAGTAGGTGATGGCCGGGATGAAACCGTGCTTCGTATCAACCCTGCTTCACCCACGCCGGCAAATAATTTTATAGTAGGTCTTAATGAAGGTTGCGAAATCCGGTCACTCACAATCGACCTAGCAACTAGCAATGTCAACGGTATAATAAATAATGTTACCGGTCTTAGCCCCATCACAAATGCCGCACTAGAAGATATCCAATTTACAAGCATAAATAACACATCAGCACAGCAAAACGCAATAAACCTTATAGCGGCAAGTGGTGTTACATGCCGCGATTTGGTCGGTGATATCCATTTAACTGCACCAGTAGGTGGAACCGCCCAGTTCACAGCTGTAAATATTGTGGACTGCAACGATATCCAGCTCAATAACTGTGGGTTTTCCATTGGGGTGACTGGCTCTGCCAATACCGTAATTGGACTTTCTTCCACCCTGTCAAATGTCACGGGCACTAACTGCCAGTTTCTAATTGAACAGACTGAAACCGCTGCTAATAATATAGTGGATATCCGAGCAGTTAGTGTAGTTGACTCGGATGTTACACTCGAATACAGTAAACTATCTGCAATCGGGTTTGATGGGCTAGATGCCAATGATGATGGTGCAGTGCAAAAATCTAGGGCTGTTTATCTAAGTTCGGAATCTTTATCCAGCGAATTTACGTATAATCCATCGATTGGCGGACCATTAACATTTGTTCATTATGATGATAAGTCACAGTTTGATGAAATCATGGCTCCACTATCGGCTATCGATTTCGCTGCAAATAGCGTGGCTAGAGGTAAATACATACAAATCACATCTGGTAATGCTCTGGCTCAAAATACAGGATATTTCAAAGTCGCCAATGTAATTACTGCATTGGTGGGTGCAACTAACATGTCAATTATCCAATTAACACTTGATTATAGTCTAGCCGACCAAACCCTTACCTCCGGCACAGTTGAATTTAAGATACTTAACCGTGTATTTCTCTATGCCGATTCCCTAGTCGCCACTAACGAAACTATATACTATGATACACCACACCAACCGGATAGTAATTTTTGCATTGAGACCAGCCGCTGCTATACTAGTGGCGAAAGCATATCTGCTGGGTCTAGCCTTCTAATTCTCACACAGCCACAACGCCTAACTGTAGGTGCTAAGGACAGTGACTTCTTGAGTCTAGCCGATGCATGTGATAGTATCGTCGACGCCTCACAATACAAACCCTATGAAATCATTATAAATCCTGGAATATACTACGAAACCCGAACTGTCAATGTCCCATCCTATGTATCGGTAAGTGGGTCTAGCCAAGCTTCAGGGGACGGTGACTGCACTATCTATTTTGAATCCAGCTCCACCAGCTCATATACTGATAATACTGCTATTAAACTCGGGACCATAAAATCCACCCTGTCCGGACTGAAAATGCAGATATTGGAAGGCCTTAATGTCGGTGCCATTACAGTGTTACGCGGTATCCATTGTGTTGATGGTTTAGCAATTAGCGGGACTAGCACGAATATAGTGAATTGCTCCCTTGAAATTGTATATAATAGCGGGACTGGTGTTGCTCTAACTGACCTCAATCCTCTAGCCACGGAGATTATAGATAATGTCCAGATAGACAATTTTACAATTAACGTAACCACCGATAATACTGTGTCAAATATATTCACATCTCAATTTGGTAACTGTGTATGCTTGGCTAGAGACTTCACCATAAATGTATTGGCGTCCGGCTCCGCTAATGTATATGGTATATGGGTCAATCAATCCACTATGAAAGTAGTTAATCCTCAGATATCAGTTTCCGGTGCCAGTCTTGATGTCATCGGCTATTATCTATTTGACCAATCCCAACCCGTGCCTTATCCTAGCCCAGCCATTTCACCCTATACTAACTCCTTATATGGTGGTCAAATCATGGCTTACAGTGCAATCGGCACTAATATCAAAGCTGTAAGTGTCCGAAACAATTCAATCCTTGTCGCATATAATACCGCATTCTTGGGCCCGGTTAAATCCCTCAATATCGCAGGTAATGCAGCCGCCAATAGCTACATGAGGGCACTCAATAGTTATTATCTTACCCGTGACCCAATAAGTGGCACTATTACGGATAGCGGCCAGCTAGACAACAACGGTCATGAATCAGCTGGTGGTGTCCAACACAATCTCACCATCGGATATGCTGGGCCCGCTCCCGGAAGCACTGTTACCGGCACAAATAACCTTATTGTAGGAGATGCCAACACTGCCGCTTTATACACTACGGGCACCCAAAGCACTATCATGGGTATACATGCAGCCAATCAGCTAGTTTCCGGTTCCAATGCTGTTATTATCGGGTTCCAGGCTGGTAATACAGTGCTAGACGGTGATTGTGTTCTGATTGGTTCGGAAGCCGCAGGTCAGCTTGTATCAGGCGAGTTGAGCGTTGTTATGGGTAGAGCGGCGGCTAGAGACCTCGAAGTGGCACAACATAGTGTATTGATAGGTGCCAATGTCATGGTAGAGGGTCTAGCCGCGAATGATACAATTGCCATTGGTTATGGAACTGGCGGTGTTATCCAATCAGCGGATTTGGGTATCTTTATGGGAACCGAATCAGCCACCGCACTACAAACCAGTTCTAGGGACATAGTTATCGGCTCCAATACCCTAACTTCAATGCTTACTGGGAGTGACTGTGTCATAGTAGGCACAGATGCCGTTAGTCAGCTAACAGATGCCGTAACCAGTGTATTTGTCGGTAACCAGGTAGCCCAAAACCGCACACAAGTTGACGAATCGGTATATATCGGATATCAGGCCGGGTTTGGTGCGCCTGGTGGTCTCAATAACACAGGTGGGCATGATATTGTAATCGGTAGCCGGGCAGCCAATGGACTAACTAGTGGAAGTGATTCTGTAGTGATAGGGACAGGTGCGGCGCCCAAGATGACAACCGGTAGCCGCAATATCATCATGGGTAATGAACAAATGAGCGGACCGGCTAGCACAGCCCCTGCAGCTAACTTGACTAGTGGCTCGGATGATATAATTATTGGCACTGCATCTGCAAGTAACTTAACTACCGGTAGCCGGGTAATGGTAATTGGTAACGAATCCGGACGTGCCCTTACAACAACCAATGATGTTATTATTATGGGTTATGGTAGCGGTAATCAAATCACAGGTGCACGGGAAAAGAGCATAATTATCGGTAACCAATCCGGATTAGTATATAACGGAAACGGTGCTATCATTATCGGTCACGGTAGTGCAACCAATGCCACTGGTGACGATATCTGCATCATTGGTAACCAGGCCGGGCGTTCAGTCCGCGGTCCCCGTAATACATTTATTGGTAACTATACTGCCGGTGTCTCAGAAGCGGTGTTTGTGCTCGGCTCGGATAACTTGCTTATAGGTCCTAATGCTGGTTATCAGCTTACTACTGGCTCATATAACGTAGTATTTGGCAGCGGTGTTCCTGGTGCAGCAGCTGGTGACAGTTTGGAAACCGGTATTGCCAATATGCTTATCGGCTATCAAGCAGGTAAGAGTATTGTAGGCGGCTCTTACAACGTATGCTTCGGTTACCGTGCAGGCTTTAATCTCCGCAACAGTGACCGCAATGTCATCATAGGTAATGACGCAGCACCCCTTCTAGCCGATGACAACTTTAATAACCTTATTCTTGGCAACGAAGCCGGGTTTACTTTCAGTGAAGGTAGCAACGTAGTTATGATTGGTAACCGGGCTGGCTATAACAGCAATACCAACCTGGATTGTCTATATATCGGTAACTATGCTGGGTATGCCAATGAATCCGGGAGCGAATGCACATATTTGGGTAACTTCTCAGGCGAATTTGCCGGTGGTAGCCGCAATACTGGTGTAGGTGATAAATCCCTTAAGCGTGTAGGTGCCGGTGCCAATAACATCGGTATCGGTGCCAATGCAGCGAGGGGGTCTCTAGCCGGGGTTAATCGCCCGGACCGTGTTATCGCCATTGGTAACGATGCCGGTCGGGATATTAGTGCCGGGTATGATGATATTCTCATTGGGACGGAAGCCGGACGCTCACTAGGTGTCGGTGCACGCAGTATTATGATTGGTCCTTATGCCGGGTCCGAATGTGTCAATACCTCCAATAGTGTATTTATCGGTGTATCCACTAGTAATGGTGTAGGTGTCGGTCGGGTTACCAGCGGGCAATATAACTTGTTTGTGGGTATCAATGTCGGTATATATAACACAACCGGAAATAACAATGTATTTATGGGTAATCAAGCCGGGTTCCAGAATACAACCGGTGCCAATAATATATGTATGGGCCAAAATGCAGGTCGCGACCTGACAACCGGAACTGGGCATATTCTCATTGGCACTAAAGTTGCTGCACTGGATACTGCGCCCGG
>Ga0194133_10010060_pt1 | contig 10719 bp, 7 predicted proteins | sample TA2KigOf40mmetaG_FD_155448 | JGI IMG/M metagenome (GOLD analysis project Ga0194133, IMG submission 155448) | Freshwater microbial communities from Lake Tanganyika, Tanzania - TA2015055 Kigoma Offshore 40m | ecosystem: Environmental > Aquatic > Freshwater > Lake | place: Tanzania: Lake Tanganyika...
GCCCCGCCGTAGTCCAAAGGAGGCAATGATGAATCGTTGGCTGTGGGTAGTGTGTCTGTATGCGATCTCCATGACAGCCGTTCATGCGGCCGATCTTCCCAAGCCGACCGGTGAAGCGATTGTTTCGCCCGACGCAAAGCTCGAACACCTTTTCACTCGAACGGCGAAGATCGAAGGGGGACTGACCGAGGGTCCGGCCGTTGCTCCGGATGGGTCGATCTATTTTTCAGACATTCCAATGGGCAAAGACAACGGGATGATCTTGCGGTTCGACCCGAAGACGAAGAAGACGACCGTGTTCGCCGAGAACAGCTACAAATCCAATGGGCTGATTTGCGATTCCGAAGGACGATTGCTGGCGGCCGAGGGTGCCGACGACGGCGGACGCGGAGTGGCTCGTTGGGATTTGAAGACGGGCAAGCGCACAGTGTTGATCGACCGTTTCCAGGGAAAAAAGTTCAACGCTCCGAATGACATCTGCGTCGATCGGCTGGGGCGGATTTACTTCACCGATCCAAAATACGTCGGGGCCGAGCCGCGCGAACTCGAACACCGCTCGGTGTACCGCATCGACCGCGACGGCACGGTGCTGGAGATTACTCACGACGTCGGCAAGCCGAACGGGATCGCGATCAGTCCCGATGGCAAGACGATGTATCTCGCGGACCACGACAACGGCACCGACCGCATCGGCTCGGACGAGAAGCCCAAACCGGGAGCGATGAAGATTTATTCCTTTCCGCTGGATGCCGACGGCAAGGTCGGTGGAGCTCGCAAGACGATCTACGACTTCGGAGATCAAGCAGGCTGTGACGGCATGACGATCGATCAAAAAGGGAACGTCTATCTGACCGCTCGTGGCCTGAAACGGCCGGGAGTGTTGGTGATTGATCCCAGCGGCAAAGAGGTCGCGTTCATTCCGACAGGCGCTCCGAATCAGCCGGAAGACAAAGCGGTCGGCAAGCCCAGCAACGTCGAGTTTGGAATCGGCGACGAAGCGAACGTCTTGTACGTGACAATCGACACGAGCCTGTACCGCATCGCGCTGAAGGTCAAAGGCTTCCACGTCCAGCTCGCGAAGAAATGAATGACCTGCGGCAAATTTCTGCAGCGGTGGCGCGGCCGCTCACCCAATTGGGTCGAGCGGCCTTTCGTTTTGTCTTTCCGCCGTCGTGTCCGCGGTGTCGTCGTGAAGTGGAATTCGAAGAGCGAGATGGCCGTGGCCGGTTGATTGCTCCCGTGCTGTGCCACCAATGCGCGGCCGACTTGTTGCCGCCGCCGAGCCGTCGCTGTGTGCGATGCGGCTTGCCGGTCGGATCTCACGCGCCGACGGACGGCTGTCCGCACTGCCGATCGTCGAAATTTCGATTTCGCTCGGTGATCCGCTGCGGCCTGTACGACGACGCGATGAGGTCGGCGTGTATTCGAGCTAAGTCGTCCACAGAATCCCCATTGGCGGCGGCACTCGTCAATTTACTTTGGCTCCACGCGCGTCACGAACTCGACTCGGAACAGATCGATGTCGTCGTGGCAGTGCCGCGGCATTGGACCAAGCGCCTACTGCATCGGCATCACGCGGCGGAGACGCTGGCCCGAGTTTTGGCCCGTCGTTTGAACAAACCGCACGGCCGAGGCTTGCTTCGCAAAATCAAATGGACGCTGGATCAATCCGATTTGACTGCGGCGGAACGTAAGCTCAACTTGAAGGACGCCTTTGCTGTTTGGTCGCGCCCTCGGTCGCTCGCCGGCAAGACGGTGCTACTCGTCGATGACATCCTGACGACCGGGACGACCGCCAACGAATGCACGCGAGCGTTGCTCCACGCAGGGGCCACCCAGGTCATCGTGGCCGTGATCGCAGTCGTACCGCCGCATGCCCGCTGAATTGGACTCGACTTCACATTCCAAAGATGGGCGCTCTTACCCGTGCGGCGTTCCATTCGAAAATGAGACGGGCATGAGCGTCCATCCTGCAGCGGCGTTGACTCTGACAGTTTTACGGAATCTTTCGCCGCTGCGGCGCGACAGTGGCTTGCAGTGGTGACAGCGTGAATGATGGCGATACCATCACGGCTGATCTGACGGCCGCGAACGTCATCAACGTAGTTTTCATGAGCCTGTTCGCGTTCGTCCCGTCAGAGACGCTCGAAAATAGCCCACCGATTCAACAGTGGGGGAGTGATCGAGGCTCATCTTCGGAAGCCTGTCAGGGACGGAAGAGTTTCGGGATGCGCCACGGCAAGAATCGTTCGCCCCGCTGGGGCTTGGTCTCTCGCCGTCTCGAAAACCCACTGATGTCCCCGGCGGGACAAACTCAGGGTCATCGTCGATGAAATCTCATCTATCGGGCTACGGAAAGAGAATTTCCAGGCCGAGTCGGCCGCCGTGGATGAACATGGTGCCGTCGGTGCGCAGGTTGAGCGACGCGGCACCGGCGACGGGAGTTGCCGCGGCTTGCACTTGGTCGGGAGCCAATGCCAGGCCGGCGAGGTACACCGCTTCGTAGCCGGCGACGATGCTGACGTTGCTTCGCAAATGCAGCCGGCCGTTCACTCCCGCGTGGCCGAGGAATGAGACGGCACTTTTCTCGTCAGCCAAGCTGCGTGTGTAGGTCGAACTGTTGCTGCCGGAGCCGACGTACTGCTCGCTGATCGAACCGGTCGCGGCGTTGTAGTACACGCCGGCCTTCGTAAAGCCGCCGAGGTCGAAATGATCAGACTCCAAGAACTGAAACTCGGCGATGGCTTGCATGCCGTTGAGCCGATTCTGTGTAAGTGTTCGCGAGCTGAACAACAACGAGTCGTTCGCGATAAATCCGTCATTCGTGCCCGTGTCAAATGTCAGTCCGGCACCGGTCAGTGCGGCACTGGTTAGCCCCGCTGTACCCGGAGCAACAGCGCCGGTGACATGTTCGCTGCGGAACGTCCCCGAAAGCGAAGCGAATCCATTTTCGCGGACCGTCACGTTGCGGAAGCCCAAACCGTATCGAAGCCAGCGGCCCGGTTGGCTGCGTTGCTTGTAGTTGGCTTCGATGTCCTGAAAGTCTGCTCGGTAGTGCGATTGAAACGATGCGCCGGGCGCCAAGAAATCGAGCGCGTCAGATTCCAATGCCGCACTTGCTGCTGAGTGGAGCGGCGAGAAGTACGTCCCCGCCGTCAAGAAATTCGGATCGACTCCCGCATCCACGGCGGTCCGTGCTCCCGCCGCGGCCGCGCCGTACGCGACCGGGCCATCGAAGTCGAGCCCATGCGACAGCACTCCACTTTGGCTGTCCAGCCAATCCTTGAGCGACAGGAATGTGACTTCGAACTCGTAGTCGTCTTCCATGATTCCCAGCGACACTCGCGTGCCGTACTGGAAATCAAAATCGACATCACTGAACCGGAACGCTCACCCCGACCCTCTTCCCGGAGGAGAGGGAGAAGGGAGCAGTTGCCTGAGCCCCCACTGCGCCGCTTCTCGCACGAGTGGTTCGGAATCCTGCGCGGCTCGCTGCAATACCGGCACGGCCTGCGGGTCGCCCGAATTTGCGAGCGCGATCGCCGCGTTGCGCAGCAGTGCCGCCCGGCCGGTACGATGCAGCGGTGTGCCCGCGAATGCGGCTTCGAAACCGCCCTGGTCGAGCGACAGCAGCCAGTTCAAGCCGGTGGGATTCCATTCTTCTCGCGGCGCGAACGCTGGTTCGTGCGACTCGGGGGCTTTGCGGTTCCACGGGCAGACATCCTGACAAATGTCGCAGCCGAAGACCCAGTCTCCCATCTGCGACCGCAGCTCCAGCGCAATTGGCTGATCGCGCTGCTCAATCGTCAGATACGAGATGCACTTCCGCGCGTCGAGTACATATGGCTCGACGAAAGCGTCCGTCGGACAGGCATCGAGGCAGCGCGTGCAGGTACCGCAATGCGAGGTGTGATGCGGCTCATCCGGGGTCAGTTCAACATCCGTCAGCAACGCAGCGAGAAAGAAGAAGCTGCCAATCCGCTTATTGATGAGCATCGTGTTCTTGCCGAACCAGCCGAGGCCAGCGAGTTTCGCGAAGTCCCGTTCCAGCAACGGAGCTGTGTCCACGCAGCCACGAGTCCGGCAGCCCGGATGCTGATCGTGCAGGAAGTCCCCCAGCGACTTCAGTCGCTCGCGCAGCAGTTCGTGATAGTCCCGCGATCCAAGAGCGTAACTGGCGACACGCCCGTCCGGTCCCCTCTCTCTTTGAGAGAGGGCTGGAGTGAGGGACTCATGCCGAGGTTGAGCTTCGCTCGAAAAGAAACCACTCGGCCGAGCAATCGGTTCGGCAACAAAACTTGATCGTGGTGCGGAACCGGCATCCGGGTTCTCTCGCGACGGGGAAGGGCACAACTCGCGGCGCTCGAACGAGTGATAATTCATCGCCAGCATCACGACGCTGCGTACCGGCGGCAGTACTCCGGACGGATGTTCGTAGGCTGCCCGGCGGCGTGGTAAATAGTGCATCTCGCCTGCGAAACCTTGGTCTAGCCAGCGTTTCAGCCAGTCGAACCCGTCAGGCCGGACGGCGGCAGTGATCCCGCACAGGTCGAAACCGAGCTGTTTGGCTCGCTCTTTCAACTCGGATTCCAGCGATGGTGCGGACACGGGATAGCTCGGAGATTTGGACGGTCAGGGAACTCAGTCGTTGCCTGAGTTTTCCGGGCGATGGTAGCATGTCAGCCTTCTGCGACCACCAGTTTTGAACCCACCCAATCTTCCTGCCGCGAATCGCCTCTTCGGGAGTTGTCCATGAAATCCTGTTGGCTCAAGTTGCTCGTGCTGTTGCCGCTGGCCTGGTGGTTGGCCTGCTGCGGGATGAGCGCTGTTTCGCCAACGTTCGATCTCAGCCTGTCGACCGCCGGTGCCGCTGACCAGCCAGTGGCGGATAGCGGCTCGATCGACTTCGAGAGACAGATTAAGCCGATCTTCGCCAAACACTGCGTCGACTGTCACAAAGCGGACAAGAACGAATCTGGCTACCGCCTGGATCTCGGCGGCCTGGCGATCAAAGGTGGCGACCGGGGTGCAGCCATCGTCCCCGGCAAGAGTGACGAGAGTCTGCTGTTTCAGGCTTTGGTCGGCAAAGGGGACGTCACCGCGATGCCGTACGAGAAGTCACGTCTCCCGGCTGCTGATATCGAACTTATCAAAAATTGGATTGACGGTGGAGCGAAGGTGCCGGCATCTGATTCGGCGAGCACTGTTGTCAAAAGTGATCACTGGTCGTTCCAGCCGATTCGACGGCCGTTGATCAAGGGTCAGGGGTCAGGGGTCAGGGGTCAACAGAATCCGATCGACGTTTTTGTTCGCGCGCGGCTCGAACGTGAGAAACTCGCTCCGTCGCCGGAAGCGGATCGTTCGACGCTGATCCGCCGGTTGAATCTCGATCTTCTCGGAGTCTTGCCTTCACCGGACGAAGTGCGTGAGTTCGTGAGCGATCCCGAACCTGACGCCTACGAGCGGCTTGTCGATCGGCTGTTGGCATCGCCGGCTGGACGGCATTGGCTCGACATTGCACGGTACGCGGACTCGAACGGCTTCACGATTGATTCGGCTCGGCAAGTTTGGAAGTACCGCGAGTGGGTCATCAACGCGATTAATGCCGATCGGCCGTTTGATCAATTCACCGTTGAGCAACTTGCCGGCGACCTGCTGCCGAACGCGACGACCGAGCAACTTGTCGCGACCGGATTTCATCGCAACACGCTGGTCAACGAAGAGGGAGGCACCGATCAGGAACAGTTCCGCGTTGAGGCAGTCGTCGATCGGGTCAGCACGACCGGAGCGGCGTGGTTGGGGCTGACGATTGGTTGTGCTCAATGTCACTCGCACAAGTACGACCCGATCTCGCAGCGTGACTTCTACAAAGTCTTCGCCGTCTTCAATCAATGCGACGAGCCCAGCGTGCTGGTCCCGTCTGCCGAGCAACTCGCCGCACAGAAACGGCTCGATGCCGAAGTCGCCGAGGCCGAGAAGCCGCTGAAAGAACTCGATACCGAGTTACTGAAGGGGCTGCCTGAGTGGGAACGGTCCGTTGCCTCGCAGTCGGAAGGAGGCTGGACGATTCTCGATCCAGCCGTCTGGAAGACCGACAAAGGGGCGACGTTGACGAAGATTGAAGATTCCCGATTGCTCGTCGATTTCAGCACACCAGCCAACGATGTCTACACGATTACCTTCGACCCGCCGGACGACATACCGATCACCGCGATCCGCCTCGAAGCGCTGAACCACCCCAGTCTGCCAATGATGGGCCCCGGCCGAGCCGATGGGAACTTTGTGCTCAGCGAATTTGAAGTGTTCGTTTCGCCAGACTCTCAACTCTCAACTCTCAACGCTCAACTCATCACAAAAGCTATCGCCGATCACTCGCAGGAAGGTTATCCGGTCTCCGACACGATCGACGGCAAACCGACGACCGGTTGGGCGATCAACGTGAAGCCGAACTCCGGCGAAATGCTCAACGTTCCGCGCGAAGCGGTCTTCTTTCCCAAAGAGCCGATCGTCGCGAAGCCGGGCACGAAGCTGATCGTGAAGATGCACCAGTTGCATTCGGTGCCGAACTATCTCGTCGGCTGTTTCCGCATCTCGGTCAGCGGAGCATCTGCCGACGTGCTGTCGGTCCCGGCAAGCATCAAGAAGATCGTCGCGACGCCGGCGGACAAACGGTCGAAACAGCAGATTGAACAACTTCAAAACGCGTTCAAGAACACGGACCCGCGCCGCAAGCCGCTGACCGACAAGCTGGACGGTTTGAAGAAGCAACTCGACGCGCTGAACAAGTCGATCCCGACGACGCTCGTTTTCAAGCCGAAGGCTGAGCCGCGTCCGACACACATCATGATCCGCGGCGACTTCCTGCGCAAAGGGGCTGCCGTCGAACCCGGAGTTCCAGATGTGCTGCCGGCGATTCAGGTCTCGAAAGACCTCGATGCCAAGAAACGAGCGACCTCCGCACGACTCGACTTTGCCAAGTGGCTTTGCTCGCCTGACAACCCGCTGACCGCGCGAGTCACCGTCAACCGCGCCTGGCAAGCGTTCTTCGGAACGGGACTCGTCCCGACCGAAAACGACTTCGGCACGCAAGGCGATCCGCCGACGCACCCGGAGTTGCTGGACTGGCTGGCGAGTGAATTGATGGCGGATTGGTCGCTCAAACGCCTTCACCGACAAGTTGTCACCAGTGCGACGTACCGCCAAGCATCGCACGTCCGGCCTGAACTGCGTGAACGTGATCCGGCGAACAAGTTGCTGGCTCGGCAAGCGCGCCTGCGGCTGGAAGCGGAACTCGTTCGAGACGTCTGCTTGTCGGCGAGCGGCTTGCTGACACGGCATCTCGGCGGGCCGGGCGTCAATCCGCCTCAGCCGGAAGGGATCTACATTGTCACGCAGCAGAAGAAGCCGTGGGCCGAGAGCAACGGTCCCGACCGCTTCCGCCGCGGAATGTACACCTACTTTTGGCGGAGCAGTCCGTACCCGATGCTGCCGACGTTTGATGCTCCCGACGCCAACGGCACCTGCACTCGTCGCAACCGCTCGAACACGCCGCTGCAAGCACTGACCCTCGCCAACGATCGTTCCTTCCACGAGTTCGCCGTTGGACTCGCTGATCGAATCATGTCGTTCGGCCCGCTGCCGCCAACTCCGACACCATCGGTCGCCGACAGTGACGACGCACGGCTCTGGCAAGCTGTCGAACTGTGCTACTCGCGCGTGCCGACCGATTTAGAATTGCGAAAGTTGCGAGAATTCTTGAACGCTCAACGCACGGCTTTCGCCACCGATCCGAAAGACAAAGACCCGGCGAAATCCGCCTGGGTGGCTGTCGCCCGCGTGCTGCTGAATTTGGATGAATTCATCACCCGCGAATAATCTCATTGAACGAGACCTGTCTGATGAACCTCGAACAACATCGTCTTCGCGAAATCACTCGCCGGCACTTCCTCGCCAACACCGGAGTCGGACTCGGTTCAATTGGATTGGCGTCATTGCTGGCCAAAGACAGTCTGCTCGCGGCACCGGCAACGAGTTCGTCTGGAGACTCGGCTCGTGTGACGAATCCGATGGCTCCGCGCGATGGACATTTTCCGGCGAAAGCCAAACAGGTCATCCACTTGTTCATGGCAGGTGGGCCGAGCCAGCTTGAGCTGTTCACTCCGAAGCCGAAGCTGATCGAAATGAGTGGGCAGGTGATCCCCGAATCGTTCGTGGCCGGCAAGCGATTCGCGTTTCTCAAGAAGGATGCGACGCTGTTGGGGTCGGTGCGAAAGTTCCGGCAGTGGGGCGAGTGCGGAGCGACGATCAGTGAATGCATGCCGCATCTCGGTTCGATCGCGGATGACGTGACGTTCATTCGCAGCATGAAGACCGAAGTCTTCAATCACGGCCCGGCGAAGCTCTACATGAACACCGGCTTTGAACGCTTCAGTGGCCGTCCGGCGATGGGAGCTTGGGTGACGTACGGCATCGGCAGCGAGGCCGGCAGTCTGCCCGGTTTCGTTGTGATGCACAGCGGCCCGCGTGGTCCGCGCGGCGGCACGCCTCTCTGGGCCAGCGGTTTCTTGCCGACGACTTATCAAGGTGTTCCGCTGCTCAACGGAGCCGAGCCGATCTTGAATCTGTCGAACCCGGCGGGAGTCAGCGATGAACGGCAAGGGGATTTTGTTTCGACCGTAAAAGACCTCAATGCCGAACGACTGAAACTGGTCGGCGACCCGGAGATTGCGACCCGCATCGCGGCCTACGAAATGGCGTATCGAATGCAGACGAGCGCTCCCGAACTGATCAACTTCCGGGACGAGACCAAAGAGACGCTCGAAATGTACGGTCTCAAGGATCCCTCGAAGCCGAGCTACGCGCGGAACTGTTTGCTCGCGCGGCGACTGATCGAACGCGGGGTTCGGTTTGTGCAGCTTTACCACACCGACTGGGACCATCACGGCAACCCCGGGACTGATCTCGGCAAGGCGCTCGACGATCGTTGCGCTGAGACTGATCAGGCGTCTGCCGCATTGGTCAAAGACCTCAAGCAGCGCGGACTGCTTAATGACACGCTGGTCCTTTGGGGTGGCGAGTTCGGCCGCACTCCACAAGGGGAGCCGCGCGATAAACTCCCCGGACGCGATCATCACCTCGAAGCCTTCACGATGTGGATGGCGGGTGCCGGCGTGAAACCGGGAATCTCGATCGGCCAGACCGACGAGATCGGCTACTACATCACCGAGGACCAGGTCCACGTTCACGACCTGCAGGCGACAATCCTGCATCTGCTCGGCCTGGACCACAAACGTCTGACGTTCCGCTTCCAAGGCCGCGATTACCGACTGACCGACGTCGGCGGCAATGTCGTGCAGAAGGTGCTGGCGTGATGATCGGCCCGTGGCCCGAGCCCTCATGGTTCGAATGATATTTTCAGAAAATGTGGAGTCCTCTGACCGACGAAGGGTCAGGCTACAGGTTTGCAAAGATCACCGTCCGAGCAGGTGCCGCAACGCGCCCTCCAGCGTCGGGCAACGGAATTGATAGCCGGTGTCTTGCAGCCGATTCGGCACGACGCGCGTGCTGGCCAATAGCAATTCTTCGCCCATCTCTCCCATGAGCAACTTCACCATGAACGCTGGCAGTGGCGCGATCGTGGGACGGCCGAGGACTCGGCCGAGCGTTTTAGTGAAGTCGCGATTTGTCGCCGGCTCAGGCGAGACCGCATTCACCGGGCCGGAGAGATCTTCGTGAGTGATCGCATGATGAATCGCACCGATGACATCGTCGATCGCGATCCAGCTCCAAAACTGGCGGCCGGTGCCGACGACTCCGCCGGCGCACAGCTTGAATGGCAGCAGCATCTTTTCGAGTGCTCCACCGCGCGGAGTCAGCACGACTCCGATTCGCAAGTTGACCACGCGAATGCCGGCCGCGCGAGCCGGTTCCGTGGCTCGTTCCCAATCACGACAGACGTTGCAGAGGAAACTCAGGCCGGGTGGGCTTGTCTCGGTCATCACCGATTCGCCTCGCTCGCCGTAGAAGCCGATGGCCGACGCACCGACCAACACACGCGGCTTGCGAGACAGTTTGGCGAGAGCCTCGCTGAGCACACGCGTCCCTTCAACCCGACTGTCGCGGATGCGGGCTTTCTTCGCGTCGTTCCAGCGGCCGGTCGCGATGTTTTCTCCGGCGAGATGTACGACGGCGTCGAGTCCTTCAAGCTTCGATGCGTCGATTGTGCCGGCTTGTGGATTCCACTCGACTTCGTCGGTGCCAGAAGCGGTACCGCGCACGAGTCGCACGACATGATGTCCGCCGGTTGTCAGAAAAGAGACGACGGCCGAGCCAATCAGACCAGTTGATCCCGTCACGAGAATATTCATAGCTGTCTTTCCATGGAGAATTCACGCTGCGTGATGAGCGACCAAGTCGGCGGTGGTAACTCGATGCCGATAGGCAAACGTCCGGTTCAGCGACTTTCGCATTGATCGACCGAGCAGGAAGCGTTCGAACGCTTCCTGCGGGACATCGTACTGGATGTGATCTTCCAGCCAACTCGCCTCGTCGCTGTTCTCGGTGGTAGTGATACGATGTGTGCGTTCCCGCCTTTCAAAGGGTCCAACGATCTGGTGATCTCGAAAGCCAATCACATCAGCCAATGCGTCATGGTCAGCCACCCAGCGTTGCCGCAAGGGGCCGATCGGGATGACGAATTCCGCCTGCTCGCCTCCCGAG
>Ga0194133_10010062_pt1 | contig 10713 bp, 10 predicted proteins | sample TA2KigOf40mmetaG_FD_155448 | JGI IMG/M metagenome (GOLD analysis project Ga0194133, IMG submission 155448) | Freshwater microbial communities from Lake Tanganyika, Tanzania - TA2015055 Kigoma Offshore 40m | ecosystem: Environmental > Aquatic > Freshwater > Lake | place: Tanzania: Lake...
CTGTTGGAAAAAACCTACAAACAGGTTTTTTTTATGAAATCTTCAATTTTCATACTGCTTTGCCGGAAAGGTACATCCCGAGCGCTGAATAATTTCTGTCGCTGACCATATTCCACACCTAAGGTGGAAAGATTGAATTGTACTCTAGGGGCTTAGACAAAAGTAGCAGAGACTTTACTTGACACATTCGTCAATGGACTTTTTCTTGGCCCTTTGAGCTAGGAATCCTCCAACAAAGGCGTCCCCGGCCCCGTTCGTGTCGACAATCTAAAAGCAAAACTTTTTTCGAGCAAAGCCTTTCAAATTGACCTTGTAGTCTCACCTGCTCTTTGGGTATCCTGTTGGCCTCTATCTCTTTCACTTCACCCTTCTCGTCGACAATCAACACACCATCAGGACCCTACATTGAAAGGTTTAATTAAAGTGTTACACATTCTCTTTGTTTACATACATTATCTCGAGTGCAAGACTGCCCATTTTATGTATTTAATATCCATTTTTTTGTAGCTTTAAGACTTTTCAAACACTTCATTAAAATGAGTGGGAGAAAAAATTAGTCGCTTTGAAGTATTGGCATAGGAATTCAGAATCCAGCTGAAAGTAGCTTTTTGACGGACTTTACTAAAGGAAGAAAGGATACACGTTTTCCTTTGTCACATCTAATCATTATTAAAAAGGTCTTTTTATAATGGCCCATCATTGGGTGTTCTTGAGACAATGGGATTGCTCATTTTGCTGGTGGTTTTTTTTTTAAAGAAATATAATAATAAACCAATCCATTTCCTTTTCTAACTTTTGTTCGAAAGACAGAGACACATTGCTCCTATTTTCAAATAAAGAGATTAGATTGCCTGGGTGATGATCACAATGCGGTGGGTGTGCCCGACCAAAGGCATCTGGGCCATCTTCTTGGCAATCTCTTTTCTGTCCTTCGTCCCGAACCCAAAGACCTCCGAGAAAGTCTCCGCCTCGGCCTCGTTGCCAAACACAACGTTCGCGTAGGGCATCACCTTTTCCAGGGGCTCGCGGAAAAACTGCATCTAAAATGGAGGACGCCTGGATTTAGAGGAGGAGGAGGAAGCACAACTGAAAGGGTCTCTCTCTTTCTCACGTACCAAAAAAGGTGCGGACAAATTGAAGGCAAAGGTTTTTCCGCTCTCGCTCGCATATTTGCCCACCTTGACCATGGCCTCGGGACACACGGTGAGGAAGAAGCCGGCAGAATAGAAGACGTCACACCTTTCCACCTGGGCAAAGAGAATCGATGAAGAGGTGAGGAGGCACACTATAAAATTGAAACGAAGATCTCACCACTTTCCAATGGTCTGTCTCTTCCAAGTGCTCCAGGGTAAAGTGGTTGGCCGCTTCGAGGTTGGTCACCAGAGAACGGTCGTTGCCGGTGATGAGGACGGCACACTTGCCCGTGGGATAGGCCTCGGTCACCTGATATCTGAAACAGGGCAGTCCCATGCATCACATTATACTTAGTAGGACAAGAAAAAGCTAGCTCACCTCACGTCAACCCCGTCTTCGTGGGCCCTCTTGGTGAGAATGTCGCCGGCCTCGTCCTTCCCGACACAACCAAAGTAGGCAGTCTGGTGAGGCTGGCTTGCTCCGCCGAGAATCCACTGAGCCGTCCGGATAGAGTTTTGGGTAGCACCTCCTGAAAAAAGCCACAACCAACATAAAAAGGTTAGGGTCGCGTCGAACGCCTTACTTGAACAGCAACTCACCGGCAATGTACTCGACTTCAAAGTTCTCCTTCAAATCTTCAAAAATATCTTCCTTGTCATACAAAATGGCGTCGTTGGATTTCAACCCGTATTTTTGCAGAAAATCCGTCGTGACAACGGCAGAAAAGTCAAGGAGGGGATTCCCCATGCCCAAAATGAGAGCCGGAGCCATTGTGTTATGAACAGGTTACAGAACTATCACAGCTATGGTTACACGAGGTCAAAAAAGTCTACAAAGTACAAACGGCTGATCTCTCACTCAAAAAAAGAGAAAATGACAACTGAAATACTGAATTGGGACTTGGGAGTGTCACAAGTTCCAATATTTAATATATTTAAATAATGAAAAAACTGATACTCATTTAAAGTAGGGTGTTGACGTCAGGTTAAAGCAACTTAGTTGTACTTTTTTGCCATGTTTGTATTTTAGAAGACTTTTTTACAGCGCACGTGGTCACACCGAATTATGGAGATTTGGTGGTCAACGTATGTTTTTAGAGAGCCAGACTAGGCTGCCTTTTGCCGGATTCAAAGAGCAGAGAAGATTTGACCAAATTATAACGTGGTGGGAGAAGGTCTGAGGACGAAAACAAAAGTCGGTGGCGTTTTTATACTAGCTCTCGCTCGCCGGCGGGAGCGACCAACACGATTCTCGTGCGCCTTTAAATGTCAGCGATCCAAAAAGCTACACCCATCCTATTAAAAATAGAATGAATTTTATTTTTTGAACAGACGTCTACGTACTACGTAGCTACTGTAGCTACCACGTTACCCTAAAGTTGAAGTCTGTGGAAGCGTGGCAGTGGCACCGTATTCTATGATGGCATATAACAGTCGAGTGCATTTATCGGTTTGTGCCCTCGACAGATGCACGCATTTGTAAGAAACACAGCTGGTAAACCTATGTATACGTTTACGTAAATAATGGAACAACGCACTAAAAAAGCTCCCAGCTCGTAGCACAGCAGACATTTTACTGTAACAAATCTAACTGCTGAAATTGAACAGTACTCCCAAGTGTCTTCTATAAGTGTCTCCCGACTGCAAAATCTCATTCACGTAAGTAATTTAAAACAAAGTTACTGTGTTATTTTTGAAAATTATTTTGCCAACTGAGAGATAACCTAATTCATTATTTGTTCTAGTTCAAAATGTCTTCCCGAGCCCCAGCACGCTCCCGTTATTCTCGTTCACGGTCTCGATCTCCGAGGTACTCGCGACGTTACTCAAGATCCAGGTCTGGCTCTCCTGCCCGTGGTTCTGGAAGGGGAAGTTACAGAGGCCGTAGCCATAGGTGCGTAAACTGCAGCTAAAGTCACCATAGATTATATTATTAAGAATAATAACTTTGGTTTCATTTTTAGTCGGTCACCAATGTCGTCAAGGCGCCGTCATGTTGGAAGCCGCGAGGATCCAACACCTTCTACATGCCTGGGTGTTTTCGGTCTGAGCTTGTACACCACAGAGAGAGAGTTGGAAAAGGAGTTCTCGAAATATGGACAACTAGAAAGAGTATCAGTTGTCTTGGACGGAAAGGTAACAAATTATGAGAGGGATAATTTTTATCAAACAACACATTTTAAAAGCTCTACTTTTATCTTTTTTGTAATCAAAGTTTTGTTCTATTTTTTTGAAATATTGAGTTGGAAAAAGTTTTTTGTATAATTCTTTTCAACGTTTGTAGCTGCAATCACTGTTTTGTACATATTAATTAGAAGGTCTCTTTTTAGACTGGACGCTCGAGAGGCTTTGCTTTCGTTTATTATGCTCACACTGAAGATGCCAAGGCAGCAAAGGAGTCCCTGAATGATCAGGTAAATATTGAATCGTATCATCTAAGTTTCAATTTCTCCAAAGCTGCTTTCTTTTGCTCAAAGGAAATAGACGGACGGCGTATTAGAGTCGACTTTTCCATCACTAAACGTGCTCACACTCCGACTCCAGGGGTCTACATGGGACGACCCACCTAGTAAAGAATTTGAGAGCTTCTTATCACAAAATTTTCTCGCTTACTAAGGCCACTTTTTTAGCACTGGTGGTGGAAGTCAACGAGAGGGAGGTTACCGTGACCGCTACGATAGCTACAACTACAGGCGTTCACCTCCTCCACGATCACCCTCTCCGTATTATCGTGGTGGGAGATCGAGGCGTGACTATCGTTCAAGAACGAGGTCCAGGTCATACTCTCCCCGTAAGTGCGAAAAAAGTTTGATTTACAAGCTCTCCAAAGGGATTAGTTTTTTTTACAGTTCTCAAGCTTTCATTCTTTTTTATTTTTGATCCCTTATTCAATTTCTTTTTTGACTGCTCAACGTTATGCTTCAAAACTCTTTATTTCCCCTTTGGTAGGAGAAATGAAGGGGTTGTTTAATTATAAGATTTTTTTTATTTTTCAGGTCGCTATTAATTAGAGGGTGATAGTAAAATATCTGACGGCTGCCTCTAAAAATTTGTTAATTGTAACCATTTTCTTTTTGCTGTTCGTGAACTTTTACATTTGAAAGTTAATTACTGCACCCGTAATAATTAACATTACTTGTTTAAGCTCCCACCGGAACCTTTTTCCTCTGAATAATAACGAAATACATAATTCACTTTCCGTCAATAATTCATCATTTATTTTTTTAAAAGGTTCAACATCTTGAAGCTTATGATTGTGGGTTAATAATGAAAAATGAAAATTGAAAATTGAAGAGAGAAAAAATGAAGTTAAGAAAAAATGAAGATTTCGACTTCATAGAAAAGAAGCAGAATGAGTTGGAAATATTTAAGAGAAAGAAGGTTCTTATGGTTTAATCAAGAAAGAAGCGCACAGTTAAGAACATGAAAAGAATTAAGAATACCCTATAGAAAGAAGACTTGCGGTGAGTCGGTTGCAAAAATGATTCATTTCGAGAATCGTCTCATCTTAAATGGGATATTGCACTTCATGTTGATTAGGAGCGATAAGTAAGATAGGGATTATATTTCAGCTGTCTAGGTGTGGAAGTCTTATAAAGGCTCAAAGTGAGAAATGCTTTTATTTCATGTCCCTTAAAGGGCTGTAGTAAAATTGTACAGTTGAGGAGCATCAAGTTCAAGAGGGAAGAACACTTAGCATCAAAAACTGAAATACAATCGAGGTAAATTCTAAGGATTATTTAAGTATCTTTAAAGGTGATTTTCCATTAATTTTCTGCCTGTTCTTTTGTAGCTTTTTATTGACGACTCTGGGATTTCGTTGATGTCTCCTTGTTCAAAACTCAACGAAGAAATTCTACCAACTATACTGAATGGATCAGAAAATAAAAGTCTTTATAAAAAATAACTTAATAATCAATTTGAAGTTTGGGATTTACTTTTATTTTTACTTGTCTTTTTATGCAACATTGCACAAGACAATAAATATTTATCTATCTTACCTTGAACCCTTTCATCACACTAACCTTGATTTTAAAATAAAAACATATCACATCATCAAGTCAGAACTGCTGGATTGTCCCCTGCCATGGACCTTGACCTAGAAGAAGGTTGTTGGCCCAAAGTTAACCAAACAGGATTGGCAAGATCATAAATAGAAATACAATTTTTTTGGGAATTTGCCAATGACATGCCAAGTCAAGTTATACTTCTGACCCAAGTGTTCAGCACTTGTGTAAATTAAAGGCTAATATTAATTTAAGGATTAGCATGGCTTTTATTTTTACATTATTTCTATAATGAAAGTTTTTGGAATGGCTGGGATTTACAAATTAACATGCGAAGATTTTCTGCGAAATGCCAGAACATTAAAATCTTTGTTAGAATGGCTGAGAATCTTGGTGTGGACAGTTCTGAAAATGGCTCGTCTTGGATCATCTCTAATTCTTTTTGTTCTCTGGACTTTTTTCTTCAGTCAGTCAAGCTCGTTACCTGCTCCCAATTCAAATCTAGAGGGTGGAACTACTCTTGATCAACTTTGCCAAATTCATGCAACACTACTGAATGATCCAGACATAGATACTGACCAGATTCGCAAACTGGAAGAGGATGCACTGAAAGTTAACTTAAGAATTGAGGACTGCGACAAGCTTAATACAAACAATGCTGATCCTTGGGAAGCAGCCTCAAAATTGTTGGATGAAAGCTCATCAGAGGATTCAATCATTCCGGACCTCAACTTTGACAATCTACCCGCAGAGAGCTTATCCGAATCAAGTTGCGACAATTGTACTTTGAATTCATCAGACAACATGGAGGTGTTCACATCTACCTTAGATGATTCGAAACAATCAAAGAAAGAAAATGTAGCCCTTGGTGGAGTCATTGCAGGAGTGGTTGCAATACTTGTGTTTATTGCTGCAGTTTTTATGGGGCTAATTTTTTTTTGTGTACGAAAATGTTTTTAGCTTTGCTTGAGGAAACGTCAAGAAAAGGGTGAAATTTTCAAGTAACTTTCAAATTAAATATGGATTCTTCACTATTGAAACATTGGCTTTTTCTCATTAAAAAATATGATCAACTTACAAAAAAACCACCAGATTTTTATCAGGACTGGAATAAAAATAGTCTCAGAAAAGTGCCCATTTTGCACTAAGACTGTCAACTTTCAGGGCCAGGCAGGTACAATGAAGTTTGTAATGTGAGACCTACACAACTTAACTTTTCTTGGACAACGTTGGAACCCGTATGCTGGCTTAAACTGATTGTCTTTATTATTGGAATCTCAATTTCTTTTAACCATCTGTGGCAAGAATTCCCGTCTCCTTTGAAAAAATGACAAGATAATATTAAATAACTTTATTATTACAAAAATAGCTCCAGTTGTGGGTGAGAGATCTGGGACACAATATACGTCAGAAAACTTATAGTCTAACTAAAATCAAATCTTTGAAAACGTGTGCAGCGTAATTAATTGCCCTTCGTTAACGTGGATCGTAAGAAATAAGGCAGAAAAAGTGAAAAGAATTTTTGCTCCTAGCCCGTCTCATGGTTCTGTTGAGGAAAACATGCCTGAATATGGGGTTTTGGGGTCTGATCAAGAAAGACACATTATTTTGTACATATCTAAAGTGAACAGGTTTTCAATGTTATTAAGGTTGTTCTGACAAGCTTGTCTTCTTAAACAAACCCCTTAAGCCTTTCAAGGTAGTGTTGGTGCAACAGGAATGGTCCTGAAAGGTTTTCTTGCAGCGTTCCTAATTGTAGAGGGTGGCAGTCCTTTGCGAATTTTTTTTATTGTGCTATTGGCCTTGAAGAAAACCTCATCAGGTGCATCTGTCCACGAAATGACATGCCGTTGCCCACCACTCATGCGTGTCATAGTGGCGATTCGTTTGGGAAAAGATCCTGGAAAAGTAAACCTGACTTATTAGTTGCATGTTAATGATAAAGAAGTCACTCTGTGCCATACCTGTAATACCGTCAGCTGAGATTCTTGATATTTTTGATGGGCTTTCTCCGATTGATTTCTCCTGATATTGGCGTTTCTTGAAAAGTTGGGACTGCGGGGCCACATGTCGTTGCTCAGCGCTTACCTTTAGAGCTAGTGCCGTTGGAGGAATTCGAACGTATATATAGCTCCCATCTTGAACAAAGATTTAAAGAATTGAAGCTAAATTCAGGCTAAAGACGTAAGTGCCATATTTTACCTGATTTTTTAGGAGGTCTTGGAAATGCCTCGAATTCTGGTTTAGGGAGCTCATTTCGTGGTGTGAGATTCAACCATTCTTGAGGAGCAGTATCTTTAAAGCCCAGACGTTTTACAACAGAGTCCATTTTTACTCGTTGTCTGAAAGCATAGAAATATGCATCAACATTCAAGTTTTAGGCCTTAATCATCTGTATATTTACCTAGCTTTGAATTTGTTGTAATTTTTTATTGTTGAGCTACCCAAGATTGCAGCCTTGGCAGTTGTCTCTGTTCTACAATTTTTTTTTGTTTAATTTCTGACAATCTTTTGTTTGTTATAATGTTATTGTAATAAGCATACTTGATTGCTTTGTATTCTAACAACATCGTAGGGTTCTTTGAAAGTTTTTTCAACTTTATGGCTGACGGGCAGATCCGCCTTGATGCTCGTGTCAAAGGTGTGGTCCTGAGAAAAAACGTTGACCGAGTCTTCCCAGCCAAAGTTCTGGCTGCAAGAAATGCTGCAGCACTAGGCTTCACGACTATTCCTTTTTAAAGGGGTTAGACAAATTGCTGGTAAGTTGATGAAAAAATCGATGACAATATTACGGCTTACCTGGCCTTGAACCGGCCAGCCTCTGCGATGACGATTGCGTCACCCTATTTTCCAAAATGAAACAGTCATCAGGCGATGTCCCTAAGACAAACTTGTTATATTTTTTGTAGTGGGTCCAGGAATATTTGGTCAAGTCGGGAAAGGCCTCACACTCCCGTCCTCTAAAAAAAAGAAAAAATAGGCTTTAATGTCAATTCGACAAGTTTTTAAGAATGAGACCATTTCTACCTTAGCACTATTTCGCCATTTGGGCCTGTCAACTTAGTTGTCTTATTCAAGTAAGCAGGAACAAACACCTGAAATGATCCAGAGGCAGATTTTAATATTGGGTCAGTAATTTGTTGCAGTTTGAATTCCTTACCTGCTTCAACTTATTTTCAGAGTCTTGAGCTTTTATTCTTTTCATTTGAACGTATCTATCAGTAGTTTTCCACATAAAAAAGTACTCTATGATGCTACGCATAGATTTCCAGGGCAAGTAGTCTCGTTTGATGATATCAAACTCTTTACTACGTTTGTAAATGGCTTCTTCGAAAATAGAGGCCTCGCCAGCAGACCTGTGAAATGAAAATCTATCATGAAAATTGAGTTGTGAATATGGAGTACCGAAGAATTTCTTACCAGGTTTCCAACTCATCTTTGCAAAGCATTGGACAATCACCAGGAACAAGTGCCCTCATTGCTGCTGCCAAATCGTAATTGTGTTCGTGCAAGCATTCGTGGGCATAGGAGAGGGTAATATCCCTGAAAAAGTTAACATTTCAATTACAGGATCACTAAAATTTCTTTGTTATTCTAAGAATTTCAAATACCAAGCACTTATTAAAGCTTTTTTCTTTTGTATTCATAATGGCATTCAGCCCCAAAATCTTAGATCTTTATACTCGGTCAAGACAACCCAATTTTATAGTATAAATCCGATATAATAATTGACCAAGTGTACTTTGCAGGTGATTTCATCATTGACACTATTTAAGGCTATAAATGAAGAATAAAAAGCTTACCTGGACGCTGCTGCTGCGCTCATGTGCAAGCTCGGTTGTTTTAATGATGATGAACATTCAAGTGACCTTGCGAGAGTACCAACAGACCGAGCAATGATCAAGAATTTATCTATTTCTGAGTCCGTGAGTCTGTTAAAGCATCCACTCTTGACACTTTCATGTCCGTTTCTTTCACCATTTTTTTCTGTCGCCACAACTGTAGATGGAACCCAGGCACGCTTTTCGAGGTCAGGAAATACTAGCCCAGATTCGTCAATCATTCCACGTCCCCGTTCGTCTGTATTTGGATCAGTTAAAGGTGGAGGAATTGAAGCTTGATAAGACGGTCCAATTTTAATTTTCGTTGCAAAAAACTGTAAAAGCAACAGAGAAATAAATGTCTTTGAATAACTTAAAATTGATATTTTTCCAAGGATGAAAATTGTTATTCTAAGCTTACCGAATCCTTTTCATTTAGCTTCTTTTCGTGCGGATCATAAATCCTGGTGTAGAAGAAGGCATCCTCTCTGCCCAAGTAACAGCAAGCGTTTTCTACTTCTGACAGGAGAGTAACTGAGCACTTTCCTCGAATAAGGGTTGCCGGCAACGTCTCTTGCTCTCGTGATAAAAACACCTCACGGTATTTGAAAAGCTATACATAAAAATTTAAATAAGAGAAAAGACTTTATTGATAAAATCTGACCAACCTCTCACACTTTGACAAACAAAATTTAAAGCAAATTACCTGCTGTTCCTCTCGTTCAGCAACCATATCTTCATCATCACTGTCAAAATCATGATTTGTTTCCATCAAACTGTCATATTGTGCCTACAAATTGTTACGTTTTAGATGACAAGATTTAGTAATTCAACAATGATTTCTCATTTACCAATAATGCTCTTGGAACATCTGATCTTCTGTAGAAACACACAACTTTAGCTTCAACATTCCCACTTACTGTTTTATTAAGCTCCTCAATTTTACGAATCGCATAGCAAGAAACCGAAGAGTTTTCAAAGTAAACAATGTCTCCGATGCGATAGAGATTGGGTTGTTGCTGAGCAATCCCAGCCCGGTCCGTCATGATGAAGCACTTTCTGAACTTGATTCAAATTTTTTACCTAATTTTACGGTCAATATACTCAAAAATATCTGGGTTTTTATGCTTAATTTTGTAAAAAATGTGAGCATCCAATCTGCACAAAGTCTCAATCCCAAGCCACAACAAAACACAAAAACACCGCAGCTGTAGCACAGCTAGACGGCACGCGCCATGCCGCTAGCTGCACGCGCACCGCATTACATTGCGCAAAACAAGCAGCCAGCGGTCCGCGGTATATTATAATTTCTGCGTTTTTATCATTCGATATCTGTGGAAATTTAAGTCTGATGTCGCACCTTGAATCAAACAATCCATCTCTAAACCTCTTAACACAACATCTAATCTAATAAATGGACCAAGCATAAATTGAATTGCGGAAAATTTTTCAACTATTCTCACTATACTGTTTTTCTACGCGCACACCCATGGGTGCGCCCTTGGTTTTTTTTATTTTCGCTTGTCAACCCACTTGACGTGGGGTTGGTTAACCTCAGCTTAAGAGGTCTTTGCTCCGACAAGATGGAGGATTTGGGGCTGAAAAGCCACTGGTGTAGGTCCTGATCAACGGTTTGTTGTTCACAGCCTAGGTCATTGCTGAATTTGTTGTTAACAGCTCAAAAGTCTTCGCCGAATTTGTTATTCACAGCTCAGTAGTCTATTGCTGGAGTTACTGCCCACAGCTCAGAGT
>Ga0194133_10010065_pt1 | contig 10710 bp, 24 predicted proteins | sample TA2KigOf40mmetaG_FD_155448 | JGI IMG/M metagenome (GOLD analysis project Ga0194133, IMG submission 155448) | Freshwater microbial communities from Lake Tanganyika, Tanzania - TA2015055 Kigoma Offshore 40m | ecosystem: Environmental > Aquatic > Freshwater > Lake | place: Tanzania: Lake...
GCACCTTTTGGGTTTGTTATCGGGGGGGGGAATCGAACCCCCCTGTAACCATTCGATAATTATTTTAGAAATTCACCTAACGTACACTTTGAAATGTAATATGCTTTTAATTCTTTTCTATTAGAATTTATAGCAATTAATTTTTCGGTAGTAATCTTGCGATTCAAATAATGAGCAAGTGATGTTAAATAGTTTGTTCTTTTTTTTGTAAAAAAACATTCTCCAACTTTTGCATTTTCCATCATCCATCTTTCGTAATCTTTTGGCTTGATATTCCTTTTCATAAAATTTCTGCTTGAATGATTTGAATGTTGAAATTTGCATCTTCAAATTCGTATTCATATAATTTCCAAACCAAAGGAGTTTTACGCACACCCCAATACAATTTATCGCAGTATGCTAAAGGCGTATCACAACTTTCACAATCTAAATTATCTCCAAGCGAAGCAAATTCGGGAGTTTTTGTAATTGAAGAACACAATGCACATTTTAAGGTCAATTCGTTTTCTACTTTTTTCATTTTCATAAAATTTAATTAATCCTCTAAAAAAGTCCAAATAATTTCGTAGCAATCCATATCCGTTTGCAGTTTCAAAATCCTAATAAATTTCTCTGCTTTTTCTTTGGAAAAAAATGCTCTGTGAATTTCACCACTTCCAATTTCAAATACTAAATAGATTCTTTTCATTTTGATAAAAAATTAAATAAATAATTGGTGCAATTAACCCTGCACCTTTTGGGTTTGTTATCGGGGGGGAATCGAACCCCCCTGTAACCATTCGATAATCTAATTTTTGAAAATTTTAGTGAATATTGCGTCAGCAACAAGTGGAGATGAAAATTCAACACCTAACAATGTAATTTTTGAATAATCTTCTTTACCATAATAACTTCTACAATTACCGACTAAAATTAACTCTTTTCCATTTGATTGATACAATTCTCCATATTCAGTTCCCTCATACCCATCGCTATATGTATAACCACTTCCACTCCTAAACAGATAATAAATTTTTTCACTCTTTAAAGATGATATATCAATCACTTTTCCGTGATAATTTACGTGGTAGTCAGTAATCATCATTTTTTCTACGATTGTTTCAATAGCGTTTTCCATTTTGATAAAAAATTAAATAAATAATTGGTGCAATTAACCCTGCACCTGTTGGGTTTGTTATCGGGGGGGGAATCGAACCCCCCTGTAACCATTCGATAATTAAATCAAATCTCTCGATTTGCACATAATTTTTTAAGAAATTGTGTTTTTGAAAGTTCACTTGCGTTAGTGCGTAATCCAATCATTCTTTTTACATCATCTTCTGTTATGTAAATTGGTTGCATTTTTTTAGTACCATCAAGTAATTCAAGTGTAGAATAATATCCTGCACCACCAACACTTTCAAGCATATAAACTCGGTTGTAAAATTTCTTCCAATTTTTTTCCGTAATAGAACGAATACCAACGTAAATTGTACTCATTAAAACTCGTTCATAAATAAGAATCATTTTTGAATAACCTTGTTCATCTTCTTGCGTGAATAATTCTTTGTAATTTTCCACATCTTCTAAATTCCAATTAAGAGCCATTTGATAAAAAATTAAATAAATAAATAGTGCAATTAACCCTGCACCTTTTGGGTTTGTTATCGGGGGGGAATCGAACCCCCCTGTAACCATTCGATATAACGATTATTTACTTTCATTTTTTTTTACCATCTTCCCAATAAGTCAAAGAACGAATTTAAGCCACCCTTGTAGCCGAGTAGTGCAAGAACTTCATTCACATTTTTGCTACCCCCTTAAAGACACCACTCAATAAGGCACATAGGCATACACACAACCAACTTCACTCCGTATAGCAATCCTGCTCAATCCATCGGGTGCAAGTACATACGCTTGTTACCACCCTGTCAGTCCGATTCAAAGAACGTATCATAATTGAACTGATAGGACAAAGATAAGGATAATTTGGATAGTACAACACTCTCAATGTTAAGAAATTGTTAAGAAATTGTTAAAATTTGTCGAAACGTGATGAAATGTAATGTGGATGGGCGTTACAGACGAACCACCTTGCTCGTTTCTGTGTTCATATAGGTCTTGTCGCCTACCTTGATGCACTTTATTACTGCATACTGTAATTTGGCTCTTGACAAGGTAGTTTTCACGGTATTAACATCGGATTCAAATACCATAATTCCATCCGTAAAATAGCCGATAGTTTTTTCTTTCCCAATACGTTCAAAACATAATTTTCCAAACAAGTTCCAAGCCGTAAATCTTATGTTTTCATAAATATCTTGATATACCTGCGTATCTTCTTGAATTGTATGGATATATTCTCCGTTTTTGTAATAGTCCATTATTCGTGGTGCAATTATGCAACTTAACGCCATATTACGGTATAATTTCATTTCGGGGTCTTTCAATATTTTTTCGTAATAATTCTGCGAAATATAGCCGTTTAAATATGCAATTCTCCAATAACAATGTTTTACATCTATGTAATAAAATGATGTTCCATTAGGTAAAGAATTAAATAATCCCCTGTTTACAAATGAACTATCGTAATTCTTTATTTTTTTTTGAAACTTAAATTCATTTTTTTCTAAATACCTGTTAATTGATTTTTTTACACTTGCAAAAATATTTAGCACCTTTTTGCTATCATTTTTTCGAGTGGTATTTATTGAATTTCTTTTATTTGCTTTCGCAATTTTTTTACCATTTACAATAAAAGCAGTTTCATTTCTTTTACGTTCAATCACAAACGTAAGTTTTCTATTCACCAAGTTTTCCTTAAATTTTTCTATATCTGTTAAATCAAGCATATTAAATAAGTTTTAATAATTTTTCAAGAGTTTTTGCATTTATTTTTCCTTTAATAAATTGATTCATTAAAGCATCAGCACGTTTGCTTTTTGCTTTTTCTAATTGTAATCGTTCTTCTTCAATTTGTAATTCACGTTCCCTAATTCTTATTTCTGCCTGTGATAATCTTGCAGGTGGTTCTTCTTGTCCTTGTGGTTCTTCTTCCGCAGGTGGTTCAGCAGGTATTTGTCTGCCTAAAATACGATTAATTTCTTCTTCATCAATCGGTGTATCGGGTTCAAATGGAACAAAACCGTAACTTTCTATATCTCCAAAACCATCACAAATAACAATTCTTATTTCCCATCTTTCTGTTTGTGGATTCCAATAAACATTATTATCATCATAATCTTGTAAACCTGTGAATCGCCATCGTGGAACTTCATCACTACCTGTAATTAATCCGTTTGATTGCAGTTGATTACAAAAATCAACAAATTCTTTAAATCTTTTTGCTTTCCCTTCAATTAATCTATCTCCTATTTGAGCATTAAATCTTCGTTGTAATAATTGGTCATTTGCATCTACTTGTCTATCTGAACCTAAAACTCCTAAAAAATTATCGGGGTCAAATAATAACATTGGTGAAACAACCCAAATTCTATCATCAAAACCTGCCCACCAATCTTCTGTAATTAATTCCCAATAATAACGTATGTCATAATAATCATCGGGTAAAACAGGCGGTTCGTCATTCGGATTTTGATTTCTAAATTGCCTGTATATTTCAATTATATCTTCGTCAAGGCAATCAAGCGATTTACATTGTGCAAATACTTGCGATACAATACTTGTTCCCTTTATAGGATTCCCATTTTCATCTCGTTGATTTGAGATAAACGCACGATATGAAACAAAATCATCTTTGTAATTTTGCCACAATACCTGCCGAACCCTATTGTACGTTGCATTAGAAGAAAATCCTTTTTGTTTATTTTGCGTTTTCTTTTTTTTCGCTTTGTAATAAACTTTTTTTCTTCCTCTCTTTTTTGGTCTGCCGACCTTTCGTTTTTTTATAGGTTCATCGTCTTGTCGTCTTTTTTTAGCCATTGATTAGATTGGAAAATTCATTTCTGTCCAAACCTAAATACAACCTTACGAGTTCTTTCGTGCTTTTAGTACCTTCACCTGTATTCACTAATTTACAAATAGTGTTTAGGTGTAAACCTGTTTCTTCTGCTAATTTAGTGCGAGTGATTTTGTGTTTCATAAGGAAAATTTTGAGTTGTAAATTCTGTTCCATAAAAGTATAAATTTTCAATGTAATTTCTTAATTCATAAATTAAAATAAATTATTGACAAAAAAATGAAGATAAGTATTGATAAACAATAAATTCTTGCTTTATATCTGTCAATAAATTAATGCTATTTTTTCTTGTTGTTTTCTATTGATTTCATTCGCTTTTCATCTATTGCGAAATTAACTATTTGACCTTCTTTTGTAGTGAAATTTTTGGTGCAATCAACCACGAATCGGTACAATTCCTGTAAAGCAATTCCACTTAAAAAAACATTAGTATTGATTCCCGAAAATGCAATATGCCTATCCCTATTACCAATCATCAAACCTTGTAAGTCGGTTAATTTGAATTTAGTAAATGGACAAATTGGTGAATCTTCACGAAATAAAACAACTTGCTTGGTACAATTCAATGGCATAAAATTGGTGATAATATGAATCATATATCCACGCTTTTTATCATCTAAAACATAAGATTTAATTAATTCATATACCTGCTTATGTTCAATGTATTGTTTTAATTCGGATTTTTCGTTGTCCTTTAACCATCGTTTATTTTTACGAGCAACTTGTTCTCGCCAATTAATTCGTTTTTGTTCCCACAGATTTTGATATTCTTGCTTGGATAAAACCGAATCTAATTTAGAAAAATCATTAATTGTTTTTGTTTCTTTTTCTTTTTTCATTTTTAGTGATTCGTTAAATTCTTTTTTACACAAAATACTTGGCTTAAATCCTCGTTTCGAGAAATTAAAATATTATCGTCAAATTCATAAACAATCCAATGCTTTATATCTTTGTAAAATATTGGTTTTCCCCTGTTAATTGTTTGCCACGTTACCCCTTGCGTTGCCTTATTTTCAATAGCAATTTTTTTCTTTTTACTTCCCATTCTATTTTTCAATTTAATTTATATCCATTCGGGTTTACTTCTTTTTGTCCATTGATGTAATTCGGATTTACCCATCCTATAATAATTTCGATAACTTTCAATGCTACAATCTACTTTGTATTTTTCGGGCATCGCTTTTGCGAAGGGTGAAAATTCGGCAATCGGTAAATTAGGTAAATTATCTAACGCCCACTCAAAAATCATTTTGCATCTTTCGTGCTTGGTTGAATCGTATCGGTAGCGATATTCTTCAATCAATTTTATACCAAACTCGCAAGTCCATAAAAAATTAACAAGGTTCTCACGAAGCCAAAGCGAACAAGGGTGTTTGTCGTGTCCTGCTGAAAATCCCATAAGTAAATTCGGTACTTCGCCATCCCATAAATCTTTGTGATAATATACGAAACTTACCATTTGAGCAGTTTCAAGGGGCATCTTAACTATGTGTCTATCAGTATGATAGGTGGCACAACTTGTAGTATCGGTGTCAATTCCAAAAATATTCATCTTACTTACTAAATTTGTTAATCTTCACAAATATATGAAATAAAATGATACGAACAACATTCACTTAAACAATTTTGATATTCGATATGTGGTAATCTACCATTTCGTGAATCATCTTTTCAAAAGTATATTCAAAATCAACATTTATTTTGTTAAATAATTTGTCCGAACAACCTCTTAAATAATTCAATTCTTCATCACGTTTATATTTATCTACAATTTCGATGTAATTGCTAAAATCATTTATTCCAATTCGTTCAAAAGCAACTTTACAAAGAACTCTCACCGAATGAGTAATTCCTGTGCAACAAATAAAATCATCGGGTTCGGTTTCATTTAACATTTGCCACATCACTTTAGTAAAATCTTTTGAATGACCCCAATCACGAAATGTATCTAATGTTCCTAACTGAATTTTATCAATAATTCCTGCATTTATTTGAGCAACAGATTTAGCAACTTTTCCTGTAACGAAATTAGTGCCTCTGCGTGGACTTTCGTGATTAAACAATATACCACACCAAATATTCATTTTATACGCCCTACGATAATGATTTGCGTACAAATGAGCCGATAATTTAGATACCCCATAAGGAGAAACAGGTATCATAGGCGTATCTTCACGCTGAAAACCATCTTCATCAACACAATTACCAAACATTTCCGATGAACTTGCTTGATATATTTTTATTTCTTTTGATTGTGTTGCTCGGATTACTTCTAACAAATTAATAAACCCTAAATAATTTGATTCTTGCGTATAAACAGGCATTTTAAAACTTATGCCCACGTTAGACATAGCACCTAAATTGTAAACTTCATCAAATTTATATGCTGAAAATATTTTTAGGAGTGAAGCATAATCCGTTAAATCGCCATAATGCAATTCTATATTTCCCCTTATATGTTCAATTCTTTCCGATTGATTTTCTGCTACGGAGTGTCGTCTTACTAATCCAACCACTTTGTAACCTTTTTCAAGTAAAAATTCTGCAAGGTAACTTCCATCTTGTCCGTTAATTCCTGTCAAAAATGCGGATTTCATATTTTTAATTAATTGATTTCCAATAATCTACAATAACCAACTTCAATCCTTCTTTTAAGTCAGTTAATTCAATATCTATAAGTATTTTAAATTTCGATGTATCTGTTGTCTTTTTGAATTGACCATCGGGTTTAGCAGGGTTAAAATTACGCAATATTGAAAATTCATTATTGGTTATTTCTCGGTATATTTCAACGATTGTTTCAATAACTTCTTTTATCGTGTAAGATTTATCGCTACTAATTATCATATTTCCAAATTTGATATTTTCATCAATTATTTTGAAAACAATTTCCACTACATCATTTGCGAATAAAAATTCACGAATAGGTTGCCCTGTTCCCCAAACTTCAATATCCACTATATTTTTACCTTGTTTTTTGGCTTCTAAAATTCCTTCGCCAACTTTTCTTATTAAAGCAGGAATAACGTGCGAATTGTTTAGGTTGTAATTATCATTAAATCCATATAAATTGGTAGGAATCAAACATTGATAATTAAATCCTTTTTCTCTTGCTATTTTAGATAAAATATCAGTCATTCTTTTTGCATAAGCATAAGCATAATTAGAAGCGTGTGGCTCTCCTTTGTGTAATTGACTTTCTATCAAATCACCACTTAAAGAATATACATCGGGAAAAATACAGGTACTCAAAAATGATATTAAATTAGGTACTTTTAATTCCATACACGCCTTTACTACATTGAGATTTATCAATATATTTTTTTCAAAAAAATCGAACTTATTTTCAATGTTTGCTTTTACCCCACCAACTTTTCCTGCACAATTAACTACCCATAAAGGATTGTGCTTTTGAATTAGTTTGTAAGTCGCTTTATAGTCAGTCAAATCAGCATCTTTTTTACCAACCTGTGTACCGAAATAAAAAGCACTTCCTAACATACCATCACCGCCAAGAATTAGTATATCATCATTCATAATTATCACGCTTTATGATATTCATTTCAATAAAATTTTCATAACAATATTGCTGAATAATTGGTATCAAAATTAAATCGTAAAATGCAGGATATTTTTTATGTTCTATCGAAATATCGAAAAATCTAATATCTCCCGAAATTCTATGAAAAATTATACAATCGCAAATAAAAGGGCATCGGGTGTTATGATAAGTATGTTTTTCTACTAACCAAAAGTGCGGTATATCGCCAAAAATGTGGTGTGTTAAAACTAACTCTTTTCGCCATTCGGTAAATTCATTACCTAATTCTAAAATTACTTGCTCGTTTAAAAAATTCATTTTCAAATATAATCATTTTGTAAAAAAAACATATATTTGAACTAAATTAAACACTAAAACAAAAAAAAATGGCTAATAATAAAAAAATTTCTAACCTTCAAATGGGTTTGACAAGTGCAGGTGCATTGGGTGGTTTATACTACGCATTTTCAAAGAAAAAAGGTGCGTGGGGTTATATTGGTTTCTTCATTTTGGGTTCTATTGCAGGTGGATTAACTGCTTCTGTAATTGAATCAGTTACAAAAAAGAACACAACTCCAACTCCTGTTCAACCTGCCCCTACTTCAACTACTCCGAAAGTGGAAAGCGAAACAATGTAAAAAATAAAAAAAATGCCACAAATTAAATCAAAAACCAAAAAAGGTGGTTTAACTGTTTACACTCGTAGGCATCAAAACAAAACCGCATATAACCGACATTTAGCAGGTCTAAAAAAGCGTGGTGCAAGAATTATCTCTAAAACAGGAATGACTATTGTTTATTCTTTCCCTATCCGAGATATGAAAAACACTTCCATTTACGAGAACTAAAATGAAAATTGATAAGACCGATATAATTGCTTTTATATTAGGTATTGCTACTTCTGTTGTAGCCAATATGATTTGGGAAAAATATAAAGAACGTCAAAAGCAACTTGCTTATGGTGAAAAGAAAATTATATCAGAATTACACTCTGCTTTTGAAGGTTTAAAAGAACACATCAATCAAAAGGTGTAATATTTTCTAAATCGTCTATTTCACAACTAAATTTACATTCGGGAAAATCGCTACATCCTAAAAAATGGTGTCCGTATTTATTTGTTTTTTGAATTAACCAAAACGTACATACAGGGCATTGACTACGAATTAATTTATCTTCCGCAGTAAAAATTGCGTATTTTAATTCATCTTCCCAAATTTCTCCAAAGTATATTTCATCTACACTTCCAACGATTAAATCTGTTTCTTTATCGTACAGAAAAAAATGGAAACAATTTTCTTCGTCAATTACAAAATCATTTATTGGAACTTCAAATCTGTATGGCGACATAATCACCATATCAATAGTTGGATAGGAAAATAAAGGTTTTATGTAACACACATTGTATGTTAAACCTTGATTTAGGGGAAATTGCTTCTTATCAAAATCCCCTAAAACATTTTTAAGGTAAATATCTACGATTTCCAAGCAATATCATCAAATGAATTAGACCATCGAAAGAAATTCATCAGTTTATTTACTTGCTTGATTACCCACACTACGCTATTTGGCGAAATAACAGAAAACACTAAAACAAAAGGGTATGAGCAAAGTAAAACCCAATAAATTAAATTAATGACTAAAAACATTTTCAGTCGCTTCATTTTATTATTCGATGACATAGAATATTTTGCTTAAACTAACCTTAATTAATCCATAGTTAAATTCATCTCCAATTACTTCGGAAATGATTTCACTTACCTTATCAATATGCGAACTTTCAATAGCCATAGATACCTTAATTCTTTTCGGCTTTTCGGTATCTTCTTGCTCAACGGTATATTCAACGATAGCATTGTACCATAAACCACCATCCGCTTCGTTTTTAAGTACATAAGAATACTTTTCACGTTTGATTGATTCTACTTGAAATTCGTTAATAGAACGAACTTCCATTTCTTTTGTGGTTTTTGCTTCTGCATCGGTAAAAGATACGGCATTTACCAAGTATGTTTCATTCATACGCTTGTAGCCATCTGTACCTTCTTTTGCTTTTAGATACTTCACATTTACTGAAAATAAATTGTTCATTTTTATATTTATTTATTGGTTACTAATTATTTTATCTAAATTCAATTTTGCCAAGTCATTTAATTCTTCTGTTGAAAACAAAAAGAGTTGATTTTCGTGATAATAATTATCTACTACATACTGACCGCCCTGTTTTTGTCGTTCTTCCCAAGTATCTCCCCTTAAATGAACAAAATCTTCTTGAACCTTTTGCCATAAGCGTTTTATGGTATGTACGTTGGAAAAATTACTATATTCACCATCGTTATTTTTTTTAAATAACATTTCAAAATAATCTTCTTTCGATATTCCGTGAATAGTCATTTCAATAGAATGTATTTCCTTTATACATAGCATCCAATCATCTCTCGTTTCAACATTATTTGAAAGTATGTTGTAAATTAACTGAATCAATGGTAGTTTAATGTTCATATAATTTTGATTTATTGTTACTAATTTTTCGCTAAAAATTTAATTGAATCAATTTGCCATTTGATTTAACTTTTCTTTCTCTGCAATATCTATTGAATACCACCTTAAATTTGTTACTATCAAAAAAATCTCTTGGATAATCAATTACTTCCATTTTCAGTCCACTTTCGCTTATTGTAACACGCTTAAATTCTTCCTTGTAGAGAGTTTTGTAACAACTTGCTATTCGGCGACCTAATGCCATCTTTTGAGTTTGATTAAGTACAACTTGGTTCTTTTTTAGAAAAGTGTTGAGTATCATTGAAAATTTATGTTGTCAAATAATATTCTCATTTCTCTACCTAAATCGGCATCGTTTGGGTGGGCATCTACCAAATGCTTCAACAACACAAAAACAATTCTCATTTCTTGTGTTTGAAAATCAATTATTGAAAATGTGGGCGGTATAAAATTGCTGTTTTCTGTATTTTTATTTTCCATACTTTTTTTTAGCAAATATAAAAAACAAATGATTACTATTGACAAATTTATGTAAAAAATCAATTTTATGAAAAACATAATAAAATTATTTAATTGATAAATAAATAATCAAAATAATAAATAAAATATAATCATAAGAAATAATAAATAATTAAAAAAATAAATAAAATATCAAGTTAATAAACTAATATGAAAAAACTTTATTATTAAAAAAAAAAACATAATAAAATA
>Ga0194133_10010068_pt1 | contig 10708 bp, 8 predicted proteins | sample TA2KigOf40mmetaG_FD_155448 | JGI IMG/M metagenome (GOLD analysis project Ga0194133, IMG submission 155448) | Freshwater microbial communities from Lake Tanganyika, Tanzania - TA2015055 Kigoma Offshore 40m | ecosystem: Environmental > Aquatic > Freshwater > Lake | place: Tanzania: Lake Tanganyika...
TTAATAATGTAACTTTCAATTTGCAAAAAGGATTTAAAAAATCTATTTCATTATTAGACTCAATTGGTATAGAATTATATGACTTTGAACGAGTTGAAAATCGTTCTTACTTCATTTGTTTAATGGGCTTAGAAGATTATAGCAGTGTCATTAACTATCTAAATAAAAAAGAGGAATTTATTTTATCCAATTATACGGAGAATTCTGAGCCATATTTTTTACTTGTTAATGATTTTATCACTTATTATCAAACAATTGGGAATGCTAATCTAGAAAAATATTTTAGAGAAAAAGAACTAGATCTTTACTACAAATATCAACCCGACAACAAAAGCGATATATTGTCTAAAACTGTTTCACTTGGAATAAGTTATGGTGCTAATTTTAATGTTTATGATTATACAGAAAATCTTATAAATAAAGTAAAGTCAAAATTTACTATCGACATTGAAAACACGGAGGATATTAATGAACTTTTTTTCGTTTTCCTTGAAATATACTGTAACTGGGGTAAACTAATGACTGGTGATCAAACGGTGAAAATTATTCAAATTCAAAATGACGCATTAAAACTTCAAAATAAGTGTATTTCTTTAAAAAGCATAGGGCATTCAAAATTAAATTCATTTATGATTGACTATTTATCCGCTTGTACAAAATTTTTTCGAGATTGGGACGGAAGTCAAGAGCAATTAAACAATAAATCTGCTTCTTTTTTTGAATTATTTAAAGAAAATGATTTTGCGAAACAATACCAACAGATTAGTGGAACAGATTTATCTGTATTAGAAATTTCTAAACTAATAGAAGAGGGGAAAACTGATGAGGCGGAGAAGCTTGCCTTAAGTAAAAACAATTTTCTTTTATTATCGGATATTGAATATGAAAAAGATAATATCCTATATGCCTTTGAATATGATTGGATGTATCGTAAACAACACTTGGATAAAATAATTTTAACCTCAAATAGCCTTTCAGAGATTCAACTAGAGGAGTCTAGAAGAACACAAAAAAACTTTTTAAATTTCTCCTTAAATAGGTATTTATTGAATTTGGCGAATTATGATTCAAAATCCAACAAGTCTGGAAATTTTAAAATAATGAAAAAAAGTTTTGAGTTAATCGTAAACAATTATGGTGTTCTATCCAAAATAAATAAAGACCTATATTCATATCTTAGAAATTCAGATTCGGTTTTTAGAAGTCAATATTATTCTTTATCAAAATATAATAATCAGAAGTTATTATATAAAGGGGAATCTAGTCTATCAAATGAAACAATTCGTGAAATTGAGTATAAAATTAATTTAAAGATGTTTGATAGAGAACCGATTAATCCAACTTGGGTAACTTTTGAGGATATTCAAAAATCATTAGATGACTCAACCGCATTTGTTTTAAATTATAAGTTTGTTTACAATGGCTTTGATGAATCGCTAGACAAACCAAAAACGGAAACCTATTATCTAACATTCATCGTGGAGTCATCGGGATATTCACCCACTGTTTTAATTGATTCTTTGAGTATTGAAAATGAAGAAGATATTGTTGACTACTACCATAGTGGAATCACCAAAAAAGGTGAAAAACAAGATTTGTCATTTATTTACGAAAAAATATGGGCAAAAATTGACGAAGAATTGCCAAAGAAAGTAAAGAGGGTGATTTTGAGTCCTGACGGCATGTATAACTCTATCAATGTTTCAACACTTTTTGATAAAAATAACAACAAATATATTTTTGATAAATATGAAATTGTTATCGCTGATAAAATTGGAGCAGAGAACAACACCAATCTATCTCAGTTGTCATCAGCTATCAATTCGGCAGTATTTGTAGGTTTTCCAAATTATTCAGGAACAACCATTTCAGATAAACAAAACACAAATGACACATTGAAATTAAACCTTGATAAATATTATTCCAATGTAACTCGTGGATCAATTGCCAAAAGTCTTCCAGGAACTAAAACGGAAATTGAAAAAATAAATTCACAGTTTGTCAACAATGGAATTAAAACCACAGTTTTGATGGAGAATAATGCGACTGAAGACAACCTTAAAAAAGTGGTATCTCCTGATGTATTACACATCGCCACTCATGGATTTTTCATCAATTCGAAGGAGGGTACGCCCATGCTGAATTCAGGGTTATTGTTAGCTGGAAGTAATAGTAAAACTAAAAAAATTGAAGATGGTTATTTAAGCGCTTATGAAACGTCCCTATTAAACCTTGAAAACACTAAACTTGTTGTGTTAAGCGCCTGTGAAACAGGTCGTGGAGTTATGAAAGATGGCGATGGAGTATTTGGGCTCAAGCAAGGATGTCTGAATGCAGGCGCTCAAAACATAATCATGTCTCTTTGGAAAGTAGATGATAAAGTGACCCAAGAATTTATGTCTCGATTTTACGAAATTTGGCTTAACGATAAAACAAGTATTAGAGAGGCATTCAACAAAACGCAATTAGAAATCAAGGCGAAGTACCCTCAGCCGTATTATTGGGGTGCGTTTATTTTGGTTGGGGAGTGAAATTATTTGGATTAGATAGTAAGGAGCCATTTTAAAATAAATCATCTAGAATGAATATTAGAATTTTTTTTATCATTTTGACTTTTTTGGAGATTAATTTTCAATTATATGCTCAAAGTGACATTTATATTAAGCTTCAAAAGAATTATGAGTACTATAGAAACAATAACATCATGGACAGTGCTTTGCTTTTTGCAAAGCAAATGAATTCATGGGTATTCAAAAATGAAGGTGATACAAGTTTAAGGTATGCGGTAAGTTTTAGATATATCGGAAATTCTTTTGTTTCATCTGATAGCTCCATTTATTATTATGATCGATCACTAAAACTTTTAAAAAAACAAAAAAGAGAAGTTCATGTAGATTATTCGAAAGGGTTGAATAATATTGCTAATGTCTATAAAAACTCGGGTGATTTTGACGGGGCAGAAAAGTACTACCGAGATGCAATTATAATTTTTGAAAAACTTATCGAAAAAAAACATTTTGATCGATTTTACCTAATTGCCTCCTTAAATTTATCTCGGTTATATTATTTTGAAAAAAATCAATTCGACAAAGTAGAAGAACCACTAATTAATGCAATAAAAAATAGTAACTCGTTTATCGATAAAATGAATTTAGACTTAGCAGATTGTTATGATTTTCTTGCTAACTATTACAGAAGAATTAGTCAATTTGAGAAAGCAATAGACTATTTTAATAAAGCCATTGAAATTGTTGATTATCATAAATTGAATAACACTTATGCCTATGCAATTACATTAAATAATATGGGATTACTTTATCAAGACTTACATGATATTAAAAAAGCAGAGAAATATTTTTTAGCTGCTTTAGAAATTAATACCAAAGTTCTAGGCGAAAAGGATGAGTCTGTTGGAGAAAATTTAAAAAATTTAAGTTCAATTAAAGCAATTGAAGGAAAATACAATGAGGCTAAAAATTATTTGGAAAAATCAATTCAAATTATTGAGCATATTTATGGAAGTAATCATTCAGAATATGCAAAAGGAATAGTTTCTATGGGTATCCTTTATGCACGAATGGGTGATTTAAAAAAGGGGGTGTCATACCTTCAGGATGCACTTAAAACTAATGATATTCATAAATCATTAAAAGCAAGTATATTTTTCAATCTTGGCACCATGTACATGAGAGGATCCCTATTTCAAGAAGCCCTTTTTAGTTTTAATAAAAGCTTAACTATTTATGAAGAATTATATTCCGAGGAGAATTTAGACATCACAAGTGTATATCACAATTTGGGGTGTCTATATTATTTAATGGCTGACTTTGAAAATAGTTTAAAATATCATAATAAAGCTCTTTTATTGAGGAAAAAATTATTAAATGCTAACAATCCAGAAATTGCTTTTAGTTTAAATTGTATCGCATCATGCTACAATAGTTTGGGTAATTTTTCAAAGGCAAAAGAATTGTCGTTTGAGGCGTTGGATATTCTTAAAATAAATAATGATTCAAATGAAATTCAAGAAGAAATAGCAGCAACACTTTCCGAACTAGCTGAAATTTTTTCAAATGAAGAAGACTATGAATTAGCTTTAAAATATGCAAACGAGGCTTTGAAAATAAATATGAATCAATTTGGATTAATGAATAGAAGTACGGCTGTTACGCTTAGTCATTTAGGTTTGGTATATTATTATTTGAATAAATTAGATTCTGCAGAATACTTTATAAAAAAGGCAATTGAATCATATGACGAACCAAGTTTTAAAACCAATTTAGCACTTGTTTATAATCAAAAAGGTAAATTCAAAGAGGCCCAGAATTTATTGAATCAGGTTTTAAATTTTGATTTGGAACACTTGGACTCTAATCATCCTCATCTGAGTGAAACATTCTTCAGATTAGGAAGAAACTGTTATTTCCAAAATGATTTTTTAAATGCTGAAAAAAAATTAAAAAAATCATATGAAATTAAAAGAACTAATATTATTCAAAATTTTTCATTTCTTACTACAGGAGAAAAAAAACTTTTCTGGTTTGATAATCAAACATTCTACAATTACATAAATTTCTTTACGTCAAAATCATTTTTTTATTATCGCAATGTTACTATTCTTAATTTCGATAATACTCTATTTTCTAAATCCTTACTACTTGAAACCTCTCGAGATCTAGATAAAGCAATTATTGAATCTTCTGATCAGAAATTGAAATATCAATATACTGAAATGAAGGAATTAAGAAGGTTGGTGAGCAAAATGCAATCAGAAGGATCGGATAAAAAGGAAATTATTGAGCGTTACAACCAACAAGCCGATTCATTGGATAAGATTCTCGTTAATAAGTTAGGTGAATATGCCAATGCAAAACGCAAGTTTGAAATTACCTGGCAAGATGTACAAACTGGTTTATCATCCACAGATGCTGCTATTGAATTTGCTAGATACTACGATTATAAGGATAGTGCTTATAAGTACATGGCTTTAGTAGTAAGACCTGGGTACGAATATCCCAAATTGGTAAAACTTGGATCTGAATTAAATATAAAAAATTCTTCATCTCAAAAAGAATTTTCAGAACTCTATAATTATGTTTGGCGAGGAGTTGATTCATTATTATCTGATGTTAAAACAATCTATTACAGTCCAGTAGGAGAATTAAATAATGTGTCTTTTTCTGCTTTGATGAGTGAAAATAAAAATCAATCGGATTCTACCAAATCCAATTGGTCGTACCTGATTGATCGCTATGATTTACATCAAGTAACAACCACTCGCTATTTAGCGGATGGAACATTAAATAGGAATGACTCGCTACCACTTTCAATTAAACTAATTGGAGGCGTTAATTATTCAGATTTACCGTTGTCGAAAGATTCAATAGAGGAAAATGAAACCACGGAAGATTTAGCTTTACAAATAAATCTTCAGAATGAACTAACTGATACTAAATCAAATCGTGGAGGAAAAATAAGTTATTTAAAAGGTTCAGAAATTGAAGTTAAAGGAATTGCCAAAACACTTAAAAATTCAGGTTGGGTAACTACAATTTCAGATGGAAAGAATGCTGGTGAATATCAATTTAAGCAAGAATTGAAAGAAAAAACCCCAGGTATTATTCATATTGCAACCCATGGATTTGCTTTTCCTGAAAAAGTATCTAAAGAGGAAAATGGATTACAAATGAAAGTGACCTCAAATTATAAAGTTTCTGAAGATCCAATGGTGAGGTGTGGTTTGATGTTAAGCGGTGCAAATGTAAGTTGGTCAGGAGATTCAAAAAAAATGATTGAAACTACGGGCGATGATGGAATCTTAACAGCAGCTGAAGTAGCGAATTTGGATTTATCTAACACGAAACTCGTTGTTTTATCTGCTTGTGAAACGGGTCTAGGTAAAATAGAGAGTTCAGAAGGAACCTTTGGTTTAAAAAGAGGGTTTAAATTAGCAGGAGTAGATCAAATAATTGTATCACTTTGGAAAGTTCCGGATACTGAATCAATGGAGCTAATGACCCTTTTTTATTCTGAACTTGCGAAAACCAACGACATCGATTCATCTTTTAATAAAGCCCAAAAAGAAATGCGAAATCGTTATCCATACAATCCTGAAAAATGGGCTGGTTTTGTGTTGGTGAGGTAGTATTACAACCTTGCAAGGATTTCCCTAAGCACTAATTTTTAAAAAATTTTGTAGCGAGTTGGTTACCTTTTCGATTTACTGATATCAAAAGGTAAATAATAAAAACTACGTTATGAAAAAAATCTTATTTACCCTCGCTTTAACTATTCTGACTGTTGGATTTGGAAAGGCACAAGACAAATTTAGAGCAGATTACAATTATATCTGTTTTTATGATTCAGATGCAAAAACTTGGTCTGAGTGGGAATCAGCTGAACACACGTTGATTTTCAATTACAATGAAAATAAGGATATTGCTCATTTTACAGCTAAAGGTCAAACGATAACCTATCGAAATGTCGGTAATAAGGACGAAGGTTATACAAACGGAAATCATTATCAAATTATCGATGCAATCGACGATGACGGCAACTACATTCGAATACAACTTTTCGACGACCCGGAAATTGGAATGAAACTGATTTGGGGAGAACATATGATTCAGTTTTCCAAAGGATAAATCAAAACAGTAATAAATTAAATCTTAATAAAATGAAAAACAAAAAAACAATTTACCACTTCGTGATTGATCAAAGTGGTTCTATGTCAGGTTCAGAAGGACCAACTATCGAAGGGTTCAATTCTCAATTGAAAACATTACAGCAACTAAAAAAGGAAAATCCGGAAAATGAATACCTTGTTTCAGTTACCTATTTTGAAGATGAGGTAATGGAGATTATGAAGTTCGCTCCAATTGAACAAATTCAAATACTGTCTCGAGAGAATTATCGTCCTGGAGGGTTGACCGCTTTATTGGATGGAATTGGAAAATCGATTGAATCAATTCGAAAAAACTACGATCAGGAAATTAGAGAAAACTTAGCATCAGTTGTAATGGTAATTCTGACCGATGGTGGTGAAAATGCTTCCAAGTTCTATACACGTAATCTTGTGGCAGAAATGATCAAAGAATTGGACGTAACGGGAAAATGGACCTTCAGTTTTTTAGGCGCCGATTTAGATGCAGTTCAAGCATCAAACAATTTAAATATTCGAAAAGAAAATATTATTTCGTTCAGCAAAGAAAATTATTCCGGCATAATGAATCAAATGTCTTCTTCCATTCGAAATTATGAAAACATGAAATCTGCTGGTAATATGAAATCAAATCTCTTCGATGATATCGAGGACAAAGATCAACGATCAAAAAAATAAAAATAAATCTTCGGTTACCTTTTAAGTGAACTGATATAAACAAATAGAAACCTTTAAAAATTAAAATTATGAAAAAGTTATTTTTTACGTTAGCACTTGCATTTATTGCACAATTCAGCTTTGGACAACAAACCGTTTATGTAAATGGCTATTACCGAAGTAATGGGACCTATGTTCAACCTCACTACCGAACCAGCCCAAATAATACGGTTTACGACAATTGGAGTACGTATCCAAATGTGAATCCATATACAGGACAAACGGGAACTAAGCACTACAACACTAATTATTACAACACCAATTCAACTTACAACACTAATTCATATTACAATTCAACCTATAAGAATACATACTATACCCAACCAAGACAATACTACTATTACAATTATTAATCTTTAATAAATTAAAACATGAAAACACTTGCAATAGGCCTGGTAGGATTAATTCTTTTATCTTTTACATTTCTCTCAACTGGCAAAACAAATCATTTAACTAACGCACAAAATTCAATTAATCAATTTAGCAAGAAAGATGCAACCGTTTACATCTGTAATGGTCCCAAATCATATGCTTATCACTCACACGCAAGATGCAGTGGATTAAATAATTGCAGTACCCAAATCTATGCTATATATCAATCAGAAGCGCTAAACAGAGGTAGAAGTGCTTGTCAAAAGTGTTATTAATTTAAAAATTAAAGAAATGAATCAGTCACATATAATTCAATCAGTAATTGAAGAAGTTCTAAATGAGAAACAAATCGCATACTCAATTGATGAGGATCAAGAAAAAGAAAGAAATGTCATTCACATGGGATTTAATTTAGAATCCGGCATTGTAAACACTTATTTTGTTATCCATTATTCGACACAAATTGTAGAACTTTTCACCTATTTACCAATTAATGTCCCTGAAGAAAAGCGGCTACAGGTTTCAAAATTTCTGGATATGGTTGAGGCTACCTATTTCATTGGAAGTTTCCAATTAAACCACCATGACGGAAGACTTCGATCTAAAAGTTACATTACATATGATAACACCGGAGCGAACCATAAAACGATTGATTTACATCTTGCAGCAGTCAATCATTTAGCCAACGAAACTTTTCCGGGTGTGATGAAAATCTGTTTTGGGAATCGGGATGCGGATAGTGTTTTTTCTGATACAAGCAAACAGAAAGATGTAAAAATGAATTAAACTTAAAAAATCAATAGAATGAAATCAATATTTTTCACATTAATTTTTAGCGCAATAATTTTGAGTACTAATGCTCAAAAATTTTCAAAAGATAAAATGGCTTGTTTAAATGCAATTACCCAAAAGGGATATAAATATGCTCAACAAAAAGACAACCCTTCTGTATACTGGTTTATGCAATATGATCAATATGGAGAGTGTCTAGTTCAATTAACATTTGACGGCAACATCTTGAGGAAAATTGTCATTGGTCATCGAGATTCGAAATCCAATCTAGAGCGATTTAGAGACTTATTCAAACAAGTTACAAGAGACGAAACACTTAATTTCGACTGGACAGACGATGGAAATGGTTACGGCAAGGCATATAACACAAGTTACTATTCAGGAAATGCAAGATATGAATGTGATACTCGGAACTACTTTTTTGTAATACTTCCAATTAACTAAATGTCATCCAATTGCTCTAATATGTCTGAATCAACAATTTTTGTCAACTTTCCATTGGACTTGGATAAATCAAAATAGTCATTGCCTATTTTCAGATAATATGTTTTTTTGATGTCACCTTTACTTAAAGAATAGACTTTAATTGATTTAAAGTTTATTTTTTCTTGTTTAAATAATTTCAGTTTATTGTTTTTAAACTCATAGGTTGACTCTAGTGCAAGAAGTTCGTTTTTCTTCAATAAACATTTTTCTTTAACCTCAATTAAAGATTGTAAAGTATTTTTCTTCTCTTTGATTTTTTTTAATTTTAATTCCTGATATTTTGACTCGATACTTTCAATTTTATTATCCAAATAAGCAATTTGATTATTGAACAAGATAAGGTTGATTGAAATTTTTTCCTCCTCTTGAGAAAAACCAAATCCTTGCTCACCTTGCTTAATGCTTTTAGATTTACCATCCAAGCTCAACAAGTAAGACCCGGCCCGCCCTTCAACAGACAAGGTGTTTGGCATATCCTGTTGATCAGTTTCCAATATTGTAGAACCTAAAGAAAATAATGCAGATGGAATATCCAGATTTTTTAACTCCGTCAAATCGCCTGTTTCAGCATAAATGACATTGTTATCCTCTTTGTTATTTTTAGATTTTCCGTTCGTAACTGACCCAGAACCTCCATTGAAAAAGTAAATCGAAATACTAACAGGAATCAAGACTAAAATCAAAATGGCGGCAACACGAATCACAAATTTCCACGGAATTTGATTTTTTGATTTCGCCGATTTGTTGAATTGATTCTCGTCATTCATTTCTTCAATTTGCGAATAAGCAGCGAAATCTGAACCCGTAGGCATTAAATCTTCCGCTTCCTCCAATTCTTGGAGCTGCTTCTTATTCTCTTTTCTTTCAATTCGCTGGAATGCTGCACGAATATCCTCCTCCTCTTGCTGTTCTTCATGTGCTAATAATAATTCCTTTAATCGTTTTCGTTCTGATCGTTGAATTGCGGCTTGAAGATCGCTGGCATCGCTTATTTTCGAAAGAAAAACAGAGTGATTCAACTTTAATAGCTGCTCAATTATTGGGTCTTTAAGGCTTGGGTTTTGAACATAAAAATCTGCAAGGTCAGTAAGAAATACGTCTAAAACATCTTTTATACTTACTTTGTTTTGCGCTAATTCTTGGCTTAAAATTATTGCACTATCGTAAATATTATAATTATTAGCCAAGGCACGTTGCATTGTTTTCAAAACAACATCATTATCCACCGAAATATAATCTGGCAGATATTCAACTACAGACTTTTTGAATAAACTAACCGATAATAGATCAGATTGCATCATAACTTTCTAGCACTAATTCTTTTAATTTTTTCTGACAACGCGATTTTTGATTCTTGACATTATCTCCATTGGTATAATTCAACTCTTGTGCAATTTCATCCATAGATTGCCTCTCATAAAAGAAACGTTTCAAAATTTCAAAGCACTTCTCTCCTTTCTCTTTTAATATTTCTAGTGATTTTTCAACTTGACTTAATCTTCTCTCCTTTTCAACATCAAATTCCTCAAACCAGTCATTTACATCTGGGTCGAAATCATTGGATTTTGTCATGAAACGGGAACTTTCTTTGTATTTGTTAAGCAACTGATTTCGACAAATAGAATTTAAATAGGTTTGAATGGTGCACGTTAATTTAAAATTTGGATCTTTAGTTTTTTC
>Ga0194133_10010069_pt1 | contig 10707 bp, 6 predicted proteins | sample TA2KigOf40mmetaG_FD_155448 | JGI IMG/M metagenome (GOLD analysis project Ga0194133, IMG submission 155448) | Freshwater microbial communities from Lake Tanganyika, Tanzania - TA2015055 Kigoma Offshore 40m | ecosystem: Environmental > Aquatic > Freshwater > Lake | place: Tanzania: Lake Tanganyika...
GATATTAAATGGCAATCTTTTTGAACTGAAGCTTATTGACTTACCAGTTATTCCATATTTTCCTGCCAACGGTGTTGCTGAGTGGAATGATTTTAGGTAACAAAATGTCTTTTTTACATCGTATTTCTTATGCCTTTTTTTCAATCAACATTTTTCAGATCATTTGGTTTACGGTCAGCCTCTGCTTATCTTCTTGTATATGACTTGAGTGTGCCTTCAACATTCAATTTTGTCAAAAATCTTAGAGATCAAGTAATTTTTAATTTTTTGATTGATAATTAAAGGATCTTGCCATTCACTTTATTACATTTGACAACAATTTGAATGTAATATAATAGTCAAAGAGAGAAATATTAAGGCCAATCAATTCTGGCTGGGACATTCCATCTTGTGAGATGATTCATTAATGCAAACCGAGGGATCAAAGATCTCTTATTCAGCTTCAATCTCAAGCTGACTGTCAGTGCGGATACCTCTGCGACATCACCATATACCAAAAGAATGTTTTTAGCCTGAATAGAGCCCCCAAATCCGTTGACCCAAATTTTTTAACAGGAAGAGACTTGAGTAGGAAAACTAGAGATGGTCCCTGACCCAACCCGAGCATACCTATGACCCACAAACAGTAAATAAGGGGATGACCCAGCCCTGACCTGGGTATTTTTTGACCAGACCCAATGAGATTTTTTTGACCCAAAGGGAAAAATTTAAAATTTCGGATTTTTGAGAGAAATTTTCCAGACCCATAGGTGGCTGATCTGACCCAGACCCATCGCTAGTATGTACTTTTAAAATGTTATTTTCAAACTAGCGCCACTGGACCAACCTTCAACAAAGTTTGCACATGCCTTGGACAGTTCTCAAGAAATGTTTAAAGCTTTATAGTTTTAGGGTCAATTTCATCCTTAGAATAGATAGGACAAGTGATAGGTCCGGGACAAAAACTTTTTACCTGGGTCAGGTCAAATTTTTTTTACCCGGGTCAGGTCAGCCATCTTTGGTTTAGGTTTTGGTTTGGAAAATTCCCCCTAAAAATCACTAAATTTTCAAATTTTTCCCTTTGGGTCAAAAAAATCTCTTCGAATCAAGTCAACTATAAAATAAGATGGGTTGGCCTCTTATTTACTGCATGCCAAATTATGCTCAGGTTGGGTCTGGATCGGGTCAGGGCCCATCTCTAGATAGGACCAAGTATGGCTTATGAAATGACAATTGATGCCTTTATAAATAAAAACACCTTTTACAGATTTGTAACTCTCGAGACATGACGAATGTGCCTGTGATAGTTATTGCCAACAAAGTTGACTTGGTAGCAACCAAAAACTTTCCTCAGGCTCAAAAGTCAAAGAAACTTTGCCATGACCAACAGCATCGTCTACATCAACGCTTTCAATTTCAGCCACAACAAAGTGAAATGGTGAGAAGCCAATCAAGCAACAACCCCAAAGAGCTTTTAGCAAATGGATCTGGTAATGAAAAATACAATCTTTTTTCAAAAAAAATAATCACATGATGGTTCACAACTTTAGACTCTTGGGATGTCAGTCAAACAGTTCAAAAGGTTTGGAGATCTTCTTACATTAAGTGCAGTGCCAAGTACAATTGGAATGTCACAGCTGTTTTCAGGGAGCTTGCAATCACATTGAATATGATAGCAAATGGGCAAACTATAGAGGAGCATCCAGCACCAAAAAAGAAACGCTGTCTTTTGCTATAATGCATTTAAAGCTACGTTCCAAAAGCATTTACATTGACCAAATCCTTCTTTTAACACCGATGCACTCAAAAAATAAACTTTTCCTCCTCCTTTCAAAACTTGAAAATAGGATATTTGTTTCTGCGAGTGAGCGAAGTGAGCGGCGGAGTTTATTATTTTTGTATAGTGTTCAGAACCAATATGGATGTCCGTCTGTAGCTCTGTCACTTGCATTACCTCCCTGAGTTTTGATGCCAGAAAGAATAAAAATTGGTACATCAGATCCTTACCAAGAATTATATGTACCAGATTTTTGAATTTTTGTCTGGAAGCAAAGCCATTAAATTTGGCTGTTTTCTCCCTGATTTTTGATGTTAGAAAGAAAAAAATTAATGCATAATGGATAGAGTAATTTATTGTCAAGATTTTTGTTTTTACCAGATTTTTGAGATTTTGTCTAGGAGCTGAGATATTCAAGTTCAAAGTTACATTGGTATATTAAAGCTAGCAAAAAGTTTATAAAATATATGTAATATTTTTAGGTAAAAATATGAAGAAAAATTATTGGTTGGACAAATAACCCCTATTTGCTTGAAAGCTTTCGAAAGTTAGCTTATTTTCCCCCATCTCCTTAGTTGAAAATTATATTTTCTTCTTTGAAGTAGCTTTGTGCATCAAATTAACCCATCATGGTTTTCTTGGGTCATAAAAAGCAAACCCAATTTGTATTCTGCAAGATATGAAATGCAGTTTTGAAAGGAAAATATTTTTGCTTGAATGTTTGAGCCCTTTCTTTTCATATATGAATAATAATAAAAAACTTGATGCCATAAAGCTTTCTGTGTGTGGAAAACCAGTGTAAGATATATGTTAAATACTTTTTGTGAATGATGTTGATGTTGTCATATTGCTAGAGGCTTTTTTTTGAAAAAATTTGCTTATTCTTGATTTATTTTACTTTTTATACGCCAGCAAGCGAAGCCAGCGGTGAGTTTAGAATTTTCATTAGGCTAGCGCTTTTAGCGGATGTCCGTCCTGTGACGTTTTTCTCTATACGGGTCAGAGGTGTAAACTTTGAAATACTACTCCTCCCTGAGTTTTTGTGCTAGATAGAATAGTTTTAGGTTTTTGGAAAGAGCAATTTTTTCTGTACAAATTCACATATTTTTTCCCCAAAATTTTGATCAGGGGATGGGCTATAAGAACTCTTTAACCATTGGTGCTTTTGAGCATATTTATAAATTTTTGAAAAGATATTTTCATTGTGAATATTTTATGTTTTATAAGGTTGCTGATATTATGTCTAGAAGTTGGGGTAATTAAAAGGCTGCTCTGGCTTCTGAATGGATGGCGGCGCCTTTTTAAAACAGCAAAAAATAGTGAAATGGCAACAAACTTACATACTAAAACTTAAATCTCGAGCCACCCAATTATCCAAAACTAATCTTATGATTAATATGGGAGAATAACTAGTGAACTTATTTAGACACACCAGCCTATTTATCACTACACATGCAGAAGCTCAATGATTTATAAGGATTTGGAATCCTACACGGACAGATAGGCTGTGGTTGCATGATAATGATTAATGTAAAGCACCAATATCCTATTATGTTATATTTATTAAACCCAATTTAAAACAATTTCTTACATACGGTTTCCCTTATCAGGATTCCCACGCCTGGAATCTCTATCATACACTGAGTTTCTTATCTTATATTTGGTGATCCACTTATGTGTACAATGTATCGCTATACTCAGCAAGAGGGCAAAGACTGTGTTACCATTGGTTGAGCACCCACTCTCTTACCTAGTATACTCGATGCAACCTTGAACTCTTCTAAGCAATTAAAAAGGGCTCAATTAAAAGATGGATGCTTTTAAAAACCTTTTTCAAAAAATGGTGCACAACCCCATTTATTTATTTATTTCAGACTCAAGCGTATATTGAATATAACAATAACTTTATCAGAGTCACACAAGACAAACTTATTTCATGAACTCCAACTACAGATTTCAAATATCAAACACAAAAATAACAACATAATTAGGTTTATATAGTGAACACTGCACTTTTTAGATCATTTTGTTCTTTGAACAACTGCACACTAATATGTTTTCTTCAATAGTCTTCTTATTCGATCATTACTCAAATGCGAGTCAGTCCATGCGGATTTTATATTTCCAAGGGTAGATCCTATCCAGTTCCTTGAAATTGCTCTTCCGAGAGCAGTCTTTGACAAGTCAAACCCAAAAAGTCGACCTGGTTTCCTGTTTCCTGTGTAGGTGTTTGTGAACATATCCTCATAAATTCTCTCAGGGACTCCCGTTTGACAAATTTTCATAGCAAACGAGGCTGCCGCAAATTTCCCAAATTGCTTAGGCAGAAGTCTCTATGTGGAAGCTGTGACCCATTCTCTAGGGACTCTCTGTCTATAGTCCTTTATGATCAATCTCAAACAGCGATAGTAGATTGATTCAATTTTTCTAACTTCTGATGACATTAAGTGTGGGGTTAGACAAGTCAGACATGCATAATACAGGATGGCAAGCAGCTGTGATGTGACCAAAATCTTTGTCTGAGCCTCACTGAATTTCTTTCGCACCATTCTCAATCCACACAATAATCCCCTTATTCTATTGCTAATATGCTTGATGTGGTCTGACCACCTAAGCTTATGGTCAATAATCACTCCTAGAGCTTTCATCGTAGGCTTGGATTTGATTTGCCTACCAGCACAGTCGATAGATGCTTTTAAAAACCTTTTTCAAAAGCCATTAAGAGCCATAAGTCTGGAAACATTGAGAAGGAAGAAATGAACCCTCTGGAGGGTGACAAGATGTCCATGATGTGACAAGACAACTGGAGAGAAAAAATAAGAGTTCACAAGTGGATTCTATAAAAGAAGCCTCCCAACAGATCTCTTTGTCTTTTGACCTTTACCTGTCCAAGGTTCTCTTTGGTCAGGCCCTGGCACAGGAAGCATTTGCTGGCTAGCTTGAGTTCATTTTTAGAAGCGTGATGATCAAACAACCGACTCTGTGATTCAGGCTCTAAAATGATTTTCTTGTCTCTGTATATAGTTATCCCTTGGTGATCTACAGTGACAATCAAGCATCACTTGTAAGAGCTGGGATGGAATTAGAAGCTTGGTTTGCCGACCTGGATGGCCAGCACATCAAAAATGCTCTTCACGAGCACCAAGGGAAACCATGGAAGACTATCATTCCCAGATCCCCCCACCAGGGAGATGGGTAAGAATGGTCAGGTCCATGAAGCGGGCCCTCACTTCAATTGGCAACTCGGCCATCCTTATTCTTTTCGAAAAATAACTTTTTTATTTTTTTAAAAGCCTTTCAAGACTTAGCTTTTCTCAAAAACTGAAGTCAGAAAATTAAGAACTCAATTTAATTATCAACTAAATTTGATTATATTTCCACATAAAAGTTAATTTTCAGAAATTTGGCTTATGAATTTTCTAATCTGGGAGGGAAATTTGTTTATACACTTAATGTAAAAGTTTTTATTAAATGCCTAATGTGGTCAAAGGGATTCTTTGGATTGCTAAAATTTGCAATTTTTATTTTTGATGTTCTTGACACACGTCAAAAAATCTTCAGGAAACTTCAATTTGGATTTTCACTTTTTTTAATTAATTAAAAGAGCTTTTAGGGGTTTGTTAATATAATTAGTACCTAATTAGTAATTTTGAATTGTCAATGGTGTAGCAAAGGTAATGATTCATTTTATGAAGAACAATCAATGCAATTAACATTTAAAGTGTTAATTGTGGATGAACTGTGTTGGTAGAATATTGCATTTGTCTAGTAAAAATCTCATGACTAATGGCCATTTTACAATCTTTTTGTTAGAAGATTTTACTATAAAATATACACTTTTTTAAAAAAAAGTCTAGATCTCAAAGTTAATCTAAAACATTATAACTAATTTCCATCACCTCACAAATGATTAACAGACAAAACTATTATCAGATAATGACATTTCATAAAAGAAATCAGTTTTAAGAAAAAGCATGCAAGATTTCAAAAAAATTGGTGGATCTTTATTGTCATGACTTTCAACATTGTTGGAAGGGACAATTTCAAATGAATTATTACAACATGCAAAAAAGTGAAAGTGATGGGTTCCAAACATTAAGGCTGGAAAATATTGAAACACTTTAACAAAGATCAAATTCATTTTTTCAAGATACAATCAAGGTACTTTTTAAAGTGTCAATTGGTAATTTTTGTCAACTAACTTTTTACATTCATTTTAATGAGGCGTGCCAGGGAAATCGCCACTAGGTGGCACAGTTGAAGCTAAGAGGCACAACAAACTTTGATTATTGGGTTCTAGAATAAGGAGAAGTGAGATTCACAGAGACCTATTGACAATGACGTTTGTGCAAATTCTGTTCGTTTGTTTATTTGTTCTTGCCACCTCTGTCCAGTTAGGGGCGTAGGACTAGTCATTAGCATATGCTGATTTGTGCAAGTTCTGTGAAATTCCAAATAATTAATAATTAACTATAAATGGTTAATTATTGTTGAGTGAAGGGTTGTAAAACCCATGGAGGTTTCAAGATTCTATCAATCATAATTTGCGACACTTGCGCTACATATTGGCAATATCCCTGGCGTGCCTCATTATAAAAGACTTAAATAGTTGTGTCGCTTTTTACAAATTAAACTCTATAATCTTTGTCTTTTTAAACATAAATATTTTATTGTCTGTGGAATCAGCTTAATTGAAGAATAGTTTGTCCTTTACTAAACGAAGCATTCTTGTTTGGCAGCTAATTGGTACTCTATCTCCTCATTCTTGTAAAGGTCTAGGGACTGAAAAAGAAAAGAAAATAGAGAAAAAGAAGTGAAATCTAAGTAAATATACAATTAAAGTAAGAAATTAGACCCTTAAGGGGATGTGAACAACACTCTCCGTGTAAGTCTGAGAAAAGGCTGCAACAATGGCAAACTAAAATTTTTGAAGATTATTCAATTGGTTTTTGTCACTGTGATACTAATCTTTCAATCCTTTTTTATTGTAGAAGTGCTTAATTTTTTTCAAAAGTTTGTTATTTAAATGCACAACTAGAAATTTTTTGCCATAAGTTGTCAGCCATTATTCAAAGACTTAGTGATGGGTCCGGTTAGGTCAAAGTCATCTTTGGTTTGGGTTTGGATTTGGAAAATTTCCCCTAAAAATCACAATTTTTTCAATTTTTGCCCTTCAGGTCAAAAAAATCTCATCGGGTCGGGTCAAAAAGTACTCAGGTCAAAGCTGGGTCAGCCTCTTATTTACTGCGGGTCTAAAGTATGCTTGGGTAGGGTAGGGTCAGGTCCCATCTCTACTCAAAGTGCTCCACTTAAATTTGTCTCTATCTTTATTGAAAGGTTTATGTTTAACTTGGTGCTTTCTGGAATGTGTTTTAAACAAACTTAAACTTCTGCTAAAGAAATTATCTGGTTGTTAATTGATATTGTAAGTTGGTTTTTGTCATAATGAAAACATTGGTTATGTAAGTATTCACCATCAAAGCTTTTTAAGAATAAAAAACTGAACTGCATTTTTGGTTAAGAAAATGTTCCTTGAGTTTTGCACATTAGTTGTCAAAATATATTGAGACTATTTCTTTGACTTTGTGGATTTGTTGAATGTAAGAGTGTAAGAAACGGCCATTGATGCCTGGTCAGGAGTGTGATCAGGCTCTTTCCGGACCTCTGCCAAAAAAATTTCCTCAGTTGTAGAACTTACATTCTGCACATGTTTTGTTAGCTCTTGAAGCTGGTGCTCGTGAGTCTTCTTTAGTTTTTCACGTCTTTGGTCCTATAGGATAAGATTTCTGTCTCAAATAAACTTAGAGCTTGAGTATTTTGGATGATTTCACCTGCTTCATAGCAGCTGTCTTTCTTTCATCAATGAATATCTTTGTGTACTTGGCATGTTTTTCTCTCAGCCTGCGGTCTTTCTCTGCTTTAGACTTCAACGACTTGTCTGTCTGAACCTCCTTTGTGTTCTCAACAGAAGTTCTTTGAAAACAAAATTATATTAGTCTAAACACTGTCCCAAGTGCGAAAAAGTTTTAAATAGAGAACTCATTCAAAAGGTTTAAAAGTTTGCATGGTTTCTGTCAAAGTTTTCTTGATTGATTGACAGCTCATGGTTGGTTGAGGAAGTGATTTTGCAAGCACTTTAGGTGATGAATTAATCATTATTAACAACTCTTTCAACCATATTTTAGTTAAGGAAGCAATTTTTCAGTTCATCTGGACTCTTGGAATCAACTTAAAAATTAGTACAAGGTTCTGACTATTACTGAATCTTAAGATATAAGAATTTTACTTCATACATTGAACATTAATGTATGAAGGGATTCTTGTAATAACTGAAAAAAAATTATAAGTCAGAAAAGTATCTTTCAGATTCTGTATCAGGAATTGAAACTTAATTCATTTTTGTGAGAAAAAGTTTTTTTTTACATAACTTCTGTATCAAAAGTTTACCTAGCTTGAGAAGATCGGATTTCTTTCATTTCTCTGTTAACAAAAATTTAAAAAGTCTTAATTTATTGGTAAACTTTAAAAATAATAATATATACTAATCACTTTTCTAATATGATTTCCAAATCTTTCATTTGCTGTTGTTGCTGCTGTTCCATTAATTTCCTGAGAACCTCCTCCTGTGCCTGAAATGAAAGGAAGATTTTTAAAAATAGCTTATTTTGATTTTTTGGAACATGAAAGTATAGATATTCTTGTCTCGATAATTTAAATCTTAGTTTCCAGGAATCCATAATCAAGAGTGAGTCCCTTAAAGAATGATTATCCTTATTCAAATGTAATATGTTCCAAGTCTCAAAAAAATTATGTTAATAGAAGATAAGATGTCAGGCTCAATCTCTCATCTGAGTATAAGGGTCTTATAATAACCATTTTATTTATCTATTTGTCAAGCTTAAAAGAGTGTAGTGACAACTGTCTCGAAACCTTGCTTAAAATGTATTGCCTGCAACTGAGCTTTCATAAGTGACCATTCTTCTTTTCGGTGCTTTTCCATTAGTTCACTCCACTGTGTTGTTTGATCCATTACCAGTCCCTTTACTGTTGGGTCATTGACAACATCCTGATCAGACTCCCTTAAAGCAGGTTGATACATCAACCTTTATTATTTCAATTGAATTCGATGCCAACTTACTTTCCCTTGGTTTTGACAAGTTTTTCAATTGCTCCACACTGGCTTTTCTGTATCAAGGTGCGTTCCTTCAAATGTCTTTTTCTCATGCTGTCAAGTTCTTTCTGGTGTTTCTTAAGAACTTTTAGAAATGTTTTTTCAGCTCTCAGAATTTCTGCAGTAATTGGATCAAATTTGACATCTTCTGGAAAATGGGCATTTTTACAGCTTGCAAAAAAATCTTATCGTCCAGATTTTTACACTTTATTTTTTTTGATGCTTGCTATTTTTTTGTTATTTTTAGACTTTTCTGTATTTTGAGAATAGTGACCTTTTTCGTCTGGTTTTTTCGTTCCGGTCAATGTCATCCTTCCTGATTGCAATTTCTTATTTGTGGCCCCACCTCGTTCCTTTCCAATGATTCCTTCTGTGCTGATGTCATTCTCATCCACACCCATTCCCATCATAGCCTTAGCTCTAGCCTCCTTCAAAGCCATGAAAGAAAGTAATTTTTCAAAAGCTAAAACTAGTGTTGGATTTTCTTTCTGAATTACCTGTTGACTCAAGAAAGCTCTAGGATCGGTTAAAGCATCTATGAATTCTGCAATAAATAATAGATTTGAATCCTTGCTTAATACCTATTAAAGATTTAGTATTTCAAAATTACTACCTCCAAGACCGTCTGGAATGTAAACTTTTAGTTCTATGTTGCAAAATAACATAGGGAGGGTCATTGGAAAATTTCCTTCTGTTCGTAGAGCTATGTGTCGGTAACCGGCCTGTGAAATTTATTACTCTAATTTTTTATCAGCTTTTTACAGAGTTAAAATCTAGCTTAAACCTGAAGACAATCAAATGGAAGAATCCTTTGCCCAAGAAGCCTCCCATTATCATCGTAAACACCAAATCTGAGGACTGCCAGCTCAGGCAAGACAACCTTAACAATAAAAGTGAGTTTTATAAGATATATCTTTTGTAATATTTAGATATTTCATCTTGCCTTTCGAAACATGAATGGCTCTTCATTGTAGACTGGATTCAGTCCATTGTTTGGAATAGTTTTAGTTTTGTATTCTCGACGAATGGTATCAGTGGGAAGGCCATACATGTCAACCTCAACATAAGTGCCAACTTTGCGGTCTGATAAAAACTGGCCCGAAATCACCTGAAGGACAACATAAAGCTACATTTAATTGGTACTCTTAAATCTTTCAAACAATAAAAGTTACTTGAACTGAACATTGGGCAGCAATTACTCCATCAACAGGAGTTTCAGCAAAAGGGTCAAACTGGCGATCATCTCGGCGCATGAAATCAGGCTTTAGAAGGTAACCACAGTTGCCATTATATTCAAATTTGCCCTGAAAGAGATTAAGGTAAGCAAAGTTGATCAAGATTTGAGCATTTTGCATACCATACCTGATTTAGTTGCATGGGTAGATCAGGAGTTTGAAAATTCAAAGAGACTAATTGGCATCCAGAATTCCAGAAAATCTAAAATTTTATTACATTTGAGCAATGTGCAGGGCAAGAAGTTGTGATGAAGACTAAAACAAAACCTGAGGCATAAAATTTGAGGAATCAACTCTGGCCCCCTTAGGATAAATTCTACTGAGCTGTCGTTTGTTGTAATTGACAAACTCAATAGCCTGAGTTTTGAGATAACCAAGGGCATTTGGCTCTGCAAAGGAAGACATCCTGCAAGACATGTTTTCTTCTTCAGCAACATCAAAGCCTTGAAACTTCATTGGTTGTGTGTAAATGACCATTGATGAAAGCCATGGGTGAACATTCATTGTGGATCCCTACTGACTAAATAATTTCAAGCTACCTGTTT
>Ga0194133_10010072_pt1 | contig 10705 bp, 6 predicted proteins | sample TA2KigOf40mmetaG_FD_155448 | JGI IMG/M metagenome (GOLD analysis project Ga0194133, IMG submission 155448) | Freshwater microbial communities from Lake Tanganyika, Tanzania - TA2015055 Kigoma Offshore 40m | ecosystem: Environmental > Aquatic > Freshwater > Lake | place: Tanzania: Lake Tanganyika...
TACATTCTCTCTCTCCCTCGATATATATATATATTTGAATGTAACACAAATTAAGAATGTTTGTCTATGTTTTTTTTAGTGTACAAAATGAAAATGTGGAAAAATGTGCAGCGCACAGCCTGGCAGGCTTGCTATAAATAAAAAACTTAAAGAAATTGAGCCATATTTACAACAAAAAAGGGGTATTCCTTTTAAAAACACCAATGAATTTGATTAAATGAATATCACATAAGTGTGGATTAACTTATTGTACAGATGTATATATATAACCACACATGCAGGTTAGCATATTTGCAAGAGGTCATAAGAACCTGACAGAGATCTAAGAATCAAGATTGAAAGTTCAATAACCGGCCATGCCAGCAAATTTTCAACCCCTGGTTGCAAAAAAATCAACAAGGCACTCTAAATCAGAGTAATAAAAATCTGCTGTAACCATAGACATAATAATCTTGTCTGTGGGGGGACTCTTCTAAAGGCGTTGATTGCGGATAAGTTTAAGATGAATCTATACACATGATTATTTTTATATTATTAGTAGGTTTTTGAGCGGCAAGGCCGTCCCCCCTCCCTCTGCTTTTTTCAACACCCCCCCCCCTCCCCGCCTGCATGATGGAACACGGGACAGATGTTAGGGGTTTTATTAATTATTTCATGATATTGTATAACAATCCAAAAGCAAAATGGACAACTGTTTGGTATTCAAATTATCATGATATTTTATGCTAATAAAACTAAAACTTTTATGATAAGGCTAACCAAAACTCATTGGCAATTATTTGTTTAAGCTACATGTTTGATTGTTTATAATGCAAACAAGTTTAATTCCAATGTAAAAAGTGAACATTTCCTTTCAGATAACATTTGACTATTTGCACAGAAAATATTTCTTACTCTGTCATAAGCTCCATGTATTCCAACTGGACTCAATTCATTAAAAGATCTTGTTTTTGACTTGTTCATCTCATCATGTTTGCGTGCAACTACATTGAGGGTGTTGCCTCCAAGTTCTGATCCAAGGATCCAACCCGCTTGACCAAGTGTTTCTAAATATCAAGTCAGTCAATACGTTACTTTTCAAAAATAAAATATGACAAATGAAAATGTGAAATATTTTGCTCCACCCTTCTTTTCTGGATGAATGGATACAAGATTTTTGTCCATATATCAACACAAAGATTTTTTGTCAGAAAATTCAATAACATAATTGTGCAATCAAAGAATTTTCAACATTTCTTTTCAAATTGCATACTAATTGTTATTAGATAATTACATTTGAAAATAAACCTTTAATTTGATATTTTAACATGAATTTGATCCAAAATGAGTTTATTGAAAGGATCTATTTGATTATTTTTGGCTATATCCAATTGAGCTCTGAATTACATCACAAAACCAAAATTTTCATGTAAGTAAGAGAGATTTCACAGAACCATTTTCTTTTCCAACACAGTCTATATAATTCAGCAAATTAAATTATAGCCTGAAATGGTTTTTGTATCAGCAGACTCTGCCTTAATTAACTGAAAACTCGGAATTTTTTTCTTTATCCACCCCCACACCTAAGTTTATGAATGTGAAAATCTTTTGTTTGGCCTTGGCATGGCGAAAAAAAGTTTTCTAATGAACTACTAAGGCATGTAGGAATTGTAGGTTCTGCCATCATAAATTTGCACATATGTGTAACACAGCAACCATGACAAATGGTATGGCTGAAGCAGCAAGTATTTACATTCTGATAGCCTTCAAAATTTGCAAAATAGATCATGATTGAATACAATAACTGTCATTTCTTACCTTCAGAATTATAAAAGAAATAATAAGTCTTGTTTCCAAATAATCTAGAATAATATGGCCGACCATTGTAAGTCTCATCATAAGTATATTTGCCCATTAAAGCACTTTGATGCTTCCCAATGGAGCCGGCTGCGAAGAGGAAGATTGTTTTGCAAAGGTCTGAAAAATAAATGAGAAATTTTAAGCTTAAAAAAATTCTCCAAGGTTTGCAAAGCCAAAAAACTACAATACCCCAGTGATTGTGCGATTTGGACTAGGTCTGCGCTAGAGATGGGCCCTTACCCGACCCCTGAAGTAAATAAGGGGCAGACCCGGCTTTGATGCAGATATTTTTTGACTCGACCGGATGGTATTTTTTGACTTGAAGGTGAAAATTGAAAAATTTGGGAGACTGGAGGTGACTGACCCGACCAGACCTGAATACAAAAGTTTTTGACCTATCGCTAATCTGCCCAGAGGTCTAAACCCATGGAGATGACCCTTTGAAATAGAATTTAAGATGACCCTTTGTTTGTAAGTTTACTCTATATAAAATCTTTTACTCTGCTGTAGTATTTTCTCTCAAATTGTAATGATAGGGATGTTTCACTTCTTCAAAAGTCTGACTGAGGTTTGAATATAATTGTCCTGAATATTTATTGTCTTGAGTGCTTAAGCATAAAGCAATTGATTGAAACTAATTATATAAATAGCCAATGCCTCAATGTTTGAGTAACTGGCTGAGGATTGATCCCTTTCATCACTAGCCTTCAATAAAAACTGATTGTAATTCAATCATCAATTGTCTTCTAAACCAGAATGTTAATTTTCTAACAGTGTTTAAAAGGTGTGAAGCATAGCTGGAGTCACCATTCTTCATGATTTTTATATCATGACAATTTAGAATTAGGTCATGTTTCTCAGTAAAATGTAAGCCAAATTCATAACTTAAAAACTAAATCTGAACCTTTTTTTGATTCAATGATGGAATATTTTGGAACTTTAAAAAGATTCAAGGAATTCAAAATATATAATAATGCATTTTGGAATTTAAAAAGTCAAAAAATTGTTTCTTTTCAATGAAAATCTAATCAGCTGTTATGCATAAAACTTTTTCAAATCTAATTTCATATTTTTGCCTTTGAGCACTAGATGACATTTTCTCTGAATTTTTTCAGACTTGCAGATCTTGGTTCAGATGAAAGGTTTTTTTTAGAGAGAGTTAAAGTGTCTCATGGTTTATTATGCAAAAGTTTTTGCTATTTTTTATGGTCTGTCCTTGAGAAACTTGATGGTTCTATTTCTTTGACAAGAAACTTTTTTCATTTGTGTTTTAAAACCTGATCTAAACCCACATTTGGCAGATTCGTGATTCGGGGATATGAAACCTGGCTTTGAGTGTTGAAACCTTTTTTAGCTTTGATTGATTAATGTTTTGTGAATATGAGCACAAAAAATTAATTGAAACAGTGATATATTCAAAAGAAAATTATGCCATTTATTACAATCCCAAAGTAAGATAAAAAGTTTTATACTTTTCAAGTAAAAGTCACTTTAGTTTTAAGAATGCATTTTACTAAACTCAAAGTTCAACTAATGTCCTGTCTACATGTATATATTTCTACTACACCAAAACACTAGTATTACTTATTCGAAAAGGGACCTTTTAGAGAAAAAACAAAGTTTAGTATACTTCAAGGATTTTAATGGGAAAGGAAAGTAGTTTGGCATAGATGAAATTAAATTTTTTTTAATGTTTCATAACAAAATAGAGATCTCTCTGTCATGTCAATGAAATAAACTTTTGTTTATATGTTTCATATTCTAATAATAAAATGTAGTTTTCATTTACTTAATTGATGAATTGCAAATACGATTTGTTGAAAACTCTTTATCTGATTCCCACCCTTATGATACCTAATACCTGGATAATGATTGCAGACACCATTTTATTTGAAGCCTCAAATAGTCAATAATGAAGATGAGCCAGAAATAAAACTCATGTTGTTTCTATTTTGAATCTATTTCATTTCTGACTTCTTGACTACAATGCAATCCATCTCGCAGGAAAAGCATGCGAAGAATCGAAGGGACTCTAGACACACATTCTGAGCAAGGAAAAGGAATCAAAGACAATATGTCCAAAAATATATTTGAAACCTACTGGTTCATACCAACAGGTTAGCATTTGGAATAAGCTGATAAACCTTCAAAAACTTGATTGACTTGAAAATGATCATTTTATTTCTCAGATTAAAATGGAAATCCTATTAAATTGAATTTCTACTCAGAAAAGTTTTAAAATAATCTTTCAGTGAAAAGTGCTTAAAATCCATTCAATTCAAAATTGAAGAATGTGTCAAAAAGTCAAACAAATTTTTTTCTATATAAACAGATGGTTTTTGGTGAAAGTTTCAAATATTTCCTTTCAAACTTTGCAAATTTCATGGTCAAATTGAACAGTGACTTTGCAATAGGGTTTTGCTGTAGGTGTGGAAAATGCCCTCAGAGAAATCCTAGATGTTCAAAATTATCATTTACACAATGTGATGGGAAAATATTAATTCTTTCCAAAGAAAAAAAATTCACTGATGTTTTTTCTGTTCAGCACACACAATCCATTGAGTTGATTTTTATCTTCTTCAACATCAACAAGTGGATAAATGTGATGTAGAGATATAAAAATTGATCAAGGTCCGAAGTTCCTGCAATTTTTCAACTGAGGAAGTTTGGTAATGTAATTTTTCATCTTAGGTTGTAATTAAACCTTGACAAAAATTTTCTTTGCTTTGAGTTTCTGTTTGAAAATGATTCAATTACAAAGCCAAGGCCTAACTGCATGATAACATAAACGAAAATTCTTCATGGCTTAATATCTTGACCTTAAGGTTTGGAAATTTTTTTGTCTTCAGTTCGGCGAATGTAAAAGAAGATTATGAAACCAAATGAGAAAATTTTAGGAAGAAGCATGATATGGATTGTTCCTGTGTAACCAAATTAAAACAACTTCATAAATGCATCAAAGGTTATTTTTATATCTTGCAATACATGTCCTTGGCTCACTTTTATTGACGTTCTGCTTAAAAGTTTCTGGTATCTCACCCACCCACCTAACCCAACCCTTGTTGTGGTCTCCTATGTTTGTAGCATCAAACCATTTTTGAAACCTGACTCTTCTCTTTGTTGCATTTTTATTTTGCTTTTGATGCAAGTTTTATTCTCGTGCACACACCTTTAGACCTTGAGTTTTGTATTTTTTTATTGAACAAGATGAATTTTGTCTTGCAAAATATTATCAATCAAATTTTTCTCCACATATCATCACTGTGTATGCAAGATGGAAGATTTTTCAAAAATATCTACATTATTGTACAATACGCTCAATTCAAGCTCTATTCTTATTTTGCTTTTCATGATATTAATTATGTTCATCACATTCCCAAGCTTAAATCAAGTAGATGAGAAGTAAACACAAATATATGCATAAGCATCTAAAGGAATTATAAGCAGCATTTACCATTCTTAACTAATATTAGATGCAAACGAAAAAATTTATTAAGAACAATAAAATAGAAATTATGAGTTCCTACTTCACTTTCAAGTCTTATGACTTTTCAAAACCCATCTTTTTCTGCGAAGTAGACTTCAGAATGCCATTTTCTGAAAATTAACTTTCAAAAAATCAAATTGTTGATCATCACGAGACGTGAACTAAGTTCAGGACTGAGGTTCAAACTCTAATTATATCCAGGCAATCACCTAACTTGGTTTTACTGTGTCACTATGAGTCGTGAACAGTAAATGGAAGTCATTAAAATGAAGCTATAATAATTGACTGACTTGAAGAAAAGTAGAAAACTCCATTTCTAGACAATGACTTTTTTCAGGGGGTTCCTGATTACTGTAGAAAAGAAAGAATGAAGCTGTAATTTCTTTCTTCAAAATCTCTAAAGTCTTATCGGTGCCAGAAACCTGCTTCTGTGTGGCCTGAGGCAAAATATTATGGTCGTAAAATTTATAAAACTAATTATGCTTGCTATTGACCACTAAAATGCGGTCTGAAACGTCAAAGAAAATTCTTTCAGATGAAAGATAATAAGTTGAAGTGGGTTTGTAGTAATGTAAAATTGTTGGCTACTAGAATTACCCAGGGGCCAGCAGGTGTTGCAGTCAAAGCCAGGTTACGAACCCTCCTATTATCTAAGTTTTTCTCATTTGATCATTTCAAAATATTGTATTTTTCAAATTTTTTTCAGATTCACTCATACACATATTCTCATAAGGACCAGTATTACAGTCTTTTTACACACATATTTTGCTACTATGAGCTCAGTTAATGACTCTCAATTGATAACTTTGATTTACATAATGGAATATTAATGCACTTTGTTACCTTTTCGAACTTTCCATCACATTCAATAATGTCTCTTTTATCTGGTGTATTTTCATAAACTTTTTTTTCTTTTTATCATATCCTAAACACCTTATTGTTATCTCTGAATTGTATCTCATCTATTCTTCACATTTTTTTCTTACAATGAATCCTCCTTTGCTTATTTTGTATCCAGGTACTTTAAAGTTCAATCAAAACTAGAAACTTCACTCAATCAATTTTAAAAATCAATACATTATGGGTATTTCAGTCTATCCACCCAACTATATGTGGTGTGTTTGGAGGACTTTGTCAAGTATACTTATAAAACAAACTGGAAAAGTTTTTAATTCAATTGCAATTTTGATAGAAATAACTTTTTGTAGTTTTTTGGTTTCCCAAGATGAGGAAGGTACCTTTTGTACTTGGGGATCAAACCTTAAATCTGATATTTCCTATGAAAACCTAAACATTCATGCCCAGGTAATCCCCAGTTTTTAGTGATTTCCATTTACATCTATTCTAACATGTCATCTTGGAAGTTTATCTGAAAGGTTGTTGAAGATAAGCATTTCCCTCATATCCTGCCAAACATTGCTCAACTGCGACAAAAATGTAAAGTAAAGTGTATGAGAAGATCACTTCTAAAAGGTGGAAGGAAATTCAAGAACAAATTGGAAATATTTAAGTTTAGACACTAGTCCCTGGGTTGATGAAAAAAATATTTTAGGGTGACAATACTTCAACATTTGAAATGTGAAGGTTAAAGTCATTTTTTCTTTTGATGTGTATCAATTTCAATTTTTGACATAAACATTTGGTATCTGGGTTATAAAATGTAAATTTTTAATTTTTATCAAATTGCCTGCTGGTATTTTATGAAAAATTTTGATGCATTTTGAATGCATTTTTCTCAATTCGAGCCAATATACCGTGGCAGTCATACAAAAGTCAAGTGATGAAATTATTTGCAAAATTGGATCTAATTTTAGGTCTTTGAATTGCTCCAAGATGAATTTTTTTGTGAAAGTACATAAAACCACAAGAATCAAATTAAAAGTAATTGTTAAAATGATTGGATCATAGAATAAAAGTTCAGGGGATTGAACCCAGAAGGCAGTGATCATGCAGTATGCACCCCATGTTACCAAACGGTTTAAAAGATAGTAATTACTTGATTGTGTTTTATTGACTGAGTAAAAAATGCACCAAGTGGTCCCATCATAGTCCTTTACATCTTTGAATCATTTCTCATTTTTAATTTGGTGTGAGACAAATGGTTTCTACTAGAAAACTTTTTTTTGGTTATATTTATAATAAAAATTTAAAAGTGATGTGAGATTATTAAAAAGAGATTCTAAATTATTTTCCAAAACTTTTGTCGAACGAAAAAATAATTGAGTCTTAAATGTCAAGCAACACCACACATTTCAGTGGTATATAAACTAGTCTTTTATAAGTCTACTATTTGATCTAATAAATTATAACTTCCTATGTATAAAAATAATTATTATCTGATTCAGAATAGACTCAACATATGTAAATACAGCATCAACACCTTTATCAGAGTCCTGCCATAAGCATGTCTACGGTTCTTGGATACGTTTACTACCCTTTCTAGGATGCCATGTTGATTTATTTTTGCACTGCAACGTGAAAACCGGTTACAACAGCCATAGATTGAACCCACAATAACAGATCATGGTTCTCATTTAGGTGCCTTGGACTATTTGGCCATGGCCACCATCTGATCTTTATGAGGGGTCACTGTGGCAGAGAACTAAAGTCTAAGGTTGTGGGGTCAATATCAAGCCATGCCAGCAATTTTTCAACTCCGAATTGCAAATTAAAATCCTCATTCAGGGTAAAAGTAATTAGCAGAAGCCAAAAACATAATAAGATGTCAATGGCAGGACTCTTACAAGTTTGCTAAAGCCTCTATTCATGAACCTCTTCTCCTTTTTGAACCCTAAAAGTTATATACCCTACTGGGATACCAAAACCTTTATGTTATCAGGCACTACCAAGCCCTCCCCTCTAGTCTATCCAAAAATATTTTAACAACAAACTGGTCATGATCACCCACAGCTTGTGCCACATAAAGAAAATCTAGTTTCTAATTTCCTTACCTGGATCATTTTCTGCTCTCACTCTGGTCACAAAACCAACCAAAATTGTCAACTTCAATAGACAATTCATGGTCAAGTAGAAAAGAAGAAAGTTTCTAGAATATATTTGAGATCTTTTTTTCTGTTTTGAACTAGACTGAAAGAATTTTGATTCACACTAAACTATTTCACAGTCCATGTTCTGTTGAAAAAACCAAAACCACTTTTCAATCAGATTACTCACATAAGGTAAAACAGGTCAGAAGTTGTTTTTCTTTTAATGCACCCACTTGAACTTCTTCTTCTTCTTCTTCTTCTTCACCAGTGCTGATGTAGCAATCAACTAACTACTTGAGTTGAAGTCATACAGCTATGATTTCAAGTTCTCCGGCTTCTTCTGCTCCGTCCATCGAGCTGCAAAGGTGTGCCTGCAGCAGGACTTCGATGCTGTGGGCAAGAGGGTTCTCACCTACAATCTCAGTCCAAAACAGCATTGGAATGGAAAAATAAAGGAAAAAGTAAAACATATTTGGCCTTTAAGACAAGAAAATAACTTTCTTCAATGGAATAATTGATTTCATTCTTGGAAATTGTATAAAAAATGTCCCGTTGAATCTAGAAATCTTCGACAGATTGATAGGAGGAGTTTTTCTGTCATGCCAGAGTGTTTTTTGCCTCAAGGATAGAAAAACCAAAATTCAGGTTTTTTGGTGAATTGTCGACAGCCTAAAAAAGGTATGTCAATAAATCCCCAAACATAGAATATTAGTTCTAATCAAATTTTTTAACTTGATAAAGGAATTAAATGAATGAGATCATTACTTTTTATTTCATTGAAATTTCTTTTTGACTCTAAAAGTTTTGTTTTTGCCTGAGGAAATGAAGCAAATAATCGGCTGGTAAAAAAAAGTTTTTGCTGTCAAATGCCACAGGGTATACAAATGACCCTCAATATAACGTCTTCAATTTTGATTCCTTCAAGACTTTATAGTCTGGCCATTTTATCCAGCTGGGCCAGCTTGATTACAAAATTTCCAAAAGGGTATTTTGTATAAGGCAAAAGCTTCCCTTCTTTAACATGATTCGACAAAAAAAGCTATTTTTCTTCTGTAAATTACATATATGATTACATCTGAGAATTTTTACGACATTGAAAAGAATGAGAAAGTGAAGTGAGACAAATTACAAGCTTTTATAAAGTCAAATCAATTCTCGATGAATATTCGAAAATTTTCCCAGGAGGTGATGGTAAAGAAACATTTTCAAGTTGAAAGTGTGTCGAAATGGATATTTTTTTGAATCACATGGTATGACATCTTATTGCATATAGGTAAACCAACCAAGAGTTAGAATTTTCAAACCTTTTCTATATCAAAGTACAAGAACATTACTGACAGTCGGTGTTTAATTTGAATGATTTTTTAGACAAAAATAGCCAATTTGTTGGCAGGTTATGGCCAAATTAGTCCAAAGTTCAGGAAACTGTTTGTATCAGTATTGAGAGGAGGTAAAAGGGTCTGAGTTGAATCTTTGATTCAAGCCTCCTCCACATAATCTCTGTCAACTTTTAATTTTCTGGATTTTCAACTTTTGAAGAATTTTATGATATTTAAAAAAAAATATTTTTAGTACTCCTTGCGAGTCTTGAGCTCATTTAAGGCACATTTTTACGGTGATCTGTTTTTTTATTAACCCGTGGTGGGGTTCAAACCCGGTTTGCTGGGATAGAAATCCAGCTCGAAACCAGAAAAACACCCTGACTCCCTATAATAAAATTATGGATTGTAAAGGATATTGATTGATTGATTGATTGACAGCTTTTATTGGCATTGGCATTGGCATACTTTATTAACTTTTGCGTTTTAGTGTTAGTGTATTACAATAACAATAATAACTTTATAAGAGTGATTCAGTCGACTTATGCTTTGTTCTGAAAAGAAACGATAAAAACAATAAAACAATAAAAGACATACAATTTTAAAATTGTGTTAGTAAAAAGGGTGGGGGACCACTGAAGACTTGAAATTGCAAAGCCACTGCTTTTGGAGGAAAAACCAGGGTTTTGTAACTAATTTTTCTAACACAGAAAAAGTGTGGACTTTACAATAGTTCCAATATTTCTCACAACAAAATTAATGAATTTATTTATTAATTATCTTTTATAAATTTGGATAATTGTTAACTATCTGTGTTAAGATAGTACTTAAAGTATACTTTAAAAGAATACTGATGCAATCATTACTCAAGATTATGACATCATTAAAAAAAATGACCACTCATGAACAGAAAATCTGCCAAAAAGCTCAAGGAGGCCCAGGTTCTACTCCCGCCCGGGTAGTGATGGGTCCGGGTCAAAAATTTTTGACCCGGGGCAGGTCGGGTCAATTTTTTGTGGCTCGGGTCGGGTCAGCCATTTATGGTTTGGGTTAGAATTTGGAAAATTTCCCCT
>Ga0194133_10010074_pt1 | contig 10702 bp, 10 predicted proteins | sample TA2KigOf40mmetaG_FD_155448 | JGI IMG/M metagenome (GOLD analysis project Ga0194133, IMG submission 155448) | Freshwater microbial communities from Lake Tanganyika, Tanzania - TA2015055 Kigoma Offshore 40m | ecosystem: Environmental > Aquatic > Freshwater > Lake | place: Tanzania: Lake...
AATTCAAATTTTATTTTTTATATTTTTTTTTTTTTTTATACTTTTATCAAATATAAAATATTTAGTTCCTAAGAAAAATTTAGTATTTTTTTTTGATAGCTTACGATATTTTTTTTTTATATTTTTTATGTAATTATAATTAATTAAAATATGGCAGTAATTTTTTTTTGGTATATCTTGAAAAACTATAAGCTTTTTTACAATTTGATAAAGTTTTTTTTGATCTTTAAAAAAAATTAAGGGATCATCTAATATTAAGGTTTGGATTTTTCTATTTTTAATAAATTTTTTTAAAGATAATAAATTTTTTTTTTTTAAAATTTTATATTCTATATTATTTTTTTTTAATACATTTTTTAAGTTAATATTTTTGAAATTATATTCAAATAAAAAAAAAACTTTTATATTTTTTTTTAATAATTTTTTCGCAAATTGTAACGATCTATAAAAATGTCCTGACCCAATTCGTTGTGAAATGGCTATTTTAAATGCAACATTATACATTCTTCTCAATTAAAAAATTATTCATCACAAGAATGTCAAGCTTTGCTCTTAAAAAGGAACTTATAGCATCTCTAGGGGAATACACGATTGGCTCTTCATGCATATTGAAACTTGTGTTTATAAGTACTGGCACTCCAGTTAAGTTATAATATTCTTTGAGAATCTTGTAGATCCGTATATTATCTTTACTAGTTACAATTTGAGGTCTTGCTGTGTTATCTACATGGACTGCTGCTGGACAATTTTTAATCATTATTTTTTTACAAGCACTAGTAATCGTCATATATTTATAACTTGTTAAATCTTTAATGTTTTTAAGGAATTTTTTGGCATATTTGTCCATTATGATAGGGGCAAAAGGCATAAATTCAGTTCTACCTAATTTATTATTTAATAAATTATTTATATCTTTATTAGCGGCTGAACATAAAATACTTCTATTACCTAATGCCCTTGGCCCAAATTCCATTTTACAATTAAAATGAGCAATAATTTTATTTTCAACTAAGTATCTTGAAATAATTTTTTCAATATTTTTTGGCCTTGAATATTTTAGATGATTTTTATTAATTTCTCTTAAAATTTCATTATCATCAAATTTGTTACTTAAGTAAACATTATTAAGTATTTTATATTTTTTATTATTTTCATGATTCTTTAATAAAGCAGATCCGACTGCTAATCCGCCATCGCCCATATTTGGAAAGATAAATATTTTATTTATTATTTTTAACTCATTAATTTTTTGATTAAGTTTAACATTAGAAAATATTCCACCTGCTAATGCTAAATTAATTTTCTTTCCACTGAAATTTATATTTGAAATAAATTTAAGCATACAATTTTCTAAAACTTTTTGCGCAGCTGCAGCAATATCTTCTTTTGAATATTTTTTTTTTAAAAATAATAAGTTCTCATTATTAAAATTTGTTACATACAAACCATTTTCATAATGACCTTTAAAACAATTCTCTTTTTTAGAAAATGAAATCATTTTTTTTAAGTCTTTATATGCTGATTTATAGTCACCATAAGCAGCTAAACCCAAAACCTTTCCTTCATGTTGATGTGGTTTAAATCCGAGTAATTTTGTTATACTTCCATAAAAATATCCTAAAGAATCTAAGGTTGAACTTTGTGACAACTGTTTTAATTCACCATTTTTAAATAAAAATAATTTTGATGAAGCGTTATCCCCCCAGCCATCAGCTGTTAAAACATAACAACTTTTAAAGCCTGAAAGGAATGCGGCTGAAGCAGCGTGAGATGTATGATGATCATAAACAATAAGTTTTTTATATTTCTTTTTAATTAGTTTTAAGTACTTACTTGTTCGGTTTCGAATAACATCTACCTCATGATCAAATCTACATTTTAAATTATTAATTTGCTTATTTTTATCAAAATTACTTAAATTTGAGTCTTTTATTTCTTGTTCTTTTTTTTTATAAACTGCTATCTCCGGGACATTTTTTAAGAAAACGGAGTTTCCAGTGGTAGTAAAAAAATCAATATCTTTAATTTTTAGCTTATTAATTTTTAATAATAAATCAATACTTCTGCTCGGAATCCCATACCAATTTTTTTTTCTATTAATCCTTTCCTCACTTATTGCAAAAATTAAATTATTATTTTTTATTAGACAGACAGAAGACTCGGATAAATAATTTATACCAAATATATTCATAATTTGTTTTTAAAAGAAATTCTTGCTAAATTATTTATTGTTTTTTTTATAGTAATCATCTTGATACCTAATTTCTTTTGTACTTTAGATACATCTAAAGCTAAATATTTACCTCTATTAATTGCCGATTCATTTACAGATATACTGTTAAAAAAAAAAGGTTTTTTTAATTTTTTAGAAAACATTATTGCAAATTCTTTTTTTGATACATAGTCTGATGTTCCTACATTAAAAACTCCGCTAGCATTTAAATCTATCAATTTTTTTACTATTTTAGAACAAGTCGAAACATCAATAGTCGATACATACATGTCATGGAATAATTTAATTTTTTTTTTCTTTTTTATACTACTATAAAGCCATCCAACGAATGTAGATGTAAAGTTTCTTTTTTTAAAACCAGTAAAATTAGTTCTTATAATTAAATTATTTTTATTTAAAATACTTCGCTCAGCTTTCAATTTAGTTAGTGAATAATTATTTAATGCAAATATTTTTGATCTCTCAGTATTTAATTTAAAGGATTTTCTTCGAAAAAAATGATCAGTTGAAATATGTACTAATTTGAAATTATATTTTTTTGAATAAATATCTAACTTTTTTGGCAAAAAATAGTTGATTAGGTTAGCTTTATGTATTTTTTTTTCACATTCACTTATACTTGTCATGGCTGCACAATTTATTACGTAATCAAATTTCAACAACGTAAAAATTTTTTTGAGTAATTTAAAATTAGTTAAATCCATATTTACGTCAGAATATTTTCTGGAAATACAAAGTCTATATTTTTTTTTTATTAATTTTTTAAATTCAGTACCTAACAAACCCTCTGAACCAAGAATTAAAAATCTAAAATTGGTTTTTTTTAATTGGAGTATATTTTTTAACATTAAATTTAATTTTCTTTCCTACGATTTTTCTTAAAATTTGTGGACTAACACCTAAGCCGGGTCTCACTGACTTAATATCTTGTCTGGATATTTTTTGATTTTTTTTAATATCTTTTAAGTAAAATAGTGATCTTGTGATTGTTTTTAATTTTTTTTTTAAAATTTTTTTTTTATTAATTATTTCAGAACCCATCATCAATTCAAGATCTCTAATTTTATTTACAAATAATTTAAAATCTTTTTTATCTATTGAAAAAGTTTTATCATGACTTTTAATTTTGTAATTTAATATAAAATGCTTTTCTATAACCTTGGCTCCTAATGCCACAGAAGCAAGTGAAGCTTGAATATCATTGCAATGATCTGAATATCCAACTAATTTTGAATATCTTTTTAATAAATTAATATATAATAAATTTAATTCAAAATTTTTTGCTGGATAACTTGATATACAATTTAATAAAATAATATTATTATTTTTATTTTTTAAACATGTTTTAATTGCTAGAAAAATATCTTTTTCTGTAGCAATTCCAGTGCTGATTATTATAGGTTTTTTTTTTTTTGAAATATAATCTATTAATTCTAAATCTTCTATTTCTGGAGATGCAATTTTATATGCCGGACAATTACATTTTTCGAGTAGATCAACTGCTGTAATATCAAAAGGTGACGAAAAACAGAGAATGCCCTTTTTTCTTGCATAACTAAAAATTTTTTTATGCCATGAAAATGGTGTGAAGGTAGATTTATAAAGATCATATAAGTATCTTCCCTTCCACAAAGATTGATCATTAATATAAAAATACTTATTTTTTGTATTTATTGTAATTGTATCCGGCTCGTAACTTTGAATTTTGATAGCATCTGCGCCTGCTTCTTTTGCGCCATCAATAGCTTTAAAAACGTTTTTTAATTTCATTCCATGATTTCCAGAAAGCTCCGCTATAATAAAAACCTTAGAATTTAATGAAATTTTTTTTTTTTTTATTAAAACAAAATTTTTTGTATAATTTCTAGTATTGAATATTTTCATTAATATAAATTTATATTATGAAATAATTATAAATTTAATTATTTTCTTTGAATACTTGAAAGATTTTGCTTCTTATAAGCCGACAAAAATCTAGTAACAAAAGCTATTCGAGGAATGTCATTTAATTGTACATCTGACTTGTGTAAAAGACCGTTCACAAAAATTATTGCATCACCCCTGCGGGCACCTACTTGTAAAATCTTAAATTTTTTTTCTAAATTATTAACTTTAGGTATTCTTTGCGTCCAGCCATTTTTGTTTTTCAACTCAATGTATGGATAATTTTTAAAGTGAGAATTTAAAGCAAATTGCATTCCTCCATCATTAAGATTATTAACATCCCTAAATAAAGGAAACCACAAATGCAAACCCATTTTATATTGCGGATAAAATTGGGATTCTTGATGCCATTCATATTGTAATCGTTTTAAATTTTTTTTGTTAAATATCATCAAAGGGCTTTTAAATTTAATATTTAAATAATTTGTAGAAAAATATTGCTTGAGTAACTTATTTACCTTTTTTTTGTTTAATATAAATAAATTAAATAAATAAGAACTCTGAAAATTATAACATATTTCATAAAATAATTTACTATCATTATTTTCAATATTTTCTAAAAATTTAATTATTGATAATCGTAAAACTTCTCCACTCAATTTTAAGATTTGATTTAATTTTAAAGATAAATCTTTACTTTGATTTTTAACATAACATGCTAAAAATTGTATAAAAAGTTTTTCCATTTTTAAAATCTCGTTTTTAGAAAAGAAATTACTACATAAAAAAAACCCTTTTTTACTTAAGTCCATAAAATCTTGTTTTTACTGTTTTTTAAATATAAAATAATTTATCCCCAAACCACAACTTCCTTTAAAAAGAAATTTATATTTATTTATTTTTTTTTTTACTTGAAGAATCGACGGTTTCTTAAACATCAAAAAATTAATAATATCATCAACTTCTAAAAAAAATTGATTTACTGTTTCATCTAAATTATAAAAAAATTTTTTAACTTTGCTTAACTTTTTTAAATTTTTAGAAATATCAGGCAACAAGTAAATAGAATTAATTTTTTTGTTGCGTGGATAATTAAAATATTCTGCAACTTTTTTAAATTTTTCGTAATTTTTAAAATTTGTATTTTTTTTTATAATTAAAAAATCATCTATCGACTTTGTTGCCCAATAAAAATTACTTTGGGGTATCTCATAATTTTTATTAAGAAAACTTACATTCATAGCCGAGTCACCCTCTGGAATAAAATTTTTAGGCCACATCGAATTTAAAATAAATTTGCCTTTTAACAAATTAAGTACTTTTTTTAAATCAAGATAATTATGATGAGGATTTATAAATTGATCATAAATTACCTGGTGCTTTTTTCTTAATCCGAATTTCATAGCTCTTTTTATATGATTTGAGAAAAGAATATTTGAATTTTTAAAAATTAAATTATCGTTATCTCCCCAAAATCTAGAAATAAATTTCATCAAATTATGCTGAAAATTTGATGTTAACAATCCAAAAGATAAAATTAAATACCCCCCGGGTTTTACATTTTTACTTAAAGATCGTATGACTTTATATGGATTTTTTAAATGGTGCAAAACTGCACAACATGAAACTATATTAAAAAGATTTTTCACATCTCTTAAATTTTTTAGATGAAAATTTATTTTAGTTAATCTCAATTTTTTCTTTAGATTATTTGCATAATCTATAGATACTTTATTATAATCAAAGCCATAGACTTTATGTCCACACATTCTATAAAAAATTGCAATTTCACCACTACCGCATGCAAAATCACCAATTTTTATACTTTTAAATTTATCCAGTGGGAAATGTAATTTATCCAAAAAAATATCTGATATTATTTTTATCTTTTTTTTATAATTTGTTGATATTGAGGGGTTTGCTTTTTTATAAATATTTAAAACTTTTTTTTCACAATTATCTAATTTTATTTTCATAAACTTTATGTTCATTAAAATTTATATACTATTAAGCTAATATATTAAATTAAGTTTTATCAAGCCAATTGAGCTATTAGTAACGGCAAGCTTAACGTGTTACCACGCTTCCACACCCGTCCTATTAACGTCGTAGTCTACGACGGCTCTATGGGAAGAACTTGTTTTGAGGCGAGTTTCTCGCATAGATAATTTCAGCAATTACCTCTTCTTTGCTAAAAATTTCTATTATATTGAAATAGTATAAAATAAATTTTAAACAATTTAATGATTTGAAACTAAAAAATTTAAATTTAAGATGAAAATACACAAAAGATACGGAATAGTTTTTTGGATAACTGGAATTTCTGGTTCTGGGAAAACAACATTAAGCAGGAAAATTTATCCGTTTGTAAAAAAAAAATTTGGTCCAACAATAATATTAAGTGGGGATAACTTAAGAAAAATATTTAAATTAAAAAAGTATGACAAGAATTATCGAATGCAAATAGGAAAACAATACACAAAACTTTTAAGATTGGTTGTTGCAAATAAGATAAATGTGCTATTTTCTGTGGTAGGTCTTTTTCATGCGCTCCACAGCTATAATAGAAAACAATTAAAAAACTATATTGAGATATTAATTGACTCAAATTTTAAAAAAACAGAACTAAGAAAACAAAAATTTTTTTATAAAAAAAAAATTAATAATGTCTGGGGAAGGGATATTAAGACAGAATATCCGAAAAAACCGCACATTGTCTTAAAAAATGATTTTAAAAAAAATAAAAATTCTTTATCTATGGAATTAATAAAAAAAATTAATAACCTAAGATTTAAATTTATCTGAGTAAAGACGATTAATGTCCGCTTTTGATATTTTAATTGAAGAATTTTTTAATCTTTTTAAATTGTAATAAAAATTAGAACTATTCTTATATTTAATTTTTTTTAATGACTTGTCTAAATTTTTTTTAATTGCACTCTCAAGAAAAAATTTATGAAATAAGTTATTAAACCCTGATATATTAGACTTCTTAATTGCTCTAAAAAATAAATTAAATTTTTTAATTAAATTTATATTTTTTTTTTTATTAGCAATTAAATAATAAAGATTTATTATTTCAATAAAGAATATTGAAACAGCAATACCATGTGCAATTTTAAATTTACTTGTGAAAAAATATGACAATGCATGAGGGGTATTCGTTCTTGAAATATTAATTGCTTTGCCAGAAAAATTTGCTGCTCGCAACATCTGAGTTGCGTTATGAAGATTAGGATTATTTACAAATCCTAGAAAACTTTTAATTGAATATCGCAGAGATTTTGAAGAATATTTTAAGCTACGGATATTTGCCTTTTTAGAAAAAATTGACTCTGCGGCTTGTGCAATCGCATCAAAGCCTGCGGAAGATCTAATAATCTTGGGAGAATTAACTGCTAACTTTGGAATTAATGAGAAAAAATCTGGCTTAAGAAAATTATGTTCTACTGAATACTTTATTTTATCAATATAAATTACTGAAAATTTAGTAACCTCCGCACCTGATCCGGCTGTTGTTGGGATTGCCAATAATATTGTCTTTTTTGAATTTACTTTTAAAGTAGAACTCTTAATTTTTTTTCTTAAATTTTTTATATTATACAATCCATTTGCTAGCTTTGCATAATCAATTACGCACCCTCCACCTAATGCTATTATTAGATCAGGGTTAATAATATTTATTTTCTTTATTAAATATTCTAGCTCTTGAATCTCTGGAATTTCATTTTTCTTATATAAAATAGTCATAATAGACTTAAATTTTTTATAAATTTCTAATTTTTTAAATCCTGAAAAATTAAAAGATTTTTGGCCTGTTATTATTAGAATATTTTTTATTTTTTTACTTTCTAAAAAAGATTTCAATTTATTTTCTAAAACATGGTTCATGTTTTCGCTATTAACTATCTAATAAAATTTTCTTTAATTTTTTCAAGATCTTTGGGTCTAGAAAGATTTTTTATTGACTCCGATCTAATGTACACTTCAAAAAAACTCGGACCTTTAGATTTTAAAAAATATTTTAAATTTTTATTAAAAGATAAATTATTTTTTGCTAAATAATAGTTTTTATAACCAAAGCTTTTTAAAACATTCTTAAAATTAACTTTAAGTGTATCAATCTTTTGATCGCCAACAGACTCGTGTGATCCATTATTTAGTAAAATATGTTTAAAATTTGATTTAGATTTAAATCCTGTTGAAATTAATGACCCCATATGCATTATCAAAGAACCGTCTCCATCCAAACATATAACCTGATTTTTTGAATTTAAGGAATATCCAAGCGATGTCATAGAAGAATGACCCATTCCCCCTACCATATAAAAATCTTTTCCATTTTTATATTTTTTATTCTTTCTGATTTGAAATAATTCTCTAGAAGTATATCCCGTTGTCGATATTATTCTTGTATTCTTTTTAATTTTATCCAGTAATTCATTTATTACTATTTCTCTGCTTAGGTATTTTTTTGATCGAATGGTTCTTTTAGAAATATTTTTTAAATGTAAAATATTTTTCTTAACAAGGAAAGCGACTGGTCGTTTTTTATATTTTGAATAAGTAATTAAACTTTTAATTTTTTTTAGGTCTTTTAAATCATTTAATACTAAAAATTTTATATTTAGCAGTTTCAAAATTGAAGGGGTGATTTTTCCTTTTAATTGATGTTGGGGTTCATCATTTTCTTTGGGGCTTCCTCTCCATCCAATCATCAAGACCATAGGTATTGAGTATACTTCGGGATGACATAAGGATATTAAGGGATTTATTGCATTTCCTATTCCAGAATTCTGCATATAAACTAATGCAGGTTTTTTGGTTGAAAGATAATTACCAGCGGCTAATGCTATGGCGCTTCCTTCATTTGCTGTAATTATATTGGTTATTTTTTTCTTATGCAATTCTAAGACATAACTAAAATCTTTTAATACACTATCTGGTACTCCAGTAAAAAAATTAATTTTATTTTTTTTTAAAAAAAGAAATAAATAATTTGCATCAATCATGATTTGATTAACGAAATTATTTCATTGATTGGCGTGATATTCTTTTCAATTTCAAAGGTTCTTTGATTAATTAATATCTCTTTTGCTGCTTCATGCATTGCTTTATATGACGCTCTTAACAAATGATTAGCGTAAATTACAATTTTAAAATCGTGTTTTATTAATTCTTTTTCATAAGTCTTAGAATATGTGGAGGGTATAGCTATCATCGGTTTATAAAATTTGCTTTTTTTGAATAATTTAGCGAATTGAAATATTTCATTTGGTGTTTTTTCTTTGCTATGAATTAGAATTGCGTCAGCGCCTGCTACTGAATATTTTTCAGCTCTGTATAATGCATCCTTTAAAGATTTTCCTAAAATTAAACTTTCAATTCTAGCAATAATCAAAAAATCATCTGAAACTTTTGAATCTGAGGCTTTTTTAATTTTTTTACAAAATTCCACTATACTTTCTTGGTCTGTTTTTTTTTGATCTGAAAACAAAGAGTTTCTTTTTAAACCTTTTTTATCTTCAAGAACAATGGCCGAAACTCCTAATCTTTCTAAGCTTTTAACAAGATAAGGCAAATGTTCTAATCTTCCACCGTTATCAGCGTCGAAAATTATTGGTTTTAAACTTATCTCTAAAATATCATTCAACGCATTGACTCTTGTTGAGTAATCAACTGACTGATTGTCTGGCTTTGCTCTTAATGTTGAGTCTGTTAAACTTGATGACCAAATACCGTCGAATTCTAAAAATTGATTTTTTTGATAAAAACTCAAATTTTCTATAATTAATGCAGACAAAGCACTGTGAGATTCTATAATTCTTACAATTGATTTTGCATTTATTAGACGCTTAAGTTTGGATTTTCTTTGCTCAGAAGTTATTCCTGATCTAAAAATATTATTTTTTAAAATCGTTGATGATATGTTTTTAGTATACTCTGGTTCAATTAATTTACCTCCCCAGCGCTTCAATACCCCTATTACTTTTTCTCTAGTTTTTTTTTGAACTCCAGTCTTCCAATCATTTCCATGAACAACAAAATCAGGTTTAATTTTAATTAAATTATCTGAATAATCTAAAGTATTTTGAGGTATTACTTTATTTACAAATTTCAAATTTTTTAAAATCAACTCTCTATTTTTATAATTTAAAAAAGGAATTCTTTTATAAGAAGCAATTGCCTTGTCTGTTAAAAGACCTACTATTACATCGCCATATTTTGATGCTGTTTTTAATATGTTAATATGACCTTCATGAAGAATATCTCCTGCTATTCCTACATAAGCAGTTTTTTTTTTCACTAGTTAAATTTATATTTATAAAAATTTATCAAATAAAGAAAAATAACATTGTAATTTGTATCTGAAAATTTTTTCAGTGCATAAATCAAGCCAATTGAGCTATTAGTAACGGTAAGCTTAACGTGTTACCACGCTTCCACACCCGTCCTATTAACGTCGTAGTCTACGACGGCTCTATGGGAAGAACTTGTTTTGAGGCGAGTTTCTCGCTTAGATGCTTTCAGCGATTATCTCTTCCGTATTTAGCTACGCGGCACTGCAGCTGGCGCTACAACCGC
>Ga0194133_10010076_pt1 | contig 10701 bp, 6 predicted proteins | sample TA2KigOf40mmetaG_FD_155448 | JGI IMG/M metagenome (GOLD analysis project Ga0194133, IMG submission 155448) | Freshwater microbial communities from Lake Tanganyika, Tanzania - TA2015055 Kigoma Offshore 40m | ecosystem: Environmental > Aquatic > Freshwater > Lake | place: Tanzania: Lake Tanganyika...
TATACATTCATGATAAATATCAAGATTTAATAAAATCTGGTAAAACAAAAGATAAATTAAATAATTTCGATTTAGCAAAGATATTTGAATATTATTCGTGTATTAAATTAACAGAAGAATTTAATCAACCATTTTATGAATATTATGATATTAACCAAGAATTTAAAGAAGAAAATAATATGTCACAAAAAGATACAGGTATTGATTGTTGTAATTTAATAGATACAATAGTTCAATGTAAATTACGTGATAAATCTTTAACATTAAAAGAATGTTCTACTTTTTTGTGTAGTCAAAATATATTTTGTGAGAAAGAAAATAAAGCTATTGTTAGATGGGCAAAATTAATAATAACCAGAAATAAAGATTCTACTTTGTCAGATAATTTTAAATGCAGAAAGAAATTATTTACTGATAAAACATATGATAAACAAGAAATTATAAAATATTGTGAAGATTTAATAGAGAATCCTCCTATTATAAAAAAAATTAAAGAAAAAGTAGTTATACGTGATTATCAAAAAGAAGCAATACAAATGATAAAAGATATGAAACAGAATTTAATAATCAATTTACCAACTGGAACAGGTAAAAATTTTATTATTGCACATGCAATACATCCACGTAAATTTAGTTATCTTATATTAGTTCCTAGAATTATATTATTAGAACAAATAAAGGAAGAAATTAAAAAATATAAACCCGATTATGAGCAATATATACAAAAAATAGGTGATGGATTTAGTAAATATGATCCTGATAAAAATATCACGATATGTGTATATAATTCTGTAAAATTAATTGATAAAAATATTAAAGATTTTGATTATATTATTGTCGATGAAGCACATCACATAGTTACGCCTGAAATTTATAAGATTGATAATGACGATTATGTTGATGAAGATGTTAATAATAGTGATGATTCAAGTGATGATGATTCAAGTGATGATTCAAGTGATGAAGAATCATGTGATAATAAAAGATATATTCAATTAATAAAATCATATCAAACATATAAAAATAATGTATATCTATCAGCAACTATTGATAAACTTTATGGATTTGATTTCTATACAAAAGATATCAGAGAGATGATAGATAAAAAATATTTATGTGATTATAATATTACAGTACCTATATTTACAGATGATCCTTCTAATAAAAATATATGTTATTATTTAATCAAAAATTATCGTAATGTTATAATCTATTGTAATTCTCAAAAAGAAGGTGTAAAAATAAATAATCTTATGAATTCAATACAAAAGAATTGTTCAGCATATATTGATTGTAATACAAATAAAACAGATAGGAATGAAATAATCAAAAAATATATAAATGGAGAATTACCGTTTTTAGTAAATGTCAGAATTCTTGTTGAAGGATTTGATGCACCAATAACTAAAGGAATATGTTTTATGCATATGCCAAGTTCAAAGACAACTCTTATACAAATTATAGGAAGAGCATTAAGACTAGATAAAGAAAAAATATATGCGAATATTATATTACCATTTTCAAGTAAATCAGATGAAGCAAATATTAATGCATTTTTAAAGACAATGGCACGCAATGATAGTAGAATAAGAAAAAGTTATATAAATAAAAAAATAGGTGGTTATATAAATATAGTTAGAGGTGAAGAAAATGAAGAAAAAGATGATAGTGATGATGAGAATGATAATGAGAAAGAGAATGATATTGACAATAATATTGAACTTAGATATGAGTTGATATTTGATAAGATGGGTATATTAAAAAATTCAGAGGAAATATGGGAGAAGAAATTAGATGCTGTTAAGCAATATATCGATGATAATGGAAATAGACCATCACAACACGATAAAAATAAAGATATAAAACAACTTGGTCAATGGATATCAACACAACAAAAGAATTATGCAAAAGAACAAAATATAATGAAAGACGAAAATATAAGAAATAAATGGAAGCAATTTATAGAAGATGACAAATATAAAAAATATTTCTTATCAAATGAAGAAGATTGGGATGATAAATTAAAAGAGATTAAGCAATATATCGATGAGAATGGAAAGAGACCATCAAAACAAGATAAAGAAAAAGATATAAAACAACTTGGTCAATGGATATTACATCAACAAAATAATTATGCAAAAGAACAAAATATAATGAAAGACGAAAATATAAGAAATAAATGGAAGCAATTTATAGAAGATAACAAATATAAAAAATATTTCTTATCAAATGAAGAAGAATGGGATAATAAATTAAAAGAGATTAAGAAATATATCGATGAGAATGGAAAGAGACCATCATGTATGAGTAAAGATAAAGATATAAAACAACTTGGTCAATGGATATCACATCAACAACAGAATTATGTAAAAGAACAAAAAATAATGAAAGACGAAAATATTAGAAATAAATGGAAACAATTTATAGAAGATGACAAATATAAAAAATATTTCTTATCAAATGAAGAAGAATGGGATAATAAATTAAAAGAGATTAAGCAATATATCGATAAGAATGGAAAGAGACCAACACAAATTGATAAAGATAAAGATATTAAACAACTTGGTCAATGGATATCAGATCAACAAAAGAATTATGCAAAAGAACAATATATAATGAAAGACGAAAATATAAGAAATAAATGGAAACAATTTATAGAAGATGACAAATATAAAAAATATTTTAAAAATTTAGATAAAAAAATAAACTTACAATCTGATGAAAAACCCAAAAAGATTATAAAATCAGATGAAAAACCTAAGAAAAAGCCAAAAACTATTAAAAAAGTGGATAATAATTCAGATAGTTCTAGCGAATCAGAAGATGATGACACAAACGCTAAAAAGAAAGTAAAACCTGTTAATAAATCTAAATAATAAATTAAGTAAAAAAGTTAATAAAAAAAATGAATAAATTTTATTTATAATTTAATATCATATTATTATATTAAGTATATTATAATATGGCTCAAAAAATCACTGACAAAACTGAAATAATTTCAAAACCAACAAATTATGATTTTATTGAATCATCTAAATTAAATAATTTAGATAATTTAGGTAATTTAGGTAATTTAGATGAAAATAAAGATATTACAGACATTAAATTTTTTAAACCAACATATAGGAGATATGAAAATTTTCAAAGTGAAAATCAAATTAATTTAAAATTTACTCCGAAACTAATAATAAAAGAGACAAAATATGGTGATTTTATATCATCTTTTGAAGAAGAATTACACAAAAAACAATAAAAATAAATAATAAAAATATAAATAAATTTAATAAATCTTAACAACACTTACATTCCGAACACCTTTTGTAATTCTAGTAACCATATGTGCTTCTCTTGAATCCACAACAAAACCGTGATTCTTAACAGATAGAATTTCAGTTCCATCAGCCAACTTCAATGTACCACCTTCAAAATCAACTCCATGGGTTGATGAATAGAACAAAATAGTAAATTTGGGCAATTCCTTTGTAGGTGTATTAAAATATAGATATACCAACTTTTCACCAGTATTTTCAAGCAATATATATTGGTCAAGATTATATGTTGGTACTTTATCTTTTTTAAACTTCACCAACTGACAATCATCAATATGCCACGACAAACCTTCCGGCTTAAGATTCTTATGAACAATAATGCAGTTTTCAGCTTGTTTTTTTGTAAAATCCAAATTCTTTACAAGAAAATCTCTAATATTATCATTTGAATTATCGGGATTGTCATAATGTGGGATATCAAAATCGTACTGAAAATGTTTTCGATGAGATGGAATTTCTGGAAACATCTCAAGAATCTTCCGTCCATAAGTCAGAATAGCAGGAACATTGCGTTCAATTTGAGCAGACATTTTTTATAGAAATAAATATATAATTATAAGTTAATAATGAGTAATAACAACATAATAATATTATTTTCAATTTTTAATTTTAATTTATAATAATTTAATTTGTATTGCTAACCAAATTCTTTTTATTGTTCTTTTATATAAAATTTATAAGATATCACAACCTTCTTTTATAGTATTTATATTTGGCAATGTTTTTCTCAAACCTTTCTAGACTAAGATATTCTTCAAAAGTTTTATATTTTCTAATCTTTTTAATCTCTGCATTTATAAAATGGTATCCATTCTTTATTTTTATTTTATCTCTTTTAACGAAAGATTTGATCTAAAAAAATGTACATAATTATATAAGATACCAAGATGTTACATTGATTGTTTAATTGGATTTACATTGGAAATAGAAACAAATATTCCTATATACAAAACAGAAAGAGATATTATTACATCAAATGATAATACAAATATTTTAAAAATTTAGATAAAAAAATAAACTTATAATTAGATGAAAAACCTAAGAAAAAGTCAAAACCTATTAAAAAAAATAGATAACAAATCAGATATAATTATAAAATAATAAAATTTTAATTTTGAATAAAATATTTTAGATCCTATATATATATATAAATGAGTTTATTTAAATTTATGAAAGAAAATAAAAAAATTACCGCTATTATTATAGTATTAATAACTATATGTATTTTTTTAATAATATATCAATTTACTAAAAAAAATGAATGTGTACAAAAATCAACAAATATAACTGAAAATATAACAAATGTAAAGGAACCAATAAATATTAATTTTAATGGTAATTTTGGTAATAAAATAACACAATCAAATAATAAAATAAATATTGGAGAATATATGGATGAATCATCAGAATTAGTTTCTCCCAATAAAAAATATATAGTAAAATTTAGTAATGGTATGTTAGTTTTAGTAAATAATAAATATAATGTTATCAGATCTTTAGATATGCATACAAGGTATACATTAATACCAAAAACTAATTATAATTATACTGAAATTGATAAACAAAAAATAGGAAATGGTTTATTAATGTTAACAAAAAATCAATTAAATGATAATATTAATATCATTAAAATAACAATTCTAAATAATACTGGTGAAATTGGAGGATTTGGATATATAGGAAAAGATGGTTATTTACAATTTGATGATTGTGGAAATTTAATTTTATATGTTGATGGAATTGAAAAAATAGATTTATTTAATCTAATTGAATTTTATTATAAAGATGGTGAACGTATTAATTAATAAATTATAAAGTAATATTTAATACTTTTTTTACAAATAAAAATTGAATCTAATATATCCTATTTCTATTAATCCAATTATATATTATAATACAAAAATGCCTCGTACAAATACTATCGATCTAAATATAGGGACTCAATGTCTCGAAAATTGGGAATGTCAACATGCAATTAGAGAATTAATTGCTAATTCATTAGATGAACATATAATTAGTAAAATCGCACAACCAATCGCTATAAATCATAGCAGAAATAAATGTGAAATTATTGATTATGGTGCAGGTATTACAAAATCGAGTTTTATTATCCAATCAAATTCAAATAAATTGTCCAATGAAAAACTTATAGGACAATTTGGATTTGGAATGAAAGATGCTATAGCTGTCCTATGTAAAAATGATATAGATGTTACAATTTATACAAGAGATTTTATTTTTACTCCAAGTTATACACAGAGAGCAAATACATCTGATATTACACTTCATATATCATTCGCAAATAATGATGATTATGACGATGATGACAAATATGGTACAAAAATAGTATTAAATAATATTAAACGATCAGATATTGAAAAAGCTAAAGACTATTTTATTGATTTTACAACAATTAATTTTAATAAATTATATTCTGATACCATAATGAAATTTGGAGATATTTCTCAATATATTTTTGTTAATAAATTTAGAGTATGTAAAACTAAAAAAAATACATATTTCTCATATAATATTAAAAAAACAAAAGATGTTATGAAATTTTTTAATCGAGATCGTGGTGAAAAAGATTTCGCATCATTTAAAAAAATAATTACAGCTTTATTAAAAGATATTGATATCTATAGCGATAGATATTCTTCCGATGAATTAATAAAAGAATTAAAAAAAATAGTTAGCAGTGATAATTTACGAGAATTTAATCAAATTGATGTGATTCGCAATATATTATCACAATTAAATGAATCAGATGAATATATATTTATTGATGAAAAAGATAAAGAATTAATAAAAAAGAAAAATTATGCTAAAAAAATTAAAGATTCTAATAGAGAGATTATATATATTGGTTCTGGCATATTAAAAAAAATTAACAGCGTTATTAAAATTAACAAGATAAAAAATATTAAAAAATAATGTGATCCTACAAAAATTTTTATCAGAAATGAAAAAGGATTATTTACTCTATCATCTCCATCAATGTTTCCGCCATTACTAGATACAATATTAAAGGAAAAAATAAATGCGATGATTCAGGATTATAGAACAAAATTAGATATAATAATTTCTAAAAAAATAGAAAAAACTCTTACAACTATCGAAATTATTGATGATAATGATGATGATAATGATAATGATGATAATGATAATGATGATGATAATGATGATGATAATGATGATAATGACGATGATAATAAAAATAATAAATCACATAAAGCTAATAAAGCTAATAATAATGATTCAGATGATAATACAGATACTGAGTCTGATGATGATCCAGATGATAATCCAGATGATATAGAACTCCAAAATAAAGATTATTATTTTGAAGATGGAATATTTAAAATAAAAAAATCTGTAATAGAAAATGAAAATAGAAAAAATGAATTAAAAGCTTTTGTCTTTCATTATATATTAAAAAATATTAGACCAACCGATTCCCTTAAAATTCTAGAATTAATAATGAATAATAAAACTCAAAAACCCTGGTATTATTTTTAGCTGTTAATCATACTCTTTTTATTTATTAAATGATAAATTATTTAAATATAAATCATTTTATATTTTATATAAAAACATGATAGATAATTATAACGATAATAGTGATTTAGATTCTGATACTGAAATATCTAATGAAGAAAAAAAAAATAAAATTAAAGAAAATGAATTATTAAATAATTTAAAATATGATTATCAACAATTTGAAATTAAAGATTTTTATGATTGTTATTTAATAAAAGAGAAAAAAATAAATTTAAAACCAATATATCAGAGAAGTTTTTCGTGGAATCAATCGAAACAAGATTTATTCATAGATTCAATAATTAATAATTATATTATACCACCAATAATCTTGATTAAATTAGAGGGCGAAGACTACGAATACGAATGTATAGATGGTCAACATCGATTATGTGTCATAAAACATTTTATTGAATCTAAACCAATTGATCCCGAAAAATCACATTATATACGATATCATCGAATAGAAGGTGATAAAATTTATAATGTATTGTATGATGATAAAGAAAATATAAATAAGTATATTAGAAATAAATCATATTTTACACAAGAAGAAAAAAAGAAATTTAATAATAGAACAATAACAATATTAAAAATAAGTAATTATGATATAAAAAATAAAAATGGTATGGATAGACTTAAAAAAAATATGTTTCTAAGATTACAAAATGGAGAGAGAGTATCATCAGTTGATAAATTTAAAAATATAGATAGACCCATAATAAATGCATTAAATTTTTATGGTCTATTAAATTATGATACATATAAAAATGACAATTCGGTGTGGAATAAAATATTATCTATATTAGATATTCCATTAAAACAAAAAAATTCAAATACATCTAAAATAAAATTTTTACATATTTTTCTGATAGTATGTTTATTGTTAATACATGAGAAATCATTTGATATAGGTTCATATATGGATATGAATATATTAAAATATATTGAAGATGAACATTCAGTATTTAAAAAAGATATATCTACAGATATTTGGAAAAATTGTATAGAAAAATTTAAATTTTTTATAATAGATTTTTATGAATATATTATTAAACAAACACATAAATATTTAGATAAAAATATAATATATGTAATTTTATTTCAATATATCAATGATAAAAATAAATATGATATATATATAACAAATGTTATTGATATTATATCAATATATAACAATAATAAAGATTTTAAATATAAAGAACAACATAATAAACAAATTGATTATACAGATTTTAAAAATTTTGTTTCTGAAATAGATGAAAAAATTAAATATATTAATCTGAACTATAATATTGCAGATAACAAATATAGTAATTCAAATATAAAAATAGAAAAACCTATAATTAAAAATAATGAAATCAGTAAGAAAAATAGAGAAATATTAAGTGATTACTATAATAAAAATAATAATAACCCAAAATATGAAGATTATATGAAAACTATAAAGAAAAATATATCAAACAATAAAGAATTAACAGAAAATGACATTAGAAAAGTTATATACGAATACAATAATAAAAAAGGTATTTTAGCCGATACATTAGACAATTTTATAAATAAATTTGAAGAAATGTATCAAATAGATGAAGATATTTTATCTAATATAGATGATATAAAATGTATCATTGAACAAATTAATATTGAAAATAAATTGGTAATAGAATCATTTGATATCAGAAAATTTATTGATAAATTTAAAAATTTTATAGGTTTTAAAGAAAATTTATCAAATATATATGTAGATATATTAATGGAATATTATAATAATAAAATTAATAAAAATAATAATACAAATACAAATAAAAATATAGTGGATGAATCGCCAAAGAAAAAACAATCTGTTGCAAAAGTATTAAAAGATAATGTGTGGAATAAATATATTGGTATTAAAATAGGGCAAACAAATTGTTTATGTTGTAAAACAAATAAAATATCACAATCTAATTTTCATTGTGGACATTTTATAAGTGAATCAAAAGGAGGGAAAACTGATATTGATAATTTGCGTCCAATTTGTAGTAATTGTAATTTATCAATGGGTTCACAAAATATGGATAAATTTATGGAAAAATGTGGTTTTAATAAATAAATCTATTTAAGTTAATAATAATATATTACTAGACAATATATATGTGAAATCCATAACGAATATTTGAAACCAACACAAAATTATGATAAAGAAAAAGATAAGTTTATTTACAAATATAATTTTAATTTATATGCACAAATATTGACATATAATGAAACAGAAAATTTTAATAAGAATAGAAATTTATTTATACCATATTTTATAAATTTAATTAAAAATAAAGGTCATTCATATGAATATTCGGATATAAAAACAGCAAAATATAAACAAATTGATAAGAATAATATTTTAAAAGAAGAATTAAAAGAAGCTAAAGATATTAATAATAAAGAATTTAATAATTTATTAAAGAAACAAACTAATATTAATGCTACTAGAGAAGATAAGATTAAGATTGAAAGATATTTATTTAAGAAACATTGGAAAGTTAAAAAATTAACAGATGATTTTATAAGTAAATATTATGGAAAATCACAAGCATTATATAATTTAAGATGTCTTATGAATAAGAATAATGATGAAAAAATAGAAGTTGATAATATTAAATATGATGATATAATTATTAAAGAAAAAACAAAGATAATAAATGATGTTATTAATAAGATGGGTTTTGATTTAGAAAATATTGATAGAAAATTATCAAGACAAATATTTGAAAAAAATATTATTAAAGTTATAAATGAATCTATATTGTTTAAAGATTATGATAAAACTTCACCATTATTTGAATTAAATAAATCTGTTATTAGTAAACTAACAAAAAAACATACAAATAAAAGTTTTATGGGATTTATTAATAGTCTATTAGATAATTATGGTATAAATATTAAGTGGAAAAAAACAATAACTTCTAAAATTATAAATAATAAAAAAATAAATATTATAAATAATCATTATTATTGTAGTTATATTAAGGATATTAACAGCTATATTTAAATTACTACCTAAAGTCTACTATTATTTTTTATATTATATATATTAGGGGACTTTAGGTAGTATAAATTATGAAAAAGTTAATATAGATAAAAATTAAATTAGTATTTATAATCATTATTATTGTAGTTATATTAAGGATATTAACAGCTATATTTAAATTACTACCTAAAGTCTACTATTATTTTTTATATTATATATATTAGGGGACTTTAGGTAGTATAAATTATGAAAAGTTAATATAGATAAATAATAAATATTGTCAATAATATATAATATAAATCATTTTATATATTTTGTGAATCGCATTTAATTTATTATTATTATTATTTATATACCACAATTTAAATTCATTATTCCATTTACCGCCTAAATTTTTAAATTTATTTTTCTCATCAAAAGATACATTAAAAAATATCATATTATTATATTTGCATTCATCAGATTTATTTATTTTTATAACAGAATGAATATTACCAATACCATTAAATTTACGATAATTAAACATATTTTTCATATTTTTTATAATAATTACAGGATTTATTAAAGAATGATATTGTATTAATTTGCGTATTATATTTTTATCAAAATTAATATTGTTTAACCAACCATTCCATATTATTTTATTATTTATAAAATATTCAGAATAATTACATAAATTAATATTTTCATGCCAATTAATACCATACTGATATATACGCATTAATGCTTCATAATAATAATCATAATATTTTTTATCATATTTATTATAATTAGTTAGATTTTTTTCAAATTTATTTATTAAATTTTTTATATAAATAATACATA
>Ga0194133_10010077_pt1 | contig 10701 bp, 6 predicted proteins | sample TA2KigOf40mmetaG_FD_155448 | JGI IMG/M metagenome (GOLD analysis project Ga0194133, IMG submission 155448) | Freshwater microbial communities from Lake Tanganyika, Tanzania - TA2015055 Kigoma Offshore 40m | ecosystem: Environmental > Aquatic > Freshwater > Lake | place: Tanzania: Lake Tanganyika...
TACTCTAATTTTGGGAAAACCAAGTTTAGGGCCCTTACTTTAACCATTAGGATTAATCTTTGTGGAGCATAAGGAAGGCCAAGACCCTCAAATTTATTCAAAAGAGTTTCAACATTCTCAATTCATGCATCATAGAATTGTGAGTGCTTATCTGAAGACCTACCTTAAACCACTGTGGTTGAAGTTAAGGCTTGGAAAAAAGAATTCAATAAAAGATTGAAATTTGTCTTTTTCAAAAATAATTCTTCTTTAAATTTAGAACCATTTATATTATTATTTAAGTAAATTTGCAGGTTTTTTAACTGGCGCGCTCTTACAAAAGTGAAGTGCACTTAAAATGTTTATAAGAGAGTCAAGAAACAAAACTTTAGTCATGAAACGTCAAGCCACCTCTCCAAGGGAAAACATGTCAAAAAAAACCAATCGCTAAGCCATCAATCCCTCGATCAAAATACGAGACCAACCCTGAACTTGTGGTTAAAATCGAGCTTCTCACTATCAACAACCGTCCATACTTTGGTGAGGTCTCTGACGATGAGCAACTCTACATCTGGATGTCTGTCCTTGGTCGCAAGAAAGAAGAGATTTCTGGAGCATTTGCAACAAAATCACTCTCCAGACTGGTTCGAATAACTTACAGACTTGTTACACCAATTAAACTTCGTGAAATTTACTGCACTGAGACCTTTAAGTATGACAAGATCCTAGATGACGATGCCTTTGAAACTATAACAGGCAGATTACTGGGCTACAATTGTGTCAAACATGTGGAGCTTGGTCAAAGGGCCTTGATCACTGTGAAAACTAACTTTGGTGTGGAACCAGAAGGTGTAACAAACTGGCTCAAGCTCTACGGCAATGTAATCTCTCAACGTTACCTAAAAAACAAAGAGACGGATTTGGATACAGATGTAATTGAGGCGGAGGTTGTCCTGAAAGAACACATTCCGGAATACCTACCGATGTATGGACAAAAGTGCCAGGTGTCATACGCAGGTATTCCAAAGCTTTGCAATAACTGCTTCATGTTCAACCACTACCGAAAGGAGTGCAAAAATAAGAAAATGGATTGTGTTGAATACATCATCCAGCTAATCATGGACCAAAAAATTAGCCACGAGCTGGTTGGAACCTGGAAAAATGCAATGAAGCGCTGGGAAGATGCCAATTCAGATGCAGCCCTCCTTGATGATGAGGACCTCTGAGCATCAAGAAAACTTCATCTTTTGGAACTGTGGTAGAGGTGTCTTTAATAAGAAAGTTTTTATCGAAAAATACATCCAACAGTTTAAACCAAGTTTATTCTTTATATCTGTGTGTGATCTTAAACTTACTCATTGTAGTGGTATCCTGAACATTGAGGGTTACTCTATTGAGATCTCATCTACACTTGAAACAAAAGGTAAGGGGAGACTAATGGCCTATGTAAGTCCTCGTTTTGTGCGTGTCAAAAACCTTGAAGAAAAAGGCAATGACATACTAGTCTTTGATGGCCCAAGTGAACGAGTTGTGGGAGTGTATTCAGGTTTCCACACCTTGGCTAATGAAACGCAAAACAGTAACTTCATGAGGTTGATCTCTAATCTTGGGAAAGTGTTAAATATTGGAAAAAGGGTAATCATAGGTGGCGATTTTAACGCAGAATTATCAAAGGCCAACTACAAGTCAAGTACCCTGATGGACTGGCAATCAGAGTTTGGTCTCAAACAGATCGTCAGTGGTATTACCAGAGAACGCCTTGTTGTCAACACGACCCAATCACCCCAACTCGACCTGGTATTCACTAATGATCCGGATTGCCTTACAAGTGAAGTTATCAATACTGAAAGTAGTGACCATTATTTAATCAAAGTGAATAAGAGAGAGTTCAGTGAAAAAGTAGAAACCAAAAAGAGAGTTGTCCTTGACTGGAAAAAATACAGTGAGAATAAACTGGAAGTTGACAATGTCAGAATCCAGTCATCAAACTCTTTGAAAGTCTTAGGGATCACGTTCGATTCAGAGCTCTGATGGTCATCCCACGTCCAGAAAGCCAGTGCCAAGTGTGCAAGAATGATCCATGGCCTCAGTTACCTTCGTAAACATCTGAATATAACACAAATGAAACAGGTGACAACATCATTCTTCTTCTCTGTACTCTTTTATGGTTCAGAAGTCTGGCTACATAAACACCTCTCATTTTTACTGAAACGATGAATACGATCTCTTCACTATCGTGCAATGAGGCTAATCTATGGGCGGCAGTGCAGCACAGAATTCCTTGACACATTGAGGGCTACACTGGATGAATGGGGAGACTACACTCGATCAAAAACCTACATCAATGTTATGAATAATCAACTTCCTGAAAGACTGTATGGCAGCCTTCTGATGCAGAGTTATATGGAGAGAAGATGCGATGGCCAGGCCTTTGTGTACGATGCAAGTGTGAAAATTGGTAGACAGAGTTTCCCGAACAGAGCTGCGAAGATATCAAAAGTTATCAAGTCCCGTGGTTACGTATGTTCTCAAAAGATACTATCAGAATAAATCTGAAGAAAACATTTTTTAAATACGCAATGATACCTAAACCTCAAAATGCCAGAACTGACTGACTGAGGTTTTTCCCCCGGTGGAGTATATAACACAAAAGGTCTAGAAAGATAAAATCCGGGTTTTTCCTCCAAAGCAGTGGTCTTCAGTTGAAAGTCTCCCCGGCCTCCCTGCCCACCCTGCTCTTTCTGTTTAATCAAAGTTCACTTCCTGCAATTTTATCAATCAATTTTTATCAAACGAATCAAACATGTTTTTTACATTTCCAGACAGATTATTGAATTTTATTAAATTAGAAGCTGCAAGTGCACTGTTAAGTACTCTTAAAAATTTTTAATCTATTTATTCTGTGAGTAATTTTAAAAGAAAGAGTCAATAAATAATGCCAATGCCAATTAGAACTACTTTTAACAATTCTTTCGTCCTTTCCCTTTATGAGTCAGCAATCATGATCAATTTTTTTCCCATTTTCGCTGGCGCACCCTGTAAGAGAATCCGAAATTCCAATTGTATAGGTGTAGTTTTAGTCCCTTACTGGCCAGCATCAGATTTTTATAATGATTTCTTTAGCGCCAATAAAACAAAAAAACCATTTGTACATGTCAAAGATATTCAGCCTTATGTTTACCAAAATGAACATGCTATGAATACAGCTATGTTTGATTTACTGCTTTTAAGTTTGCTGTTTTATACTTTAACACTAACGAATGTTGACTATTAAAAATACATCACAATTCAGTCAAATAGATCATTGAAAAACTGGCAATTGCATTGGCCTTACTCGGGTGGTCTGTTCAATGTATTGGCGGGCAGTTTTAACATTAGTCCAATCACCAATGTCAGCAATTTCATTATCATTAAGTCCCGCTTTTGCAGCCTCAGTGGCTCTGCCACGTTTATTTGAGTGTTCTGAAAACAAGTTTCCATCAAATCCACATTGAGTGATAATCTAAATTTGAATAAAAGCTATAAATTACATTAAAAGGTGCATATCGTAAATTTTCTTACGCTGCGTAGGTCTTTTAGTGCCAACGTGTAAATGATAGATCCCGTTGCATGGGGATGTCTAGGGTTTCCAGGTTGACAATTGGGTTGAAGGCTTCCACGGTGTTCACCCAAGAATTTCAAATACCGCTTGGTTAATTTATACAAGCGTGCATCATTATTAGGATGTGACAAAATGTATTTCTCATTTTTCTTGCCTCTTTGGTTCATGATGGTTTTACAACCTAAAACATTAATACTAGGCAGTTTATTGCCATAAGGGCAAAATGATTACCTATCAACTGCACTCGGATGTAATCTCCTCTTTCATTGGTTTCGAATGACAAGTGCTCTAGTTTCAACCATTTAACATCGTTGAATCTTAGCATTAGTACAAACTCAAGATGTGCTTGCCACACAGTACGCCAGGTAACTAAATTAACCTGTAAAATGAATTATCATAATAATTTTGTCAATACTAAAGCATAAATTCGATACCTTTGGAGCGTTTAACAAATCTCGCATTTTGGCCAAAATTGCTGTAGTCATAGGCTGAGCACGCTGTACTGGATGAGCCAACTTTTCCTTGTAATTGTTTGTTAAGTAAAGTATTACCTCGCATGTACATCTGAACTTTTACAGCATCAGTTACACTAGGAAACCCTTTCAACCGGTAATGGTAAGCAATTGCGCTTTGGTGAGCAAGCATAGGCTGTAGAAACACCATTGCTAAAATTTTGTGCCCCAAAAGATATGTAAGCCAACACATGGGGAAGTTAAGGTCAGTTCCCAAGGCCCTTTTGCTCTCTTGTTACATCAATTGTGATAACCTCTGACACTCAACTACATCTCAAGACTCAAGAGCCATGAAACAGCTTTTACCTGGCAGGAATTGCCTCACGTGCTTGGGTGAGAAAAACCGGTAGTTCTATCGCAGGCGCTATTTTCTAACCATTTAGGTCACAATGAAAACCACTGTTTTATAAAAAGTGCAACGACTTGAAAATTGACACAACGGTTCGTAGATTACTTGTATCACATTTTTAAAAACTTGGATTCTGACTCCCTGTCACAAATACACTATTTTTTCACTAATTTTAGTAGAGTTGAAAAGCTTTTTGGAATGCAAATATGGTTTGCTTTGAGGTTCAGTGCTGGATGGGCAGTTCTTTCGATACACTGATGTAATGTTAGACCTTTGTACAAACTCCCTTTCAAATGGTTATTTGAAATTCTTAATTAAAAATGAGGGAGGGGGTCAAAAATTTCTTTGGAAAATAGTTTCTGGAGGTGTGACATTTAGCAAGAAAACCAATCATCAAGATTTGACAGTTTAAAGTGGCCGACTCATTTGTTAAAACTGGCTCTTTTGTCTCTTGGGTACGTTTTTAATTGAGTCTCAATTTACTCTTTTGATATTTTAAAAATGCACACATATTTTGAGCGATCAGATTTAAGAAACAGCGTTTGGAATTTATTTGTGTCCACAAAATGTAGAATTTAAACATCATTTTAATTAACTTAAGAGTTTCTATTTAACGACCAAACTGTTGTCTAGAAGTCTACGGTGAGCGCCAAGGTCTTGAAGTTGGACCGCGTGGCAAAAGAGAAGCCGACGGTTTTTCGGCAGACTTTATCACGACGGAAAGAGACGAGACCGACAAAGGAATTGCGAATAATATGGTTGAACCGTTAATCGAACGGCAAAAGACGGTCAAAAAATCATGGCACGAGGATCAAAATCAACCCAAAGTCGCCCGGCTTTTCTTTGCTTATTTTTGAAAGGAACCCGCTGAATGTTGTTGATAGGTATCAGTTTTGTTCGATGGGTCTACAAAGGAGGGCCGGTTGAAAAAATTTTAAAGTGAAATTTTAAGTGTGACTTAAACATTAGTTCAAGTGTGAAATGTTACTTTGAAGAAGAAATTTAGTGACAAACTTCTAAAGGCTATAAAATATCTCGGATTGGCAAAGAAAACTTTTGAAAGCAAAAGATGTCATTTTTTTTTAACTTCAATCCTTTCTTTTGGCTACTCTTTGTGGCACTTTTTGCCGGACAACCTCTTCCAACAAATGGAATTCAATGGCTGTAAGTATTTGTTTTATTTTCTGTGGCTAATTGTTTTTACAAATAAATCAAGATCCTATTGCTTCTGAGGATAAATTCAATTTATTGTTTGAAATATGTATGTTACTTGCATTTTCTAGACTCCAGAACTCTTGTCTTTTGTAAAAAGATGTAAAAAGGAATCTGTAATGCTTTTGAGTTATTTTTCTTTTGTAAAGCAAGTATAAGCTGTAAAGGTTCAGTTTGTGACGCGTTGCAACGAATTGCCTTTCGCCACATCCATCACCTTTCAATTCAACTACAGAAATGAATAAAATATTGAATGAGTGAGTTTGGGCAGGATTCCTCATCATCTGCTTTATCGGTGGATCTGAGCTAAAAGTTAGAAAAGAAGTTATTTTATTGCTCTCAAATGAGCAACAAAGTAAAATGTTCAAGTTTTTAATCGGAAAGTCGTCTGTTTGATTTTAACTAAGGGGTCCAATTATTCTCTTTCAACATTATTTCTTACGACCTTCAATAACAATTAGAAAAATGACTTTGAGGAAAGAATAGAGCTGAACCACCTTGGGATCAACAGAAATCAGAGAGGGTTTGCTTTGAAATAGGAATCGGCAAAAATGAATAATGAATCGATTGTTTGAAGTGAACCACATCCTTAAAGACAAAGGTTGAAAAGTAAAATAAGATTGATTTTGTATTAAACTTTTTAATTTTTTATGTGATGTTGGCGTAAACTTTCAAAAGAATACTCTTTTTTGATCAGACATCTTTATCTTTTAGCACTCTTGACTTGTTGCGTGATTTAGAATTTTGACTTTTACAAAACATATTTAAATTAATGCCAATCTTGACAAATTCAAGCTTGTTTTTGGAGTATTTCTCAGCGATTTGCTAGATCAAACAAATTTATGTTCTCTTAATTCTTTTTTTGTGTGTGTGACAAAAACTCGTTCGTTTTTATCTGCAACGTGAAATTTTTTCCAAGTCTTCAATTTAAATCACTAAAACATTATATGGTCTGTATGCGTTTAATAAAGATAAGACTCCTCAAACTAATTTTCATGGATGATTCAATCAAATAGGTTCGAATTGAGTCTTTAAGCAGTGTAATTGTGGGGAAAATTAGTAGAGCTCTAGTTTTCAAGGATCGGTAGATCAAAAATTAGTTTACTTAATTTTGTTCGATAAAGTGATTTACTTCTACACAATGTATGTCTATGCATCATACAATTGCAAATAATTTAATGAATAAAATGGCTTCTTTTCATCAATTATTTAAGAAAGCAAAGCGAGGGGTTTTGTTTCCAACGAAGAACCAAAGGGATCTCTGAAGCCAAAGTTTTTCAATATCTACTTCAAACTTTCCTCCCTTTTTCGTTCGTTCAAATAGGTTTGTCAGAGAAAAACGTTTTGAAAGAAAAAATAATATGAAATCAAAACGAAATATTTTCTTACACTTGCATCTTGTGTAGCTCCAAGCAAACTTTAACAGGAACAAAAACTTACAAATTAATTCTGAACAACTTAAAAAGAATTTTATTTGTCTCGCCGCTCTTATTACTTCAAAACTTTCATACTCATTTTCAGGGCATTAAAATTTAATCACCTCCATGAAAAGTTTGTCTTCCACTTATTATTAGATCAAAGATGTTTTTTGGGAAGAGAACCAAATAGGAAATAGGTTTTTAATAAAAGGAATTTTAGTTCTTTCGATGCACCTTATTTGAAGGAGTTTTTCATTCTCAAAAATAAGCCTCATGTTGAAAAGTAAGAAAATTTCAATATGCTTGTAACTCACAGTGTATTTTTTGTTTGAAGATAATCGTTAAAATTTTAGGTTTTTTTTGGTGCTCATAGTAGGATTTTCTGAAGTTTTGAAATTCTTGAATGAATACCGATGAATTGGTGAACGGTAAACCTAAATGAACCAAAATAGTTGTTTTGGATCTTAAATTCCTAATAAAATATAATTCTGATGCTACAGGTTGGCTAATAATTACCTCCAGCCCTAAAATTTTTGCTTTTTCAGCATATTCAATATTGGCCGTAATGCCAAACAGGCTAGTGTCCAAACAGTGTTTTTTTACTGGGCAGATGGCACTGGAATTCATGCTTTAAGAATTAATCTAAAAAAAGACATTTATCTGTGCATAATTTTATTATTTAACTGTTCTATTTCTATCTAAATTACGTATGATCTGTTTTATTCAGTTATGTATTTATTGGATTTTATTGAAGAATTTTAAAATTTAGAAGACATGTCAGCTCTTAAAAAGTTAATTGTATTTATGTGATTTTCGATGGAGCTTTTGGTTAATACTAATATTAATCTCCATTGAAGAGATTGGAAACACGATTATTTTAGGATTGATGCTCTCCTTTTGATAATAAGAATGATATACCTTAATTGTTTTCCCAAAGTTCAATAACAAAAGAGGCTACTGGTTAAAAGTTTTAGTTTGTAGTTATCAACGACAGACAGGAAGTTGAGTCAATTGTTGGTCAATGATGTCCAATCAGATACTTTTTTTCTACAATATGCCCTTACAAGTACAAAGACCAATAGGAAATTTTCCTTTTGATCATAATTCTGAGCAAAGCTGCGACCGTCAATCTTTTTAAGTACCCCTTTCGAATGTATCCGAATCATTGTCATTCATAAAACTGTGGACGTTATATTATTAACGGAAATGATAGTTTCAACATCCCGACACACAACAGCCATTAACCAAATGGTGCATAACAGGAAAACTTTTACAAGATGCTGCTGATTTTTACTTCCTTGGACTTTTGCCCCCTGCGAATCAAAACTTTTTTTTGCTCTCTCATGCTACATAAAATTGTAGAACAAGTCACTTTAAAAGCTTCTTATTCGTGATAAAAAGTGTTTTTCTTAATGTTTCTGCAATTTTCAAATTCAAATAAGTGATAAAGACGAGAAATTCGAGCCGAAAAAACCATACAGTCTGTTACTTTTTTCTTACTCGCTGCTATTGAAATAGAATTCATGGTCGATACTGGGCAATTCGTCATCACGTCAAACGATAGGTAATAAATTTCTCAGCTTTCTATCAAGTGATAAACGTAATCTGAGTGAAAGGTTTGTTTTCATTCACCAAGACAAGACGTCATTCTATGGCGAGAATAAAAATAAACAAAATCGATTTAAACATGAGAGAACTTGATAAATTGAGATGTAATGGGGAAATAAATTTTCACTCTTATTCAATGTTTGGGTTGTCATAATGAAAATACAAAAAATCTAGGTTCTAGCGACTAAAAGTAAAAGGCAGTCGACACAAAAAACACAAATATTTTGCGTGCACACAAGAAATATAACTACTTAGTAGTTTCATAATTTTGAGCCATCTTTTCTCTCCGACTTTTTGTCTAATCAGACTCTTTGTGTGTAGATCTCAACCAACGCTTTTTTGTGTCGCTTTTTGTCAGAGCGTAGAGAATCAGATATTCAGACAAAAGTTTTCAAGACCCCTCACACTATCAAATAGTCAAGAGACACATAGGGGACGAGAAAGAAATGACGAAAAGCCTCCACTTCAACAGCAACAAAAAATTAACTGTTATTAACCTGAGGTTTCTTGTCAATTTTATCATTCATTCACGTCGGCTCCGACTCTGAAGGGTCACACACTCTATATTTCAAAATGATGTATGTGAGAGGGCAACCGTGAAGTAAGTTTGTGTATTAACACTTGATTAAGAAGTGTTGGGAAAAAGTTTTCTCTTCTTGTTTCAAAGAATAGAAAGGTTTGTTCGCATGAATTCGACTCTCATCGTCTGTTCGTTTGAAGGAACGTATTGTCCGACCATACAACAAATTTGATTTTGCTTCACATTCCGTAAACGTATTTTTGTCCATAGTGGTGGCCCACCCACAACTTTTGAAGTAGATATATGTAGCCAAAGTTGTAAAAAAACAGCATTCAAATAAAGCTAGAAATTATTTCTACTCTGATACGATTTGCGATGAAACTTGACGAAACATAGGATTTTGTTCAGAATTGGGCAAAAGGATATCCGGTTGATGGTCATTAACGCCATTGGTCTTCAAAGTATTTCACGCCAAAACTGGTTGGTTTGGTAAAAGTATCATCCCAAAATCTAGTAAGTCTAGATGTGTAGATAGAAATCGTGCATGTTCTAGATACCAACTGTTTATGGCAAAAACTGGTCATGCCACGTTTTCATTGAAATTTGACCATCGATCAAGCCAGGTGTCCAACCAATTCTGTACGCAAATCAGAGGTTTTTGTTATATTCATCTTGGCTTAGCTACAAGTCTTCTGGTCCATTAATTATCTGCTGCAGAAAAATTGTAAACGACTTTTGAATGTTCGAATATGTTCCCAAGCATAAGAATTCCTTGTTTCTGTTGTCTGTTCGAGTCAGAGGAATCTATCACAAAAGGATCAAAGAGGCTTTGGACATCCCAGAATTGAGAAAGGTTTACTTTGAAACGAGCAGAGAGAAAGAACAAGACCACACAAATTGAGTCACAGCTCCTGTAATAAATTTCGTAAGCAACAATAGAATTAGAAGGCTTAACACATCATTTTGTGAAAAAGAGAACATTTTAAAAATACCCTTTTCCTCAATTCTTTAGCTCGCCTTTTCTTCAGGTCAACAATTTGTACTGTTGACAGTCTGGCTGAGTCTGCACGCAACTTGTATATAAGTTTAAGCCTAAAAAAGCGTCCGAAATGTGAGAGACGTTTTTTCAATAAATCGGCAACACATTGACTGGTAAAGTTGTAGATAGTCTGTCCTCAATAAAAGCATCGAACTGATAATGTCCTTACTCAGCATTCACCATTCCGTTCATCCACACATTTAAAAGTAAGTTGATAAAACATTTTAACATTCATCTCTCGAGCCCCTATAGATATTATGTTAGGACGATAAAAGGAACACCCGACCACTGCAATCTATTTGCTCCTATCGCTTTACAACAAACAACTTTAAATAATATATTGTTATTTGAGTTAGTTGCCCGAACGAAAGATGGACGGCTGGATGAGCTGTTCACCTTCAGTTTTCATACCGATCAAAATGATCTCTTTCGTTCTCTCTCTTTGCTATTTTACTGTGTCAAA
>Ga0194133_10010078_pt1 | contig 10701 bp, 9 predicted proteins | sample TA2KigOf40mmetaG_FD_155448 | JGI IMG/M metagenome (GOLD analysis project Ga0194133, IMG submission 155448) | Freshwater microbial communities from Lake Tanganyika, Tanzania - TA2015055 Kigoma Offshore 40m | ecosystem: Environmental > Aquatic > Freshwater > Lake | place: Tanzania: Lake Tanganyika...
ATTTCAATCTCTATGAGGTTTAAACATTAGAGCAACTTCAATGAATTGGTTAATGTTGAAAAAGATTTAGTGTGACTAAATTTTCTTTTGTGATTTTATTGCTTTGAAGTTTCACATCTTTTATGTCAAACACAGATAATTTCAATGTTTATATTTGAAATAAATTATGACCTATTTTTAAGTGCCACAATTAGCAGCAACCTTAATATTTGAGAGGAGTACTTTTGGAACTTTTGTTAGGATAGAAGTAATGGAACTATATTGTAAAGTCAATATTGTTTACAGTATTCGCATAAGGGGTCAACCAATCAATCATAAGTCTATGTGGGAAAAATTATAGTTATTTTTGACTTTTGATCAAAAATCTAGAAAGGAACCATAATTTAATTTAATTTTTTGATTTTCTTGTCGTATTGAAAATCATGGGGGTCACCAAGTGGTCACAGGATTAGGCTGAGAATCTGAGGGCTGCATGTTCAGGTAAAATTTGATCCTGAGTTGCCTCAACAACAAATATTCACAGCCTCAGTGTGACTTTAATGAAGAAAGTAGGTCTGTAATTTCAAATATGAAGTCAAACCTGTTAAACAAATAAATTATATCTAAAATTATTCAAAAAGTAAAAAATATCCAGTATTGCCCTTGTACCAAATTGTAAATCTACAAGTATGGTCCTAAGTTTAGGTTAAGTAGATTTATGAACATCTTTTTGTGATTTAAACCTCAACTCTGAATCATAAATTCATATTTTAAGACTTGTTGTTGCATTCCAATCAATAAATATTGGTCAGAACCTTCCTGACAATGGTACTGAAAATGCCTAAGAAGAAATTTCTTAATGCATTCATGAAAGAAATGGATACTTTTTACCTTATTATAAGATAGTTTAAATTCTTTTGATCCCTTGATAATCATAATTAAGATTGAAATTCCACTCCAAACCAAGTAAAATAATTATATAGTTCTAGACATTTTTTGTTTCTGAATCATTCCTACCCTTAATGTTAGTTTCATAGGATCAAAAACTAAGATGGAGAGCATAAAATTATTTACTTTTCCGGTGACCTATTTTACTCTAGAATAAAGACAAAATCTAATTGATTTGTGTTTTTCAGGTTCTCTTTATCCAATTGTCTTATTTGAAAATATCTCAAGCACAATCAGGTCACAAACCAATTTTAAAAGAATAAAAAAATAATTATATTTTAACTGCTTTAGTTGATGTTTTTAGTGCCACAAGCTTTGAATAGTAATTGACATTGATAATTCCTTTTTGCTTAATTGAGGACTTGTCAAAATTAGTACACAGACAAAAAATTTTGTTTTTCAATCAAAAAACATCTTTAACAGGGGAAGTTTTGCAGCATTTTTGCTCTCCATTTAGAAATGATGAAATAACAAAGCAACTGAAGACCAATCTTACAACTGAAGCTTTTTTCATTAAGGTACATGTTTAAAGTATATTTAAGGTCTCTTTACTAAGATAAAGAATTAGGAAATCCTTATAGAGCCCACAAAGTTGTTCATCATCAGATCTCACCTCAACAAAATTCTCTTTCTTCTTTCAAAATGAAATGGCCTCAGCTTGTGCTGTTACAACATATTGTAAAGATTTACGTGGAGGTTATTGCAAAAATTACTTCATCAACATTTGGATAAGATCAATACACAGCAGTGAGGTACAACTTTGTCACTTCTTAGGCATTGCTTCGACTTTGTCAACTTTTTGATGTTTTTCAAAGAACAATTTTGGAAATAATCAGCAGAGAGAGACAATTTGTAACCCTGAGACCTCTGTTCAGAAATTTCTCTACATGCATCAGGTATAAATGGAATTTAAAAAATCGAAAAGTGCATTATTGAAAGGAGCAAATGGTTCTTTAGGAGCTTGTTATAGAATTATCATACCCTTTCAAAACTCACGACAATTCAGACGACTTCAGTTGTGGTGTTTTTTATAAATGTAGGAACAAGGTAACTATAAACAAAGTAATTTTACATTCAAAAATGTTGACTTACCTTAAACCTCAATTTAGTTAGAAAATGCTAACAAAATTAAAACAGAATCTAATGTAGCAATATTTTGAATCCATAGCCTAGACAGCAAAGTTTAACAAGAACCTGTAAGATTTTCCAAGCTTTTATAATTTTGATTCAAGAGGAATCCGGAATCAGATCAGATAAACACTACAACTGAAATTCCTGAGGGAAACGAACCCAAGGAATCAGTTTCAGATTCTGGAGCCAACTTTCAAAGTACATCTGTGGGAAAGGAAGAGCATCAAACCACAACCACCAAATATTCAACTGTAACTTTTCAATTTCATCAATAATTATTCCAGTAACAACTTTAGATTGAATATACTTTTTAAGGCACATATTGAAAACTCAATTTCTGAAGAAAAAAGCCTGCTGGAGAGAAATCCAATAGTTTGTAAGTTTGCTCGTTACTTCATTTATTTCAAGTATAAATTTTAATAAAATTCCAAATAATTTATTTACAGCACTTATTCAGGAGGGTGTTGAAACAAACTCTTCATTTCCAATGAATTTTAGGTAATACCAAAAATGCTATATATGAATTAGTTTTGCTTGAACTTTCACTCTTTAATTACCTGATATTAAATTTAGAGAGGAAAAAGATTCAAATCTTTTTTTGAATGAGAAGCCTTACATTACAGCCAATGAAACTCAAATAATGAGTTGGAATCCTAAGTTGATTGGAACAGAAAGCAAATGGATTTTCTACAAAACCCGAAGAGAATTTTTCTCGCCAAATTAGAATAATTTCAGTTATTTTATTACTGTAATCATTGTTATAATTCAATCAAAGTCAAAGAACAAATTGAATCCTCTGTACTGATTTTCAGCCTATCTTGTATCTTATTACCACTTAAGATGAGAATCGTTAAATATTTATTTTGTTTCCACCTGGGGTAAAAATGGCAGGGTTTAATCCAAGAGTTCCCTTTCTGCATCCCACCTGTTTGCATGTGTCAGGACTCACCATCCAAAATTTGTCTTTTATCGATGATTTACAGGGACTTTTCTTTAAACTTTGTGGCAAAGTTTTGGCTTTTCCATTTCCGCAACTAGAACTGAAGGGAAAAATCCAAGCTGCATGTGCCAGGGTCTCCAGATCACCACAAGTAGAGTCCATACCATTTTTAACTAGCTGCTCATAGCAAAACCCAGCAGAATATAATTGGGTAACTTTTCCCTTACAAATTTCTTGTGAGGGTTGCAGAAAGAAAAAAGGTTTTATCCTTAACCCTCAGATCCTCAGATTGTCAAAGCACTGGGTATTTATTTTGAAAAACCTAGAATCAAAGTGGTCCAAAGATTTAAACATCAAAGTAAAGTTTTTGTATTGTTTTGATTGTTCACAAATATGTGCAACTTCTAGTCACATTTTCCACCTTTACAATAATTTTCCAAAACATCTACTGCCAAGACAATGCCATTGTCAGCTGCATGGCTAATTAGTTTTTTAGCCTCACCTGAAAGTCAAGTGTCAAAAATGTTTCCAGAACTAAGCCTTGACTTTTTTAAATACACTACCAGGTTGTAAATCTGTTTTTAGTCCAGTAAAATGACCCACAGCCAAATTGTAAGAGCTTTCTGGATGTCCTTGATCAGCAGCTTTCTTATACCACATCATTGCCTCACTCTAAATTAAAAAAACAACATGAATTTGCATTTTCATCCGATCCCTAATTGCTCTAGCTTACAATGTTCTTTTCAACTCCTTTCCCATGAAACATACTTTCTCCAACTATATGCTGAGCATGAGGATGGCCTAATCTGAAGGCCAATTCAGCAATTAATTGAAGCACAATAAATAGATTAAACCTGTACCTACTTGGCATAAGTATGAGCAACATGAAAGTGAAATGTCTCATAATGGAAGTAGCAAACATACATGGCAATTAGACAGAGAATAACACCAAAGACTTCAAAAAAGATACAAACATAGTCCTAAAATTGAACTATATTATTCATACAAGTATCTTAAGTGTAAAGTTTCTGGAAAAGTACTGGATTTTCTTTGATTTTTCCCAAATAGTGACTGTTTCCAAATTGAAAAAGTTTGTTCCACGTATCCTCATCTTCCTTACAGGAACATTTTCCTCCTTCTTCAGCAAACCTCAAGAGAAAAATTATTGATTGTCTAATTATATTGCTACTTTCAATATTCCCTAACGAAAAATATTGAGGAGAATTCTTTCATTTCTTATTACTAATTGACTCATTTTCTATAATTACTTTAAAGTATAAATTCAAAGTTAACTTACTTTTCATTTTCTTGAAAACGAACAGAACGCCTCCTTAAATATATTTTTGGTGATTTTGAGAACTATCTTGTATAAAAAATGATCAGAAATTACCTAGTTGTGCGATCAGTTTGCAAAAGCCTTCTTTTATCCTCTTTTTCCATTTCAAAAATTATTTCGAAAAACTTGTAGTAAATAAACTGTTGGTTAACTTTAAAGCATTTACAGCAGCTATGAGTTTCCTTGTCAAGCACTTTGAGTAAGTAGTCAAGGCAACTTTTTGGTGCACCAAACTGAAAACTTTCTTTTTTACACAGTCAAAACAATCCTTTTTGTCCTGAAGCTCAAACATTTGGTTTTGTGTATCTAATGCTCAATCAGTTTAAAAAATATTTGAGCTTTTCTAAACATGAATAAATTTCAAGTTTTTATATTTCAACACCTTTACTCCTGGAGAAAATATTTAACTTATAAAGACCAGTTTCTCAATACAGCTATGGGTTTCTATGGTGCTGAATTCTATGCATGTGGTTTGAACAATGAAAAAGCAGATCCAATATCACTGCACTACAAGACTACTGAGGACAGCTATTAAGGATTATGGTCTCACATAATCTAGGCGGGAATTAACCAAAATATGCAAAAGAGTCACACCAGATGAGTGGGCCTAGTTTGCGAAAGCATCATAAGTTACCAAAATAATTGAGCAGAGGGGCATTTTTGTGCGGGGAAAAATACCTAACCCTCGGGATCAACCTGCCTACTCAAAAAATTCATGGCTCCATAGATTTAAAGCTAGAGAAAAGTTTATGAAACAACATTTTTACATTTTTAGTTAAATGTTTCAACAAAAAATGTTATTTTATAAACTTTTCTTTAGCTTTAAAGTTATGGGAGCTATTAAAGACGTAAATATAAAACTTTGAACTTAAATATCTTAGCTTCTAGGCAAAATATCAAAAATCTGATTCGTAACTTTGGAGCCATCAATGTGAGGATTATGCATGCCAATTTTCAGGCCTCTGGCTTCACTGGTGTACGAGGAGAATGAGGTGACAGACAGACGCATATGGGTCGTCAAGCATTCTTGAACAGATCCCTATATGAAATTTCTAAACTCCTCGCTCGCTTTGCTCGGGATGGATTAGAGATGAACAGCCTAAACCATTTTTAAATCTTTTGCAAAAATGCTTTTTGTAGAATAAAAAAGTGGGTCTACGGTAAATTCTCTGATGGATCAAAAATGACAAAAGGGCACCAATCCTTGCAAAACAGGCTGGCGTGTATGAAGGAGATTATTGAACCTTGGCTGGATCGAGAACTAAATGACAACAAAATAAGAATTCTGGTGAAGAAATAATTTTTTAACTATTTGAAAATTTGATCATATTTAACAATAATTATTAATTTTTCTGCATTATATTTGTAAATAATTGATCTGCCATTTTTATAACCCACTTTGAATTTTTGTAAAGTTTTACTCTAATGAGAAAGAATAACCAATTAGAAATAAATGCTGTCAATCAGTCAACCAATCAGTACAAAAACATCTATTTCATTAATTTCTCTATTCAAATGATTCAGGTCAAACAAATTGGTATTTAATTAATCAATGTAGAATGACTCTAGAAAATGTCAACTTATATGGCTAAAAATGATTTTTGAGTCAACAATAAGGGAATTTTCATATTGTAAATTTTCAATACTCATCATGCATTCAATTTATCAATTTACTTTTTTGATAAATTTTCTTTCAGGAAACTGAATCTCTCAGAAAATGAATTGCTGAAATTGTTTGTACAAGAGTGGAAGAGAAATTAAAACATAGGGGTTAATTTGAACCACAAAACTTCTTGATGCAGAAGTTTCAGCATAAGTTATTTTGGAAACTTTCTCAAAGTCATTATCTCTTGCCATTCTCAGCTCATTATCAAATGCATCCATCTCGTATTGTTCAGTGACCTTTGTCACATTCATTTCGGGCTGATCTTCAAAATGAGGCTGTTTTGATGGTCGCTTCCGATTCCCATGTAAGTGACGCACTTTATTTGAAGAATGAAAAATCAAATCCTTAGTTGTGGATACTTCAGTTGTAGTAGCTTTATCCGATGGAAACATTGGAAGACCAAATATAGGTCGCAGGTGCTCCATAACGACCTGGCGGTAAACTCCCTGGATTGTCCGGCTGGAGGAGGTGTCATCCTGAAATTAAGTAGACAGGTATTTTTTGTGCGAGGAAAAATACCTAACCCTCCCTAGCAACCTGAATACTTATAAAGTTCATGGCTCCGTCAATTTTAAAGCTAGAATAAAGTTTATTAAATAACATTTTTAGTTAAAATTTTAAACAAAAAATGTTATTTAATAAACTTTTCTTTAGTTTTAAAATTTTGGGAGATATTTAAGACATAAATATAAAACTTTGAACTTAAATATCTCGGCTTCTAGGCAAAATATCAAAAAACTGGTTGATAACTTTTGAGCCATCTATGTGGGAAATATGCTTGCCAATTATCAAGTCTCTTGTTTCACTGGTATGGGAGGATAATGAGGTGACGTAAGGACATGGGATGTCCCGCCGTTTTGCCGCAAGCCATAAAGAAATTTTTACCTCCTCCCTCGCTTCGCTCAGGAGGGATAAAAGAAGAAGCCTTTCAAAACTCATTGTCTTAATTGGCTGAAATAAATTTTAACTCACATGATAATGGGCTACAAGAGTTGCTGTGTAATCCAGTTTCCGGTCGATCTTTGTAGCCATGATTGTTGCAGTCACACTGGATCCAGGTGGCAAGTCATTGTAGTTCATGCGAAGTTTGTGTGAAACACTAACCTCAGTGGGTATACCCCACCTTATGTCTAAGTACGTACCATTTTCAAACAGGATTCTTACAGGTATCCCTGTCTGCAGATTGTGACCCTTGCCAAAATAAACTATTTCTTGGTAGGTGTAGTTGACAACCCTGCCCTCGTCGGTCCGAACTTCTGGCCAAACACTTTGAAGCTCAATGGTTTTGTTCAGCTTCACATCACTGCTGTGTATGTTTCTTATTTTAAGTTGGCGAAAATGTTTCAAGTCATACCTATAATTGAGATTTGAATATTGTTGGCTAATTGGTCATAGACACCAGATCCAAGGTTGATTGATAGCTTAAAGTCAGCTGAGGAACTGATTCTTCTTTAAATTTAAGAATTTACAACAATTCCCTTACTGTCATCTAAACTATTCTTAAAAATGGTTTTTTTCAAATTGAATTATTTAATTTGTATTTTTCAATAATTAAATCCATTTTTTGTTCATTTGATCTGCACAACCATCCATCCTGACTGAGGTAAATCCAATCCAGGGGTCAGGGTGGTCTAGTGGTATGAAGCTGGAATTATATCCCAGCAACCCGGGTTTGACTCCTGCCCTGGTAAGCAACAAAAAAGACCAAAAAATCTTCTGTAATGATTAAAGTTGCTAGACACTTGATCAGGAAAAAAATATGGGCCCAGACAGGGGATCAAACCTCGGTCTCCCGATTCTCACCTGGTTGTCATAGCCATGAACTACAAGGTCCCCAATCCCTTACAATATTTCAAGCCAAGACAAGGTACACCTTATCATGGTATTAAAAACCTCCAGTACCCAAGCCAAGGCCAAAATTATGAGGTTTTGGTAGGACTCGAATTATTATAGGGTGTTAACCTCACATTAACATCAGATTAGTCTACACTGCATCAGATTATCTTTCTAATTATTTTTTACATGAAAACAAAGGTGAGATAAAAATACTTTTAACTCCAGAAAAATGATGGACAAGTCTATCTAAAAGAACTGCTCAAATGTCATTGTGCATCTAAAATTTCCTTTAGGAAACTCATGCAAAACAAAGGCTAAAGAAAGACCATTGTGATGCAATGAAATTGGTATAGAGCTGCTATAAATTTTCACCTTAATCTTTAATAATCAGTCTCATAGGCTTTCAAAAGATCTGCCAAATCAATTTTTATTGAAAAGTGGACAACTCTTTTTCTATAGAAACTGAATTTAAATAGGATTCCAACCCATTTTTTTCTGAAAGGAATTCAAATTAAGAGTAAGGATTCTAGGGCTGTGAGGGTGTGTAAGAAAGTAGTATTAAATGGGTGTGCAGAGATGTTTAAATTTTGAATTTTATTTTTGCTCATTATGTTCAATACAGGTACCAAATCAGAGATTTGATACATAGAGAGAGAGTCCCTGCAGGAAGGGCATTAAAAATTAAGGACCCCCGTACTGGTCCGGATTCATCAGTTGAGAGCATTTGCTATTGTCAAAAGATTTGATTTATTTTACAATTCTGGGTATCTATTGGCCCCTCAAAAATAAGCAAAAAAAACTTTTTTGAAGAACTCCAGAAATATATCTATATGCACACTGAGCTGCATTCTAAATAATATCATCTCCTTTGAAGTAATAAATAGGAAAAAAAGTAAGTGTAAGGAGGGCAGCAGCTGCATGTTTGGGGAGCTTTCAGGGTGTCCCCTTATGGATTGAGTCTGTGGTTTTATTAGTATTGGGGGTTTGAGTGAAAGGTAGGTGAGATTATGAACCTGTACCTTATAGGATCGATCTCCACAAGAATCTGTCCAGCAGTTGAACGACGTCCAAAGGGAGGGAAAGTAATCGTGCCATAACTATCTTCAAGGTTCAAACCACCAATGAATTGTGTTTTTATTCTTTTCAAATCTAAAAGTGTAATTAAATTTTCTTCTTGTATGCATGGTATGAGTCAATGTTTGGTTATTATACCATTCTGTGATGAATTTTGTGGAAGAATTTCTCGGGCCACAAACAGCTCTGAGTTTGCACTCACACCACCTGCAAAAAAAGAAATTAGAAAGTAAGTATGCAGATAGTGATGGAACTCTCATCCATTAATCGAAAACTTTTTCAAGGTTCTTTTTCACCACCAAGAAAACTTTTTTTCAATAATTGAGTAAAAGTAATTTATTCAATGCCCTTTCATTTTTTCATTCTCAAATTTTATAATTATTACCAATTGGCACTTCTGAAAATTGTTTCCAATTAACCCATTCCAGTCTTGCAGACAAATCAACATTAACTAATACTTCATAATTTGATGTTGTTACATGTGATCTGCGTCCAACTATTACCAAACATCCAGATTCACTCATCTAAATTGCGAAATTTGCTTATGCATTGAATTTTTTTCTGAGATTGGTTTTCCTTATTTTTTTTACTTGTCCAACTAGAAACTCTCCTCCAGACAAAGCTCTGCAAACTGATAGAAGCTCACTGCCATTCCGTCCTCCAGGAACAGATCCAACATAGGGTTCACCATCTCGACATTTAACCTTGAAATTGTGAATAGATATTAAGGTAGACTATTCTGAATTGGAATTGCAATGGTCATGCTTAACAATTAATCCCTTATTTAGAAGTAAATCAATATGGCCATGAACCATTTTTCCCCTCAGTTGCTTACAAAATGTTAATGCTCACTCTAAAAAATACCAATGCAAAATATTATTAAGAACATCAAAACCTGCTCTGCAAAACTCAAACATGAAACACTAAAGCAGGCACAGGTTGAGTAGGCACATTTGAAATTCATCTTTTACTATGATTATCTGATGAAATCTATGTTTGCCCACCAATAAAATCAATGTTTTCAGTCACTATCTGATGAAATCAAGGTGTTCTTACCAACATTTTCTCAATCTTGGGGTTTAATATTTGAGTTATTATAAGAGCAAATGATTGTCCTGCACCATTTTTTCTGTGTAAAAGTAGGCACAAATTTGCTCATGGGTAGAAGAATACAATAATGTAACAAAGGAAACTATATCATACCAATCTTAAATCATTCAAGCTAAAGTTAAGTCTAAGATTTGGGGAGAACAACTTGTAAATTAGCATGTTAAAGAACTACAATCTACTTAACAACACGAGGCGGTCAATTATGCTTTAGATCTTTAAAGTACCTAAAAAATTTAGATCCTGTAAGGTCTACCAAGATTGCTTTGAAATAAAACATTTCCTATTTTGAAGAGAACCATCCTGAATCTTACATTCTCAAGTAGACATTTATACATATACACAAAGGTGTTTGCATGGATCAAACAAAAATGAAGGGCATAAAAACCTTGGAAATGTTCTAATTCAAATTACCCATTGCAATGCAGATGATGTAACAAGCTGGCGGTGCTGATTCAATATATAAACAGAGGAATGAGACCAAACGTCGAGAAACAACACTTGGATCAAGAGTAAAATGTAGGAATTCATGGCAAAATGTCAGATGCCTTGGAAGTAAGGAAGACTACGGATTCGATTTTCCATCTGAAAAGATAAAAATATGATTTTTCATTTATTTTTCCATGTGCTTTAATAACAAAAGGACATGGCCAAGACCATATTTTCTAATGTATCTCCATATTA
>Ga0194133_10010079_pt1 | contig 10701 bp, 7 predicted proteins | sample TA2KigOf40mmetaG_FD_155448 | JGI IMG/M metagenome (GOLD analysis project Ga0194133, IMG submission 155448) | Freshwater microbial communities from Lake Tanganyika, Tanzania - TA2015055 Kigoma Offshore 40m | ecosystem: Environmental > Aquatic > Freshwater > Lake | place: Tanzania: Lake Tanganyika...
TGTGGGATATGACAATGTCTTTGAAATTAAACTGTAAAACTGTATAATCCTTCTGACATCTTACAAAAAGAAAGCCTTTTGTGATTTTTATTTGGCAAAGATCAAAGTAAAACCACAATGACTTGTCAACATTTTTTTTGGTTCTCTCACAAACAACAGGATGAACATAAACTTTATTCAGTTGTGACATGCTATAACAACAGCTTTCTACATGGTTGAGGAATTCCAAATAACTGTTTGGTTAAATGGTGGCTTAAAAAATAGAAATGACAATAAAAATGCTGCTGAAGCAACTCTTTTGAATATGGTTGTTGTGAGGAAGAATGCATGAGATCAGATTATTATTACCCTGACCAAGGGTGATTTGTCAATTTTTTTTGCAAATTTTATATGAAAATGGGAAAACACTGATTTGACTACTGCCATTTTGCCTACTGTTGTTTTGCCTATGACAATTGCCTACTACATCAATTCGCCTACTGCCATTTTGCCTACTATGTTGATTTGCCTACTACGTCAGAGAACGAGTTTGTAGTTGAGGTTAGGTTAGGTAAGGTTAGCTATGCAATGGCAGTAGGCGAACCGTCGTAGGTGAATCATCGTAGGCGAATCGACATAGAAGGCGAATCGTCATAGACAAAATGTCCATTATACGAACCGTCATTAGATGAATTGACATTGTACCTTTGAAAATTGCTGGTCTGATAAGGGACAAACCCACAACTTTTGCTCTTCGTTTATCACCCAACCTTTGACCTCTTGGGCATAGTGATCCCTAAGGTGAAGTTCCCTTTCATTTGAGTCAAAGAGCCATTTTGTTTCATAATTCTTTTCTCAATACTTTTACTAAGTCATGCAGTGCTTGGCATTTGATGCTACACTTCTTCTGTGATAAATTTACAACCATGGATTTCCAAAGTTATCTGTCTTTTCTATCTTATATTCAAGGCATAAGAAAGAATTACATGAATTTAATCTCTAAACTCAAAAATGCAGTTTAAGGTCCATGATGATTGTATTTTCAACTTTGCTCTTCTATTTTTTACATTCAATCAAAAAGGTTCAATATTATCTACAGGTGTTTAGCTTTGTCATTTTTCCAAATATGATGCTTTGCCTGTGAGTGAGCATTTGTGGGGAAGACCTTGAAAAGATTTTGGTATTTAATTAGGAATCATCTTTCATTTTGTTTCTTTTGTAAAATGAGACTCACTTGATACAAATGTAATTAAGAGGCATTAAGGGAATCTTAATACAAGTCGTTTCAGAAAGTGCCTTTTCAAACAAAAAACTAATGCAAAAGTTTTGTTTTCATTGTTAGAAATAAACAGGCAGAGTTAAAAATTTGACAGAGGAAAATCTTTAGCTAAAGTCAAGATAGAGAGGGATATACAAGAAGTAAAATGAAACAAGTACCTAACCATAAATGTTAATGTCCGAGCAACACCTTTACAAGAGTTGAGTCTTATAGACATGTCATTATGTCAATGGTCATTGCAGATAATTTTACCCTGACTGAGTATGTCTTATTGATTTTTTTCAATTCCAGGGTTTGGAAAATTGCTTCCATGGCTGGAGATTGAACTCACAATCTTAGATCTGGGATCTAAGTCTGGTACCTTTAAAATCTCAGTCATGGCAACCCCTTAAAAGTGGTCCACCACGCTATTTACCCGACCAAAAATAAGGTCACTTTTTGGGATGCGTAGTGACATGTCATGCGTCGACTTGTCAAACGATACAGCAATCAGAGTATCCCAAAAGGTGAGAAAAATAACCTAAGAAATAAGCAAGATGACAAAAATTGAAAAACCTGCCGTAAGGTTGACAATAATGTCACTACTTTTAATTTACTATCATTGTGTTATTTTAGTGTCTTACATTTTGTCAACTTTTATCAAATTAAAGTAATTTCATTTTAGTTTGTCCAAGTTGCTAATGTTAGCAGATTCCTTGCACTAATTTAATATATTTCAATGAAACATTTTAAGAAAGTTCTGTTTATTATATTTTTCTTTATCTCAAAACAAAGTTGAGTGAGTTAAGCACATAACAAACAAAAGCATGTGAAATCACCCAATAGGAGAAATCACCCAATGCAAAATCACCCAACTACCAAATTGCCCACTTGCCATTGCTAACGAGACCCAACCAATCAATACATTGTTTATGTTATGGTTGGCAATTTTGTCACCTTATGTGCTGGTGGGCGATTTGATTCTTTTACATAAGGGTGGGTGATTTGGTCATCTATGTACTGGTGGGTGATTTGGTCATTTTATGTACTGGGCAATTTCTAATTGGGTGAATTGGGGGTGAGTGATTTCTCATTGGGCGATTTTGCTTTGGGTGATTTTTCATGTTCCCATAACAAACATATGTAGAATCAGTTTAGTGGCACATAAACATAAGGTGCAACATCTTTAAGAAAGTGTGTGACAAAAGTTCTGTTTATTATATTTTCCTCATCTGGCAACAAAGTTGAGATGGGTTATTTGAATATGTGCTGATATCTTGAATTACATAGATATCTTTTGTTATTTTAAGAAAGTGAACGACAATAAAAGTGTTTTTAAATTTTACTTATCCTACATTAAAGTTTCATTTCAATTTGTCCCAACATCTGAAACTACCTGCCAAGCTAGCACACATCTATGTAGAACCCTTGCAGTGGTTCCAAACATAAAAGGTACATCATTTTTAAGAGAGTGTACAGCAAAAACTCTTTTTTTATATTTTTTCCTCATCTTGCAACAAAATGAGATGATGCCATTTTCCAGTTCGCCCTATGCCAGTTCGCCACAGTCGGTTTGCCATAGTCAGTTTGCCACAGTCAGTTTGCCAATTGAGCTAGTTCGCCATGTGCCAGTTAGCCATAGTCGGTTTGCCATATGAGCCATACAAAGTACAAACTATGAATTACGAACTACATAGTAATTCATAGTTCAATGAGTTCGTAACCTAACCTAACCAGACCTAACCCAACCTAACCTAACCTAGCCTAACCATAGGGTTACAAACGAGTTCGTAGTTCAATGAGTATTTGGCAAACTGGCTCATATGGCAAACCGACTATGGCAAACCGACTATGGCAAACTGACTATGACAAACTGGCATATGGCAAACTGGTATATGGCAAAACATCGTATTTCCAACAAAGTTGGGATGGGTTAATTGAATTTGCTCTGAAATCTTCAATTATGTATGTCTCTTTTGTAGGTAAAGTCCTTGTAATGGTATATAGTGTCATCAGTTAATAAAATTGTACGACAAAGACCCTGTTTTCAATATTTTTACTCATAATGCAAAAAAGTTCAATTGATTCATTTCCATGCATCCCAACATCTTGAAGCACATGCTTAGCATATTTGTATGTAGAATCCTTGTCAAAAGTATTAAACATAAATAAGGTGCAACATTTTTTAAGAAAGTGTGCTAACAAAGATTCTATTCTTTTATTCTTTGAAGTGCCTTGTGTCTGTTTAGCAGTGTGTATCATATATCCTATGAAGTAAGTTTTAGTGGTTTCAAAATTTTTCTTCATTTAATCAGAATCATAATTGCTGATACTGCATCCAAAGTCCTCTTTTTAAATAGACATTTTTTGTTTCCAAGACTTTATGAGCATTTTAAGTGAAAACTCAACTGTGTTTTGGTTCAGAGTGTAAGAATGATTATCTGCAACAACTTAGCTTATCTTGTCAGGCCAATGAATAATTGATGAAAGTTATCTCCAGGTCTTTTTTTTACTTTATCCTAAAAAACTCAGAGGAACAAAAGCTAAAATAAAAGTGACTCTTGATGGATTGCTTTTTCACAAAAAGATAGTTCATGTGAAAATTCAAGATTTAGTACAGAAAATCTTGATTTTTGGAAGCATGCATGTGCTTTTTAAAGTTATAAGTACATAATGTAAGACTTTTTTCAGCTTTGTTGTCAAATGTGCTTGCTGATTGGAACTCACCACTTAAAAGAAGATCAGGATGGGTATAAAATAAGGTGTCCCTAGGGGTAAAGCAAAAACTTTTTTAGCATTCAGAAAATCTTTCTCAAAATTACTTTTGCTCTCTTAATTAAACATTAAACTATTAAGAAGCAATAAGTTTGATACTTTACCCTTTTACAGAATAATCATTTTGCAGAAAGTTACAAAAGTGTGAGAAACTTCAAAGACCCATCATTTTGATAAGTGTCTTCATTTATTCAAAGGGCCATGGTACTTGGCTGAGAATTTAATTAGATCTGAGGGTTTGAACTTACTCTGGTTGGAGCCCTGCATTGACCTTGGACCCTTTGATTGTTTAAAAAGTGCCAAAAATGGCACTAAACTCAACCACTGATAGGTTTCCAATAGAGATGGACCCTGACCCGACCCAGGCTTACTTTTGACCCGCAGTAAATAAGAGACCGACCTGCCTTTGACCCGACCTGCAGAGATTTTTTTTGATACAAAATGAAAAAATTTTTAGGGGAAATTTTTCAAAACCATAGATGGCCTGACCCAACCCAACCCGAGGCACAAAAAATTGACCCAACCTGTGTCAAAATTTTTGACCCAGACCCATCACTAGTTTCCAAATAAATAGTTAAGTTAAATGATTGTTTCTCATTGAATATAAAACCATCTATGATTCAAAGAAAGTTGAATTACCTAAACACAGAAATTTTAAGTTTCCAATCTTATAAGCATACTTTAAAAATCCAGTTTCTTTTTTTAATTGCCATGAAAAGAAAGCAGCCTTACTTGAATGAATACATTTCTTAGAGGGAATATTTTTCAATGACTTTTTTTTAGAATTTCACAGAAAACACTTGAGTTTTAGCCTTATTACTCTTTAGTAGCATGATGAAAAGTTTTTTCACCAATGTTAAAAAAAAAGTTTAATGGGAAACATAAAAAGCTTTTTTGATGTGTGACAATGATGGCCTTAATTAGCTGACTAAAAACACAAAAAAATGATATTTGAGCTCCAAGATTGTTTTTTTGGATTAAAAGCAATTTTTACCTAAAAACCTCTTTTTAGATTAGGATTTCAATTCCTTTTGAGTAAAACCAAAACTTTTACAATTCAAAATCAAGGTGGGTCACAATACCAAAGTGCCCTCAAAATCAAGGTGTTTCAAGGGTTCAAACCATTGACCTTTCAACCCTGAGCTTCCACAAATATAGACCCTCAGACAGAAAAAAGCTTGATTTGGGCAAATAGCTTACTTTAACAAATAAAAGCCTGATTACATGTAAAGTTTAAACTTTTCTGCTACTTTTTCAGGTTAAGAGTATAAAGAGACCATTTTCAACTTACGTGATATTCTTCTCAGCTGTAATTTTCTTTTCCCCTCTTGCCAACAGCTTCACTGTCACAGAAGTTTTGTGGTTGCAACAGCAGCAATATAACAGCTCGTCCTTCCACCTCCCCACTCACAACCATTCACAAAACTGATATGGTTGTAGAAGAAGTAGTAAGGAGTTTGTCTAGAGTGTCAGTGGGTCCCCCCCTTTTACCCTCTTTTTCAAGGCCTATATCTTAAAGCTGAGCTCATAGCCCTATGATTTACTACTAATCTAAAAAAGAAACTTATTTATTCACAATTTCTGGCTCATTGCTTATTTTTTTGTCTTTTTTTTATTTGATGAAACAGATACTTACAAACACTGTGTTTTTTTTCTTTCTCTTTACAGCATGTTTTTTTTCTCTCAAACTTTGGCTTAAGTCCTCTCCCACTTTTCCTAGGTATGTTGGTTATTTTTTTTCTTGTTCAAGGAAAGCAGCACCAAGTTTAAGTCAGAAACTGGGCCTTAGAGTCAGGCCTTCATTTCTCTTTCTCTGTCTGTCCCTTTCTCACCCACAGCTATCGGCAAATCAATGGCATTTTAAAGGCACACCTCAACCACACTCCCTGTTATTTTTCTACTGCCTTGCCATGTTCCTTCTACATTTTTCCTTCTTGGTTAATGTTGTTGTCTCAACTTCCACCATATATATACTAGCTTGTTTAGACTTTTTTTTATTTACAATGATGTGCCTACCTTTTCAGGCTATATGGAACATTCATTTTGATGAGTTGGGAACTTTTTTATAGCCAGGGCTGATTGAAATGGCAACTTGGTGAGAAAGGCTAAGGGATTTGTAGTCAACCTAAGGCCATATGAAAGCAATTTTTTCACTAAACTACAAAAAAATCATTCATGGAAGACATGGAATCCTTTGACTTTTGTTGCTCATCAACCTACTTTAAACTAGAGATGGGCTGTGACCTGACACGAGCTTACTTTTGACCCGCAGTAAATAAGAGGCCGACCTGCCTTCAACCCCGGGTACTTTCTGACCTGACCCGAAGAGATTTTTTTTTAACCCGAAGAGCAAAAATAGAAAAATTTGATGTTTTAGGGGAAATTTTTCAAAACCAAACCTTAACCAGAGATGGCTGACCTGATCTGATCCGAGCCAAAAAAATGACCCAGGTCAAAAATTTTTGACCCGGACCCATCACTACTTTAAACTCATCCAGATATGGTTTACTTGTCTGTATGGTGTTAAATGACAAAAAGTCTAGTAGATAATCTTAGTAGTCACCTTCATTGTTTAGGTGACTGTTGACCAGTCTGCCCCACCCTTGTACTACCTGACATTCAAACCAATCCCAATCCACCTTGCCTGTAAGCCACCACTTCAGTCAACTGCAATCCTTGAACCTCTGAACAAAACAAGATATTTCTCTGCCATGGCTGAGAGGTCAAAGCCACCAGACTTAAAACTAGGACCACCAATTGTGGATCTAAACCCCAGCCATGCCAGCAATTTTTCCACCCCATATTGCAAAAAAATCATCAAGACCCCCTCAGTCAATCTGCAGTGACCACAGACATAATTGTATATCTATGGCGGGACACTCATAATTATGCCCATTGTGAATCAACATCAGATTAGTCTATAACTAGGCCAGTTTTATATACGATTGTTGCTTGCGAGTTTAGAGTTAGATTTTTCATTTCACTAAAATTTTGCCATGAGCATTTAATAGCATAGGGTGTTGTCATCTGCTCCCTCTGTCTGTCACCTCTATCTCCTCCAGCAGTTTTGAGGCTATAGAGCTAAGATTTGCCTTCCAGACTCCACATCTAAACGCAACAAAACATACAGAGGGATTTTTAAATTTAGTCAGGGGGTGAGTTTCATGGTCCTATCGGAGTTGCACACAGTTCAATGGCATTGTCTAAAAGTCATTTTTGGGTGTTTTAGATAAAAATGATCCCTTTTAAAATCTGTATGCCTATTGTCGTCTGCCTGTACAAAAAATTGAAGTGGACAGGCTTAGAGATGGGCCCTGACCCGGGCTTACTTTTGACCCGCAGTAAATAAGAGACCGACCCGGCTTCGACCCGGGTACTTTCTGACCCGACCCGAAGCTATTTTTTTGACCCGAAGGAAAAAAATTGAAAATTTGACGTTTTTAAGGGGAAATTTTCAAAATTCAAACCCAAACCATAAATGTCTGACCCGCCCCGACCGTACCCGAGGCACAAAAAATTGACCCGACCCGACCCGGGTCAAAAATTTTTGCCCGGACCCATCACTAGGCAGGCTCAAACCAACTGGCCAACCCGGCCAGCTTGATTTGTACTTGTTAGTAATGCTGTATGTTGTATTTAATGCCAGAGAAATCAAGCATGTTGAAAAAGCATAATAGAGATGAAAAAGCTTTTTTGGATGTCGACCAATCAATAATCTCCTTTGTAAATATTGATTTTGATAGACTAGTTCCTTTTTGAAAATGTATGAAAAGAAAATATAATCACAAACCATTGAAAGATTTTCAACAAACTACAGGAGAAAATGGAAAATTCAAGATGATGGAGATTCATAATAAAGAATAAAAACTTCATCTAAAATAAAGGGTTTTTTTGTTTTTTTTAGTGCACCTTGCGACTTGGGGTCATTAAAGGCACACTAGGTGGTTTTGATATTTTATTTAATTTCTTTTTTTTTGTGGAACCTTTCCTGAGTTGGTGTGGAGGTCTGTACAAAATTTGGCGGACATTGGTACAGCTGTTTGCGCGTGAAAGAGGGAAACAGGTACATATGTATAAACAGTCTGTTTTATAAATAAACTAGCCAACTGGGCCCAGCGCTGCTCGGGAAATTAACTAAATAGTATAATTGTACCCATCCGAACATTTTACGTTACACAAAGTTTTCTCCCGTGACCTGCTTGGATTTGGAGTTTGGGTGACCCTTGGGTTCGAGGGTCAGGTTTGCTGGGTCATGCTTGTGTTAAGAACCTTCCCTGAGTTGGTGTGGAGGTCTGTGCAAAATTTGGTGGAGATTGGTCAGGTAGTTCGGGCGTGAAAAGGGGACATAGTTACAAACAGTCTGTTTTATATAGATAGATAGATAGATGTAGACGGATCACACGGATCTTAGCCTTTAGATTTAAGTTACGGTAAAGTATTATTTTGATCACGCAACTTTTACCCACATCTGATTCAAGAGCGCCCCTGATCATCTTGCTCCAGTCTCACATGTCAATAAAAGGCCTGCGTGCCTTAGGATTGAGACCTAGTTATTCTCCGTGTGCTTAGACGTAAGTCATATGGAGTAGATAGCTAAGTGTTATTTTAAGGACATATTATGTGTGTATTGTACTTACTTAACTCAATAAAGTATTATGAGCATATTTATATACCTTGCATTTCTATTATAAGAACAGGGGGACTTTAGATTCTCATAGTCATGGGATAAGTGTTACTGAGACTTGCTCCGCTTATCTAAAACCTTGCGACATGCAACAGCCTGATGCTCGGAATTAGTAAGTCTACAAAGATAGCCTTCCTACATTCCTATTTATCAGACCTGTAGTAACAGGGAAGGGTCTTACCACAAGTATGACCCCGCCAAGCTTACCCCCCTGACCCAGGGTACCTCAAACTCCAACACCTAAACAGATCACTGGAGAAAAAACTTTGCTTTACAAAAAATTCATTCAATTTTTCCCGGGCTGCCCCTGGCCCTGGTTGGCTAGTTTGGAATATTGCTGGCTTTAATTTGTATTTGATATTTTTTAGTTTGTCATGTCCCACAACTCTTTATGTTTAGAATTGGGCATGTGACTATACAAAGACTGTTTTGTAAACTCTGTAACCTTTTGAAACAAATATTTTCAAACCACAAAAATCAGGCCTTTTCAATCAGCATTTATTTGATCTGAACTTTTTCCTTGACCAGTTTGTCTTGAGATGACATTGTTATCTGTAGTGCATAGTTTTCTTTCTTCTTTTTCAAGCTTCTGGCAATCCTACTTCAAAAGTCAACGTTCAAGTTTTTTTCTCATTTCCAAACGAAAGAAAATTTTTGCCTCCAAGTCCCTTTTGGAGGACATTTTTGTTGCAAAAAAATATTAATTGAAAAGTTCCTCGGATAGATTGAGCGGCTTTCAGGAAATCGAAAGAGAGGTTGGAGATAGAGCAAAATAAAAGGCATGAATGAATGCCTTCTTGTGGAAAAGCTATATTTCTTTTGTTTGAAAAATTAAGTTTGTCTGTTACAAATGACTGGATGTGAAAATCCTTCCATGTGGTGATGGTGGTTATAGACCTACAATCTTTTTCTCAAAGAACTTATACGCAAGACTTTAAGAGCTAAGCAGTTTAAGAGTTGCGGTTAGCCTCCCCCTATTGTTTTCGATCCACTTCTCCACGTCCCAACCCCCATTGCACTTGAATGGCTAGACAGACTTAACGGTTTTATATCTATTCTTTCCATATAGATGGGCGTACAGATGTGTGTTTCTTTGTCTGCTGGTATGTGGAGGGCTCATGGAAATCCATACCCCTGCACGAATCTTGATAACATTTTACACACACATCCCCACCTGTACAAGGAAGTTTTTGGTGCAGTTCTGACCCGAGCCTCCAAACTAGTGATGGGTCTGGGTCAAAAAATTTTGACCCGGGTCAGGTCAAATTTTTGGTTCTCGGGTTGGGTTGGGTTTGAGTTTGGAAATTTTCTCCTAAAAATCCCAAATTTTTTGCCCTCATCTCATAAGGTCAGGTCAAAAAGTACCCCGGTCAAAGCCAGGTTGGCCTCTTATTAACTACCATCTCTAATCCTAACTCCCTTGGGCAGGGGGGCTGAAACTCTAAAAGCTGAAAGACACATTTTTGAAAACTGCTTACAAAACAAATGATGTTTAGCAGGTTGCGTATTAACCCGGGCAGTGCAGTCAGATAAACAAGTTGATCATCTCAGAGTCTTACTGTTTATTTCTTGAAATCAAAATATATTTGGAGTCTGCAAAATTTATAAATTGGCTTGTAGGGGTTAGAATGGATCAATGCTTCATTAGGTTTGGGTGAGTCATGCAATTTAATTTGCTCATATTACTACTATTTGTTATTTTTTAAAGCGAGTCATAAAATTTCTGATGATTACAATAAGCCTGCTTTTCAAATAATCTCCCAACCCCAATTGCAGATTACTCTTTCCCCATTACAGACATTTATTTTCATTTGTGACAATCTGTATGTGGTCATGCAATTTAATTTGCTCATTACTACTATTTGTTATTTTTTAAAGCGAGTCATAAAATTTCTGATGATTACAATAAGCCTGCTTTTCAAATCATCTCCCTACCCCAATTGCAGATTTCTCTTTCCCTATTACAGACATTTATTTTCATTTGTGACAATCTGTATGTGGTACA
>Ga0194133_10010081_pt1 | contig 10700 bp, 10 predicted proteins | sample TA2KigOf40mmetaG_FD_155448 | JGI IMG/M metagenome (GOLD analysis project Ga0194133, IMG submission 155448) | Freshwater microbial communities from Lake Tanganyika, Tanzania - TA2015055 Kigoma Offshore 40m | ecosystem: Environmental > Aquatic > Freshwater > Lake | place: Tanzania: Lake...
GGAGGCCGCCCAACGCATCTGCCGGGCTGTGGTCAAGCAGTGATGGACGGCCACCACTCGGCAGGGAAAAGCCCCGGGGGTCCCGCAGGCCCAGGGCCTCAGACCACCGCGACGGTGCCGAACTTGTGGCTTGCGTCCCAGCTGATTCGCCAGCTGGGGCTGAATGAAGCGTGTTGTCTTCACGATACGTCACCGAAGTCTAGCGAAGACTGTAATGCGCTTGGCTTATCACCTTCTAACAACCAGATACAGAAGTCGGGAGCGGGGGTGGCTTGTCAAGACAATGAATCCTTGCCCGCTTCTGATCTGGAGCGTTAGACCGACTAGGATGATGCGATGAGAACCGACCGTGACACAGTGCCCGCCAGCTACTTCGATTACTCGGGCCGTGATGACATCCTGAGTGGCGGCGTGAGGCTGATCCCCATCGAAACGCCGAAGGGCACGTTCAAGGTATGGACCCGGCGGGTCGGCAACAACCCGAAAACCAAGGTGCTGCTCCTGCACGGTGGGCCGGGCGCGAGTAGCGACTTCATGTCCGTGTTCGACAGTTTCTTTCCTGCGGCAGGCATCGAGTACTACCACTACGACCAGCTTGGTTCGTTCATGAGCGACAAGCCATCCGAACCCGAGTTGTGGGAGATCGCCCGCTTTGTCGACGAGGTCGAACAGGTGCGCGTGGCCCTTGGTCTCGACTCAAGCAACTTCTACCTTTGGGGCCAGTCGTGGGGCGGGATACTGGCAATAGAGTACGCGCTCGCGCACCAGGAGAATCTGAAAGCGCTCGTCATATCGAACATGGTCTCAAGTGTTCCGGCGTACAACGAATACGCCACGAAGGTGTTCGAGTCGCAGATGGATCCGGAGGTGCTAGCGGAGCTTAAGGCGTTTGAGGCTGCCGAGGACTACCTCGACCCGCGCTACACAGAACTTCTTTTGGAGCACCACTACAGGCACCATGTCGTGCGTATGCCGCCCGCTGAGTGGCCCGATGCGGTCAATCTCGCCTTCGCGCGCCTGAACACCGACGTATACATTCCCATGCAGGGACCGAGCGAACTGGGCGCCAGTGGCAAGCTTGAGAACTGGGACCGCTCTGCCGATCTGAGCCAGATCCGAGTGCCGACACTCACCATCGGCGCCACGCACGACACGATGGACCCCAAGCACATGGAGTGGATGGCCGGTCAGGTTCAGCACGGTCGCTACCACCACTGTCCCAGCGGCAGCCACTGCGCGCAATTCGACGATTCCGAGATCTACTTCGAGGGATTGATTCGCTTCATCAAGGACGTGGATGCACAACGATTCTAGTTTAACGATTTTAGGTTTAGGCTTCCAAAGCCCATTGGCCTCGGCGTAACGTGTGCCGTGAAGGAACTCGTGCATAGACCAGAAGCAGGGCGGTCTAACAATTGCATACAGCTGACAGCGCTTCGCGCTGCAGCTGATGCACGACGTTAGACCTTGCCCAGCGCACAGCGATTTACCAATCAGAGGAGCTCAAACAAATGCCATTAAAGCTCGACGGCCATGCGGTAAGCGTAGAGCGACTAGTAAGCACGCAGACACCCGTTCTTGATGCATTCCTTCAGTTCCGCTGTAGGGAGGAGACAGATCTCGACTTTTATAAGCTGAAGCACTCCTGCGGCGGCTACATCAAATGGTGCGCGTTAGCGGTCGAGGCTGCGGCGGCGAATTTGGCCAAGAGGAAATGGAACGGTCTCGAAAGCATCGTCGTGCAGATGGCCGCCGACGGGCTGAAGAACGCCCTTGAAACTCCGGTGGAGGGTAAGAAGCGGACCCCGGCGCTTCTGTCTTGGGCATTCTTCCAGAACGATTACCTGGAGCGAGTCAACAATCCAGAGTCGCCCCTGATGGATGCCGACCTCAAGCGCGCAATGCAAACGGGCATCGCGCTGCTGGGCGAAACGGAGGCTCAGTCCATTGACGCGTCGGTTCGGACGGCGGCGACTTTGGGCGCATTTGTGCTGATCTCCGACGTGTCGAGCGCGGGCGAGGGTTCGCTGAAGGTGGCGCCCGAGAGGTTAGCGACGTTGCAAGCGGTCATCTCCGGTGGCCGAGACATTTCATCTTACGAGCAGAGGTTGGTCGGAAACTGGGTGTATCAGGAATTCCACAGCTCGGGGCGCAGCGAACTTCACATGGTCCTCCTCGATGACGGGCACTGCGTGCGGACCAGCAAGACCGTGGCGTCGTTGACCTTTCACGATAGCGCGGGTAATTGGGCAGGCTTCATGGATTCGGTGTCGGGAATAGACCCAGGCGACCGTGGCAAATGGCGATTCGACGGGCGGCTGCTGATGCTCGAGATGGACGACGACAGCGCGTACGAATACACGGTGAAGCTGTCGGGCACGTCAATGATGACGCGGAATACGACTGGGGGGCACAACGGCTTTGGACGAAAGACCGCTGATGCGTGTCGGCTCGGACTGTTCGACCAGTCCAGCCGTGTGGGTTGTCAGCTTTTTGGCAAACCAACATTTACCCCAAATTTGGGGCGGCCTAACACGTCGTTCCACCGGACGCGCAAAAGCGGCGCGCCGGTGAGTTCTACGTTCGAAGGATCCAGTAAGCCACTGATCAAGGCTGAATACATAAATGTATCTGCTCGTGGGCAAGGCCTACACCGCTCAGCTGGGCCTGCAGCCCGGCGATGAGTTCCAGATCAAGCTCGGCAAGAAGCAGATCCGCCTCATTCCCGCCGGCACCGGCGACGACGAGGAGTGATCGGATGGCCTCCTTCGCAGGGCCTCCCTTCCTGAAGGGTTCCTGATCAGAACCTGATCAGAATCTGAACCCGCTTCTGCCTCCCCGCCGCGCAGTCCCTCCGGTCTGCGGGCGGGATTCTTCTTCTCAGGCTGCCAGGGCCAGCCGCTCGATCACCTGGCGCCGCAGCGTCAGAGATTCGCTCTGAATCGCCTCGGCATCAAGGCTCAGCAGGCGACGCCCCTGCAGCAGCGGCCTCCCCTCCACCAGCACGTCGCAGACATCGCTGGCCTTGGTGGCGTACACCAGGGCCGAATAAATGCTGCTCAGCGGCATCTGATCGAGTTCATTCATCTCCAGCACCACCAGATCCGCCCGCTTGCCCACCTCCAGCGAGCCGATCCGCTCCTCGAGGTGGAGCGCCCTGGCGCCGCGGATGGTGGCCATCTCGAAGGCCTCCTGTGCCGACACCACGCGCGGATCGGCGCTGATCAGCTTGTGCAGCTTGGCGGCGGTGTCGATCTCCTCCCAGAGGCTCAGGTCGTTGTTGGAGGCCGAGCCATCGGTGCCCAGTCCCACGGCCAGATCACGCGCCAGCATCGCCGGCAGCGGCGCCACCCCGGAGGCCAGCTTCATGTTGGATTGCGGGTTGTGCACCACACCGACGCCGTGCTCGCGCAGCAGATCGAGTTCGTGCGCCTCGGCCCACACCACATGGGCCGCCACCATCAGCTCGCTGAGCAGGCCCAGCGAGGCCAGGTGTTCCACCGGCCGCCGCCCCTTGAGCCGCAGGCTCTCCTCCACCTCGTGGCGTGTCTCGGCCAGATGGATCACCAGCGGACAGTTGCGATCGTCCGCGAAGCGGCGCGCTTCGATCAGGTGCGGATCAGCCACGGTGTAGGGCGCATGGGGAGCGATCGCAGGCGTGATCAGCGCATGCCCCGCCCAGCGCTCCACGAAGCGGTGGATGGCCGCCATGGCGGCGCTGTGATCGGGGGCATCGGGGGCGGGGAAATCGATCAGGGCCTGGCCCAGCAGGCCGCGCAGACCGGCGGCCGCCAGCTCCTCGGCCACCGCATCCTCGTAGTAGTACATGTCGCAGACGGTGGTGATGCCGCCGCGGATCAGCTCCGCCACCCCCAGGCGCGTGCCGCAGCGCACGAACGCCTCATCGACGTTCATCGCCTCGGCCGGGAAGATCGTGTGCTGCAGCCAGTCGTCGAGGTTCTGATCATCCGCCAGGCCGCGGAACAGCGTCATCGGCAGATGGGCATGGCCGTTGATCAGGCCGGGGATCACGGTGCGGCCGCCCGCCTCGATCCGTTCAGTGGCCTGGAAGGCGACCTCCACCCGCTCGCGGCTGTCGACCGCCACGATCCGGCCGGCATCGATCGCCACCGCCCCATCGGCGATCACCCGGCGCTGCGGGTCCATGGTCACCACGATGCCGCCGGACACGATCCTCTCCACCGGACGGCGGGGAGTGTCGCCACCGGCGGCGGCCATCGACGCAGCGGGCATGACGTTCAAGGCAGGAGGCCCCTGACTGACAGACACATACTTTGCTCCTCTGCGTCCTGAGGTCATGGGCGGCCACCACCACGCTCACGATCACGGCGGCCGGCAGGGCAGCGAACTGGCCGGCGCGGCGTTCCGCTGGAGCATCGCCCTCAATAGCGGCCTTACGGCTTCCGTGCAGCCACACCGGCAGAAGACGTACCGCTGCGCGGAAGCCTGACGGCTACAAGTTGTCCACCGACCCGTTCTTTGTCGAGAAGGTCACAGGCATCGTTGGCCCTCAACCTGAACCCGCCCGACAAGGCGACGGTGCTCTGCGTCGACGAGAAGACCCAGATCCAGTGCTACCCATGGGTCTGGGTTACGTGGAGGGGGTGACGCATGACTACATCCGCCACGGCACCACCACCCTGTTTGCCGCCCTGGACGTGGCCACCGGGGAGGTGATCACCCAGTGCAAACCACGCCATCGCCACCAGGAATTTCTGGGCTTTCTGCGCCAGATCGAGAAGTCGGTTCCAGCCGACCTTGATGTGCACCTGATTGTGGATAACTACTGCACCCACAAGCACGCCAAGGTTCGCACCTGGCTGGCTCAGCGGCCCCGTTTCCACGTGCACTACACGCCCACCTACGCCTCCTGGCTCAATCAGATGGAGCGCTGCTACCGCTTTGCGGGCCTTCGGCTACGGGATCATTACCCAGCGGGCCATCCGGCGGGGCAGCTTCTCCAGCGTCAAGGAGCTGATCGCAAAAATCGAGCAGTTCGTGGCCGCCTACAACAAGACCAAGGCCCCGTTCCAGTGGACCGCCACGGCAGATTCAATCCTGGAGAAGCTGCAGCGACTTGGCTCGCAGATCTCCGGGACAGCACACTAGTAATCTGACAGGAAAAGAAATGACGTTCGTTTCTTGTGGCGAAGAGACTCTTCGAACAAGCCCTTAGAGTGGACATGCCGGCATCAGCTTTATACATCAGCCAGAGATACTTGCCTGCCACTCAAAGGCAGCGTTATGCATGCTCGATCCACCATCGTAGTCGCTAGTTGAACTCGCTATGAAGAGAGAGGTGTCATGAGACAAGTATCTACCAGTATTCTCCTTGGATCTAGATGATCTTGGGCTTCTATTGAGCAGGCTGCTTTCTCTTTTCAACGAAAACGGCAGCATGCATTACTCAATCGAACTGCAACTTAAGCGGGAGACTCTAGAATTTAAGAATGTTAAGGAAATAAGAGAATATAATCGCTTGAGGGCGCGAATCACAAATGCCAGAATTTATCTCTCTCAGGGCGACAAAAGAATATCTGTGCGATCAGGCTTAATTCTTGATTTACGACCATCTGTGCAAACTAGTTCTAGCAATGAAGCTTGGTGTGCAGGAGCGGTCGAGACGGTTTCATCTTTTATCCAGTGGAGACGTCAGTGTATTGCTGGTTTGTATCATGGCCAATTGCACAAATATTAGCTGTATTTGGAAATATACCACTGCTTGCAAGGCTGCTGCTGCCGAAGTTCATGCACCTTCAAGGGACGGCATATTTTTCGTGGATATTATTGATGGTAATGCTACTGCTCCTGTATTTTACACAAAGCTCTTTGCCCCCTTCTGCTTCAATAATCATAACTCAGCAGTACATTTTCCTTCGGCGCCATATCGGCGAACTCAGCTTGCTTGTTGCAATCGCATCAGCAGTTTTAACGCTTATTGGAATGGTTTATGGAAAGCAGACGGCATAACAAACTCCTGGAGTGGGCAGGCCGCCACGAGCTCTCAGCTGCGCCACCCCAAGCTCCTTGCCTGCCACTCAGGGCATTGCCGCGGCGGAACGCTTCTCCCATGCTGCGCAGACCTGCGCAGGGTGTCAGTCCGGCCGCGGCGACGCGCCACAGATCGGAAGCAACCGCTCTCAGCGCTGCCGATCGGAGAGCGTGCGCAGGAAGGCCACAAGATCACCCTGCTCGGCGGCAGTGAGCTGCAGGTTGCCGAGTTCGGTGGTGTTCATGGTCTGCGGGTATTCGGGCTCAGGCCAGCAACCCTGCCGCTCGGCCTCCTCCACCGGAGTCCAGGGGCTGGCGCAGCGCGGCTTGCTGTCGCGGCTGTTGTAGAAGTCCACCACCTGTTCAAGGGTCTTGAAGTAGCCGTTGTGCATGTAGGCGCGCACGAACTGAGGGTCCGGCGTACGGGCCACATTTCTCACCGTGGGCACCTTGAATTTGCCCATCTGGTCGGGAGCGTCTTCGCGGTAGCTGTCCTGGGTGAGCAGAAATCCGCCGAGGCCGAGATCCTGCCACTGGCGGCCCTGATTGTTGATCCAGGTCGATCGATAGATCGGATTGGCCGGATTGCGCGGAACACCAAGATTGTCATAGGTATAATCCGTGAACAGCGGCTTGAGTCCTCGGCTGTTGGCCTGGGTGACATGGCAGCTCGCACATTTGGCCTTGCCGCTGAACAGGGAAAGCCCCCGTTTCTCGCTGGCCGTCAACACGGCTTTACCCTGCAGAAAACCGTCATAGCGTGAGCTGAAGGGGCTCATCGCCGCAGAGCCTTCGTAGGCCATCAGAGCAAGGGAGATGTTGCTGTAGGCGATCTGAATCTGCGTGTCCGAGGAAAAATGTCGCGCCTGCCCCTCGAGCTGCACGGTTCCCTTCACCGAACTGCACTGGGTCTCGATGTCCTCCGGCCAACGGATCCGATCGATGCGTGAACCGAAGACGGATTGGTAGCTGACGGGGTACTGCCCCCTGCGGGCCGGATGCAGCACGCGGTAGACCACGCAGGCCGGTGCAGGCAGCTGCCCTTCGAGGGTGCCGATCGCCGGCTGGGTGGCCTGTTCCTGCCCAGCGCGGCCGGTCATGAAGCCGGTGGCGCGGCCATCCCAGAAGTTGCCACCTTCGAACACCACGGCATCGCCCTGGTGCAGCCGTTTGAGAGGGGGACTGAAGGCCGCGTAGGCACTGGTCTGCACATTGCGGAAACCCATCGCGTTATCGGCGGAGGGTTCAAGCGCAAAGCCCTGGAAGGCGGAACCCTGATGCACCCCGGCCAGGCGGTTGCCGAGATCGGATCCTGCCGTGCCGCCCGCGCTGATCGCATGACAGGTGGCACAGGACATGTTGCGCCTGAGGGAGAGATTCTCATCCTCGAAGATGGCCTTGCCGAGGGACACCAACGGCCGGTTCTGCGCCAGCTGAGACAGCGAGGCATCGGCCGCGATCGGCGCCGGCATCGGGGCGGCCTGCGCCGCCGGGCCTGCGCCGAACGCCAGTCCGAGCAGGATGGCGGACAGCACCAGCGGTTGCAGGCCTGCCTTCAGCGACGTCCAGGCACGACCCCAGACCTGCGGACCAGAGGCGTGATCAAGGGCTGGCTGCGGGACTCGGCAGCCCCTGACGCAGCGGCTGGCTCCTGGCATGGGGGATGGCCTGTTTTCTTTATTTCTTCAGGCTAAGGGCCCCTCCGGTTGCGTCAACTTGCCTTTACGGTTGGTGACTGGACGGGGGATATCGGGGCACGCATGTCATTGGATGGACGCCCGTGCTTTTATGCCGGTGTTGCGGCGGCGGCGAAATGGCTCTGCATGGAGGTTCTCGATCGGTGCACCTGCATCGGCTGGAGTGCCTGCATCGTTGCCTCTTTCCCGTACATGGCCGTGATGGATTTCCTGCAGCTTCCCGGCCTGCGAACGCCGATCCCTGGAGTGAACGTCCGGATCGGCACCCGGCGCGGGCTGCGCATCCGAAGAGCATCGATCGCGCTCTGGCTCCTTCGCAGCCCAGATACGACCTGAGCGACCCTGCCGTCGCCGCGGCAGCCCTGGAACCGCAAGCCCCCTGATCCTTTTCCCCATGGCCCCCAAGGCGCCCTATCAACCCTCCCTGCTGCGCCTGCTGCATGGCGGCACCGCCCTGGTGGTGATCGCGATGTGGCTGAGCGGTCTGGTGATCTACGGCCACTACGACGGGCGCTGGTTCAGCCTGCCCTGGCCCCACTCCATCGATCTCTTCTCGATCCACAGGGCGCTGGCCACGCTGCTGCTCCCCGTGGCCGCCGGTCTGCTCCTGTACTCATTCACGATCGGCAGCTGGCGCCTGCGCCATCCGGCCAACGCGGCGATGCTGCTGATCCTGGCGCTGCCTAGCCTCAGCGGCCTCGGCATGCGCCGCCTCTGGCTGGTCGAGAAACAGCTTGACCACTGGGTCTACCACCTGCATCTGCTGGGCTGGGTCCTGCTGGCCCTGGGACTGGGCTGGCATCTGCTGGGAGCGCTGCGGCGCGGCGGCAGCGGTCTGATCGGCTCGATGCTGGAGGTCCGGCTCAGGCCCAACGACCGCCCTCTTGACTGGCCCGCCCAGGTCACGACCTGGCTGAAGCATCGCCACTGACCGCAGGGCCGCCTCACAGCTGGGCGGACCGCCGATGCGGCCGCTCCCGCTGCTGGCCCCGAATGGCGTCGCCCTGAACGGGCGCGGCGGCTCACCCCGAGGGCGGTGCGGAGCCGCCGGCAGGCAGGATGAACTGCCGATCCGGCCGGAGGAGGTCCGCCATGCCCCCAGCCGTTCACGCCGGAGCTGCAACGGCAGCTGGCCGCCTGGCTGGACGAGGATCTCGGCCGCGGCGACCTGACGACATCGGCGCTGGCGGTGGCCACAGGCCGGGCTCACTGGATCGCCAGGGCCGAGGGGGTGTTCTGTGGCGGCGTTCTGGTGGAACCGCTGTTCCGGCTGCTGGATCCCGACATGCAGGTGCGGCTGCTGGTGGCGGACGGCGGGGCGATCGCGCCGGACCAGCGGCTGCTGGAGCTGGAGGGGACGGCCACGGCCCTGGTGGCGGGCGAGCGCACCTCCCAGAACCTGGCGATGCGGCTGTGCGGGATCGCCAGCGCCACACCCCACACCCAGCCGGCCAGGCCAATGGCGGTGCCATTGACCAGCCGGCGGGTGGTGCAGATCATCCAGGTGTAGGTCTGCACCAGTACCAGCACCCCCAGATAGCCCGCCATCAGACCCCAGCTCCAGCTGGCCCTCCAGGCAAGCAGCGCTGAGGCGTAGAAGCAGGCGTAGATGGCGATCCAGATCAGGGGGATCAGGCCTTCAAAGGTGAGCCAGGCCGGCCGCCGCAGCCGGATGAACCAGTCGAACTGCTCCCGGCTCGGGTTTAGCAGGACCCCCACCGCCACCATCACCAGCAGGATCAGCAGCGCAGCAGCCATCGTGGCAACGGGAGACCGCTCCAGCTTGGCGAGGGTGTCGCCAGGGACGGTTCCCCGTATCCCGCCACACCAGCAGGTTCCTCCCAACCGGCCTGCTCCTTCCTGACGAAAGCGGCGCGCAACAGCTGGGAGCTCCCCACCTCCCAGGTCCAGCTTCTGGTGGGGGACAAACCCCGGGGGACCACTTTCTCCAGGTATGGGTTCACCTTCCGGCCTGCGGGGAAGCATGGTCAGGAGACCAGCTGGAGGGTGGAGCGATGAGCTTTGACGACTCGGACCTGATCTTTGGCTGGCGTTGGATGGGGAAAATGGCTTGCATTGAATGCGATAAGTTACTCCTACTGAGTTTCTTCTATGTCGTATTCCACCGCCGAGGCTATAGATCAACTTACAGCAGTAGGCAGCGTATTGAAGATATTGCTTTCATTCTTGGCAATCATAATCATCATTCGTAGCTGGCCGGACACAAGAATAATGCTGTCTGGAATTAAAAGATTCAAGTTACTTGAGTTCGAGGTTGAGCTTAATGCTCTGAAAGATGCATTTCAAAAACAGGTGGAAGAGAACAAAATCCGCCAAAATAACTCCAAAACAAAAGACGCAGGCATAGGCATAAGCGATGAAAAGATGCACGACGCAATAAAGCGAACATTGCGAATTAGTCGCGTATTTCTTGGTGCAGATATACTATGGATTGATGATGACCCGCTACACGATTTCTACTTTCGAAAGCTACTTCGCTACTTAGGGGTGGGGGTTGAATCTGCGAGATCCACTCAAGAAGCAGTAAAGCTAATTGCAATGAACAAGTTTGATCTACTGATAAGCGACATCAATAAACCGGATGACAATGAGATCCAAGGGCTTTATCATTTGCGGAAACAATGCGGATATAAAAGCTTCGCAATTTTTTGCTTTTAAGTAGACAAAAGCATGCCCTTGCCCGCAGGAAGCCTTTGAGTAACGAATAGATCCGATTGTCTCCTGCATTTAAAAGAAGATGGATTAGAGCGAACTCGCTGGGACCGTATTCCAGTCCAACAATAAGATGCAGCGGTCGGGACCAAGGATGCCTGATGTATGCAACGCTTTGGTTCCCGCCGCTGATCTTCAGCGTTAGGCCCACCTGAAGCCTGCTTGTTGAGACGAAGTTGACAGAGGGGGTTTCCGTAGCTACGATAAAGTGTGCAGTTTGATTTCGATCCTGGCAAGGACGCCACCAATCTGGGCAAG
>Ga0194133_10010082_pt1 | contig 10700 bp, 12 predicted proteins | sample TA2KigOf40mmetaG_FD_155448 | JGI IMG/M metagenome (GOLD analysis project Ga0194133, IMG submission 155448) | Freshwater microbial communities from Lake Tanganyika, Tanzania - TA2015055 Kigoma Offshore 40m | ecosystem: Environmental > Aquatic > Freshwater > Lake | place: Tanzania: Lake...
CGGCATCATGAACCCGGGCAAAGTGCTGCGTGCCCGCTGAGTCGCGACCCCAGCTGCTGCATGCGATGCTGCCGGTCAGCGACCTCGCGCGCTCACTGGTTTTTTATCGCCAGCACTTTTCATTCGCCGGACTGCGGCGCATCGAACTAACGTCGCCCGCACGCACTCTGGTTTTCATCGGCACCGCGAGCGAACCCGGCAGCGCTAACAGCGAGGGCAGCGCGATGCAGCTCGAACTTTGGTACGAGCCCGCACGCCAAACGCCGCCACCCGCTACGCAGCACGCGCCATCAACACTGCGCACTCATGTCGGTATTGCCGTGAGCGGCATTGACGGCTTCGTGGACCGGCTCGCCGCTGCAGGCGTACCGGTGCTGCAGCGACCCGCCGCCTTGCGTCCGGGCGGGCGCCGTCTCGCGATGATCGCGGATCCCGATGGCCACGAGATCGAGTTACTGGAAGTTCTTTGACGATGCTAGCACCGAATCAGCCCGCTAACACCCAAAGCGACCCAGCCGCCGCACACTGCGTGGGCGGTCTGCACGAGGTCTGCGTCGGCGTTCCCGACCTCGAGCTCGCCGCCGCGGATTTTGCAGCCTACGGTTGCCGCGTCGGTGAGCGTGGGCAACTCGACGCGACTGCAGCGCGCGCGCTTTACGGCGTCGATTCCGCAGTGCGCTCGCTGCGTTTGCTGCATCAGCAGGCCGATCACGGACTCGTACGCCTGATGCAATGGGCGCAACCCCTCAATGACGGACTCGGCTTGACTGAGAACCTGCGTTGCGTCGGTTCACGCTGGGGCGTACGCGTCACCGCGAGCGTGTTCAACATCGTCAACCATGCCGAGCGCGCACGCCAGTCCGGCCAAGCGCTGACGCTCATCGAACCGCTGCTCGCGGTCATCGGCGAAGTCAGCGGGACGCGCGCCGCCACACCGTTTCGTGACCCCATTGTCGGTGTCCGCGAAATGGTGCTGCTGCAGCCTTGCTACCGGCAGGTTTTCTTTGAACGCTTCGGCTATCAAAGCCCGCTCTATGGACAGATCGACCCGTCCAGCCTGCTGCAGACCAGCCAGCACACGCACTTTGGACTGATGATTGCCGACGACGATCCGCAGGTATTCGACTTCTATGACGGCGTTTTGGGACTCAAGCGCATGCTCGATGAGCGTACGCCCTATGAAAACGCCACCGGATCACGCCGAATCTTTGGTCTCGAGCCCGACGAGGGCTTCCACATGGTCGACTTCGATGACCCGTCCTCGGGCCACGCACTCGCGGAGCGACGCTCGGGCAAGCTCAAGTGCGTGCGGTTTGCGGCCAAGGCGAAGATCGCGCATCGGCTCGATCGCTCACGCGCTGGCTGTCTCGGCTATAGCCTTTATTGCTGGCGGGTCGATGACATCGAAAGGATGCACAACCGCGTCGCTGCGTCGAAGGCGACAGGACTCAGCAAAGTGCGGTCTGACGAATTCGGTCGTCGCAGCTTCACGTTCTTTGCCCCGGACGGTTATCAATGGATGCTGTTGCAGGCCTGATATGAAACGCGCACTGCTCATTGCTGCTTCGACTGCACTTTTTGCCATGGCCGACACCACCGCTGCGGAGACCCCCGTGCCCCACCACCACGCGCCTTCGATCACCGGCATCGCGGCTGGCGCTGCCGAAGTCACCATCCACTACCGATTGTATGGCACTCCCCATGCCGAGCAGCCATTGCTCGTGCTGGTGCACGGCTGGTCCTGCGATTCAAGCTATTGGCGCGAGCAAATTGCTGCACTGACGGCCGAGCATGCCGTGCTGACGCTTGATCTTGCAGGCCACGGCGCCTCGAGTGATGGACGCGATGACTATTCGATGCGCAGCTTCGGCGAAGACGTCAAACGCGTCATCGAATCGCTGCCGACCTCGGCACCCGTCATCCTGATCGGTCACTCGATGGGTGGACCGGTGTCGATCGAAGCCGCGCGGCTGCTGGGATCACGCGTTCGCGCGGTGATTGGTGCCGACACCTTTGCCTCGATCGGCGCCCCGCCCGCACCCGCCGCGGAGACTGCCGCGCGCTTTGCTTTCTTTGAGAAAGATTTTGCCGGCACGACCCGGATGTTCGTCGAGCGCAGTTTTTTCCGACCCGACGCCAAAGCCGAACCCAAACGCTGGATCATCGAAGACATGACAGCGGGCAACCCGCGCGTCGGCATCGCCGCCGTACGCGGCCTCAACGCCTGGGAGGGCGCCACAGCGCTGCGCGAGCTCGGCATTCCGGTGATTGCCATCAACTCCGATCTCACCGTCACCGATGAAGGGCGACTGCGCGCGATCAACCCGAACTTCAGATTGCGCGTGGTCAGCGGCACCGGCCACTTTCTGATGATGGAAGAACCGGCAGGGTTCAATGCCGTGCTGCGCGAGGAACTCGCGCGGCTACGCTGAGAAACCGCACCCCACGCTCAACGCGGCGCGCTTTCGATCTCGAGGTAAAGAATCAGCGCGGCGCGATCGGCGGGATTGGCGATCCCTGCAAACGCCATGGTGTTGCCCGGCGCGAGCGCGCTGGGTTTTTCCAACCAGCGATCGAGCGTTGGCTTATCCCACACCAGTTTGGCCGCCTTGAGCGCCGGTGAATACGCGAAGTCCGTGTCCGCTCCCGCGCGGCGACCGATGATCCCGGCGAGATTGGGTCCCACTTTTTCGACGGGACTCGGCTGCAAATCGTGACAGGCACGACACTGAATGTAGAGCAGCCGCCCGCGCTTGAACTCGGCGCTTTGCTCGGCCGGCGCCGTCGCCTGCCCCTGCGCGAGCACCTGCCCCTGCGCAAGCGCCAGCCCCGGCACGAGACTCGCGGCCAGCGCCGCGGTGACCGACACCATCACTTTGATACTCAATGAAATCTTCGCTGTCCTGCGCATCTCTCAACCCCCGAAACTTTTCTCAACCCCAAGAACTTTCGTACCGGGGCCGTTTTTGACTCAAGACTCGCGTCTGCGTACGCGAATCAGGCCTTCCTGCGCCGCGCTAGCCACGAGTCGACCATCGCGACTGTAGATGCTGCCGCGCGCAAAGCCGCGCCCTCCGGAGGCGCTCGTACTCTCCACGTCGTACAGCAACCACTGATCCGCACGAAACGGTCGATGAAACCAGAGCGCATGATCGATGCTCGCCATCACCAGATCGCCGATCGCAAAGCTTCCTTGATGCGGGCGAGTCGATGCTGCGAGCAGATTGAAGTCCGACATGTACGCAAGCAGGCAGCGATGCAGTCGATCATCGTCGGCGACGGCCTCGGGAATCCGAAACCACACGCGCTCGAGCGCGGACCCAGAACGCCGATGCAGATAATCGATGGGCTCGATCGGTCGCAACTCGATCGGTCGCTCGCGTATCAGCATGCGACGCAACAACTCGGGTAACTGCGCCGCCACTTCGGGCGTCGGTCGACTCCAGTCAGGCAAGGTCTCGGGCGCCGGCACCTCGGGCATGGTCGATTGATGATCGAGCCCCTGCTCGCTACGCTGAAATGACGCTGCACAAGTGAAAATCTGCTCGCCGTTCTGCAAAGCGATCACCCGTCGTGACGAGAACGACTGCCCATCGCGGCTGCGATCGACTTGATAGACGATGGGACGATTGAAATCGCCGCGGCGCAAAAAATACGCGTGTAAAGAATGTACATCGAGACCATCGATAGTGTGGTAGGCCGCCATCAAGGCCTGACCGAGCACCTGCCCACCATAAACCTGCGGACTGCCGATGTCGCGACTCTCGCCGCGAAAAAGATTGACCTCGAGTCGCTCGAGTTCGAACTGCCGCAGCAGATCGAGGACGCGAACGTTCACGACGCCGCCACCCCCAAACGCTTCTGTATGACCGGGCTCGTGGTCGTGTACTGCAGGAACTGCTTTTTCTCGGGGTAGAGCCAGGACTGGATGCCGAACGCGGCCAGCGCCGCTTCGTGAAAGCCCGACAGAATCAGTTTTTTCTTGCCCGGGTAGGTGTTGATATCACCGACGGCAAAGATTCCGGGCACACTGGTCTGGAATTTTTCGGTGTCGACTTTGAGTGCCTTGCGCTCGAGGTCCAGCCCCCACTCGGCAACGGGACCGAGTTTCGGATGCAGACCAAAGAATGCGAACACGTGATCGGCTCGCAGATCGTGCAGCACGCCATCGGCTGCCTTGACGCGCACACCGGTCATATTCGCGCCTGCGGTGAGCATGGCTTCGGCAAGACCTTCGATGAAACGCAGCTTGCCCTGCGCTTCGAGCTCGCGCATCCGCGCGACCGAGGCCGGTGCCGCGCGAAAATCGCTGCGTCGATGCACGAGCGTGACCGCGGGCGCCGTCGCGGCAAACTCGATCACCCAATCGAGCGCCGAATCACCGCCGCCAAAGATCACAAGGTGCTTGTTGCGATAGTCGTCGGCGCCTTTGACCCGGTAGTGCAGGGTCTTGCCCTCGAAGGCATCGCAGCCCGGCACCCCGAGCCGACGCGGCTGGAACGAACCCACGCCGGCGGCGATGACAATGGCGCCCGTATCGAAACGCGTCCCGGCCGAAGTGACCACATCGAAGCGACGCTCGCGCGGGCGTACCTCGAGCACCTCCTCGCCGAGGTGGAACACCGGCTCGAACGGCTTGATCTGGTGCATCAGGCGATCGACCAGTTCTTGGGCGCCGCAGACTGGCAGGGCCGGAATGTCGTAGATGGGTTTGTCGGGATAGAGCTCGGTGCACTGACCGCCCGGGGCCTGCAGCGAGTCGAGCACATGGGCCCGCATGCCGAGCAGGCCGAGTTCGAAGACTTGGAACAGTCCGCACGGTCCCGCGCCGACGATGACGACTTCTGTCTGTATGCTCTCGGACACCTGCTCACCCCACCTGCAATATCGGAAAACCGTCGAAAAAGAGGTAAATTCTAACAGAGGCGATCTTCGTCGCCGGAGGCGCAATCCGTGATCCAGCTGAACGTCAATGGCCGAGCCGTCGAAGTCGATGCAGACCCGGAAACGCCCCTGCTTTGGGTATTGCGCGACACCATCGGTCTGACCGGTACCAAATACGGTTGCGGCATGGCGCTTTGCGGCGCCTGCACGGTCCATCTCGATGGCCAGCCCGTGCGCTCCTGCGTGACCCCGGTGGCGGCAGTCGGCGCGCAGCGCATCACCACCATCGAAGGGCTCTCGCCCGATCGCAGCCATCCGGTGCAACGCGCCTGGATGGAAATCGACGTGCCGCAGTGCGGTTATTGTCAGTCGGGCCAGATCATGTCGGCGGCGGCGCTGCTCGCCAAGACGCCCAAACCGACCGATGCCGACATCGACTCGGCCATGTCCGGAAATCTTTGTCGCTGCGGTACCTATCAGCGCATCCGCAGCGCCATCCATCGCGCCGCCGAACTCGCGAGCGACAAGGGCTGATCATGCCGACCAACGCCGATCTGGCGCGGCGTCGTACGGCGGCGATCCCGCGCGGCGTCGGCAACTTGCTGCAGGTCTACGCCGAGCATGCGAGCAATGCCGAGATTTGGGACGTCGAGGGTCGCCGCTACATCGACTTCGCGAGCGGCATCGCCGTACTCAACACCGGACACCTGCACCCGCGGGTGCAGGCCGCCGTGGCTGCGCAACTCGCCAAGTTGTCGCACACCTGCTTTCAGGTCACGCCCTACGAAAACTACGTCGCGCTCGCCGAGCGCCTCAATGAAATCGTCCCCGGCGCTGGGCCAAAGAAAACGATATTCCTGACCACCGGCGCCGAGGCGATCGAAAACGCGGTGAAGATCGCTCGTCATCACACCAAGCGCTCGGCAGTGATCGCTTTCGGCGGCGCCTTTCACGGACGCACCCTCGCCTGCATGAGCCTGACCGGCAAAGTGCAGCCGTACAAAGCGGGCTTCGGCGCGATGCTGCCCGATGTTTTTCATGCGCCGTTCCCGATCGACTACCACGGCGTCAGCGTCGCGCAAGCACTCGCCGCCCTCGACAACCTGTTCAAGGCCGATGTCGATCCGCAACGAGTCGCGGCGATCCTCGTCGAACCCGTGCAAGGCGAAGGCGGCTTTTACATCGCACCGCCCGAGTTCCTGCAGGCCTTGCGCACGCTCTGCGATCGGCACGGCATCGTGTTCATCGTCGATGAGGTACAAACGGGCTTTGCGCGCACCGGACGCATGTTTGCCATCGAGCATTCGGGCGTGGAACCCGACCTCGTCACGCTCGCCAAAAGTCTTGCGGGTGGCTTGCCGCTCGCGGCCGTGGTCGGTAAAGCCGAGATCATGGACTCGCCCGCGCCGGGCGGTCTCGGCGGCACTTATGCGGGCTCACCCCTCGGCTGCGCGGCAGGGCTCGCGGTGCTCGAGGTGATCGAGTCGGAGCAGCTCTGCGCGCGCGCCGAGCGCCTTGGCGCCGCGGTGCGCGCACGGCTCGTCGATCTGCAATCGCGCTGGCCTTGCATCGGCGAGGTCCGTGGCCTCGGCGCGATGGTGGCGATGGAGCTCGTCAAAGATAGACGCCCGGATGCGCCGGATGCCGAACTGACCAAGGCATTGGTGCAAGCGGCGGGACGGCGCGGCCTCGTGCTGCTGTCCTGCGGCGTACACGCGAACGTGATCCGCTTCTTGATGCCGCTGACGACGCCCGATGCGATTCTCGCCGAGGGCCTCGCCGTCCTCGAGGCAGCGCTCGAAGACGTCGCCGGCTGAATCAGGCGCGGCCGACGTTGGTGTCGTTCGGGCTGTGGTAGTACTCGCTCTCTTCGGAAAGCTGGCGAATCAGCCGCTGCAGTTCGGCCATGCGGCCCTCGGCCGTGCTCACCGGCATGCAATCGACACAGCGCGGATCGTTGCAGGGCTGGCGTGAGTACAGCCAATACTGAATCGCCCCGGCGAGCAGCCCATCGGCGATATCCCAGAGATCCGCCTCCTTGTCGCGATCGGCGAGCTGATTGCCGAGGTTCACGGCATCGGTGAAGGCCGCATCGAACCCGTTGATCGCTTCGGGATAGTCCTTTTCCATGACGGAATCTTAGCCGATCGAAACCCCGACCAACGCGCGACCCGACGCGGTTCCCGCAGACAGCGGCCGGGCCCGTCGACCGGGGCCCTGGGGGGAAAATAAAACTTTGTTGCGCGGATATTACCGAGATTTAACGAAAAACAATCCAACCACGCATTAGTGTTCTATTGACGACCTAAGGTACTAACCATAGGATGACTGGCGGAAGCATCGTAGAGATGATGCCCGAAACCGAACAGCATACGGGTACGCGCGCAATCGAATTGCCCGAACCCTCAGCCGACAAGCTGAACGTGCTCCCGCCGCACTCGGGGGTGCTCGACGCGGCCGCCTTTGTCCGCGACCATTTTCACGAGAAGTTTCCCGCCCGCGATATCGCCGCCCATTGCGGACTCAGCCGGTTTCAGTTCAGCCGCAGCTTTCACGCGGTCTTCGGCATCACCTTCCGCGAATATTTGCTTCGTTATCGGATCCGCGCCGCTTGCGAACGCCTGCTGGCGGGCGATACGCCCGTGACCGAGATTGCCTTTGCCGTGGGCTTTCACGACGGCTCGTACTTCGCCCGCATGTTCCGTCGCTACACCAGGGTCCTGCCCTCGCAGTATGCTCGGGCGCATGCCGCCCAGCCCCGAGCCTGACCACACGCTACGCCGCGCTTGGCGCATCGCCCAAGCCGGATCCCTCGCCCGTCTCAAGCTGATCGAAGAGTCGCTGCCGCCACCCGCAACCGGCGAGGTGCAGGTGGAGGTCGAAGCCATCGGCGTCAATTTCGCCGATGTGTTTGCCTGCCTCGGGCTCTACTCCGCCACCCCAAAAGGCAGCTTTGTCCCCGGACTCGAGTGCGCCGGGCGTGTCCGTCGCTGGGGCAGCGGCGTGACTGGCTGGCAGGAAGGCGATGCCGTCATCGTGCTGACCCGCTTCGGCGGTTACACGACCCACCTGAATGTCGATGCGCGGACCCTCTGGCCGATCCCTGCGGGCTGGACCTTCGAAGAGGCTGCAGCGTATCCCGTGCAAGCCCTCACCGCTTGGTACGGGCTGCTGCCCTTGGGCAACGCGCGAGCAGGATCCGCGGTGCTCGTACAATCGGCGGCCGGCGGTGTCGGACTCAACGCCCTGCATGCCCTGCAGCGCATCGGCGCACCGCCGGTGGCCGTGGTCGGCTCGGCCGGTAAACGCGATTGGCTGATCGATCGCTTCGGTCTCGATCCCGCAACCGTGGTCGTTCGCGGCCCCGGGCTCGCCGCTTCACTCGATGCCGCGCTCGCGCACCTTGGCAAACCTGGCTTCGATGTGGTGCTCGATGCCGTGTATGGCGCGGGCTTCCGGCTTGCCTTCGAGCGCCTAGCACCAGAAGGACGCTACGTGCTCTATGGCGCCGCCGATTTCATGGATGGTGGGCGTCGACCGAATTTTCTCAAGCTCGCTTGGCGCTATCTGCGTCGCCCACGGCTCGATCCGCTGGCGATGATTCCGCAGAACCGCGGTTTTCTGGCCTTCAATTTGATCTGGCTGTGGGAGCAAGCCGACCGCTTGCCCGAATCGATGCGCGCGACGCTCGCGCTGATTGTCGAACGCCCGCACATCGGGGCGACCTATCGCTTCGATGAGGCCCATGCAGCGTTGGCTGCGATACAGTCTGGTCACACTACGGGCAAGCTCATCCTGCGCAGCAAGTTACAATCTGCCGATGGCTGATGCTTCACTGCCGGAACGCCCGAAAAGCAAATCCGTAAAACCGCTGGCCTCGTTGTGGCCTTACCTCAAACCCCACCGCGGCGTACTCGCTTGGGCCATGGTGGCCTTGCTGCTCGCCTCGGGCTCCATGCTGGCCTTGCCGGTCGCGCTCTCGAAGCTCGTCGACAAAGGCATGAGCGCCGGCAGCGCCGAGACGGTCAACATCTATTTCGTCGCCTTTCTCGGCGTGGCGGTGCTGTTCGGCGCCTTCGCCGCGATGCGCTTTTATCTGGTGACTTGGCTCGGCGAGCGCGTGGTGGCGGACATCCGTGCCGCGACCTATCGCAATGTCATACGCATGGACCCTCAATTCTTTGAGGTGACGCGTACCGGCGAAGTGCTCTCACGCCTGACCACCGACACCACGCTCGTGCAATCGATCTCGGGCGTCGGCATTTCGATCGCCCTGCGCTCGACCATCAATTTGCTCGGCTCCATCGTCATGATGGGAGTCACCAGCCTGAAACTGCTCGGCCTCATGCTGATCGCGATGCCGGCAGTGATCGTCCCGGTCATTTCTTTGGGTCGCAAGCTGCGCAAACTGTCGCGCTCGTCGCAAGATCGTATCGCCGACACCAGCGGTCTCGCGGGCGAAACACTCAACGCCATCCAGACGGTACAGGCGTTCACGCTCGAGGCGCTCAATACACGTCGTTACGATCAGGCCGTCGAAGCCTCCTTCGATGTGGCAGTGGTGCGAACGCGCGTCCGCGCCTGGCTCACGGCGCTGTCGACCACGCTGGTGGTCGCGGCGATCACCATCGTGCTCTGGTTCGGTGCGCATCAGGTGCTCTCCAAAGAAATGTCGGGTGGCGAGCTCGTGCAGTTCCTGTTGTTTGCGGTGTATGCGGGTGTCGCGGCCGCCTCGCTGAGCGAAATGTGGAGCGAAGTGCAGCGCGCAGCCGGTGCCATGGAACGCCTCGTCGAACTGCAACAGGCGACGCCGGCCATCGTTGCGCCCGCCCAGCCGCAGCCCCTGCCCGCCGTGCAACCGGGCGTCAAGGCGGGTCATGTGCGCTTCGAGCACGTGCGTTTTAATTACCCCTCGCGGCCCGAGTCCCCGGCGCTCGATGACTTCTCGCTGGCGATCGCCCCGGGCGAAACCGTCGCCTTCGTCGGCCCTTCGGGTGCGGGCAAGAGCACCACCTTCCAATTGCTGCTGCGGTTCTACGACCCGCAGTCCGGTCAGGTGATCCTCGATGACGTCGACATCGCCCGCGCCGATCCGCTCGCGGTCCGTCAAAGAATCGGGCTCGTCCCGCAAGATACCGTGCTCTTCGGCACCAGCGCGCGCGAGAACATCCGCTACGGACGGCCGGATGCGACCGATGAGGAAGTCGAAGCGGCGGCGCGCGCCGCGGCTGCTCATGACTTCATCACCGCCCTGCCACAGGGCTATGAGACCTTCCTCGGTGAGCGCGGCACGCGGCTCTCGGGCGGTCAGCGCCAGCGCATCGCCATCGCCCGCGCCATCCTCAAAAATCCGCCGTTGTTGTTGCTCGATGAGGCGACGAGCGCGCTCGATGCCGAAAGCGAGCGCGTGGTGCAAGAGGCTCTCGAGCGACTGATGGCAACCCGCACCACCATCATCATCGCGCACCGCTTGGCGACGGTGCTCAAGGCCGATCGCATCATCGTCATGGATCACGGCCGCATCATCGCGAGCGGTCGCCACGAAGAACTGATTGCTGCGAACCCGCTCTATGCGCGGCTCGCCGCGCTGCAATTTACCGACGGACCTGCCGCCGCCGCATGACGCCGCGGGCGATTCTGTTCGACTTCGACGGCACGCTGGTCGACTCGGCGCGCAGCATCCTCACAGGTCTTGGTCGCGCGCTGGAGAGCGAAGGGGTGACACCTGTCGTTCCTCTGTCGCCGAGCCTCATCGGGCCGCCCCTGCCCCGCACGCTCGCGACGCTGGCCGGCTCGGGCGAACCCGCGTTGATCGA
>Ga0194133_10010083_pt1 | contig 10700 bp, 8 predicted proteins | sample TA2KigOf40mmetaG_FD_155448 | JGI IMG/M metagenome (GOLD analysis project Ga0194133, IMG submission 155448) | Freshwater microbial communities from Lake Tanganyika, Tanzania - TA2015055 Kigoma Offshore 40m | ecosystem: Environmental > Aquatic > Freshwater > Lake | place: Tanzania: Lake Tanganyika...
TCGGCACCAAAAAATACGCCTGAAAACTCGTATCCATCAAGAACTTCGTGCGCTTGAAAACACTTTTAACCGGACAGTAGTGGGACAGTCCACGTTTTCAGCCTTGGCTTCAGCCTAGCGTGGGCATGTTCAGCCCCGGCGCGGGCGTGTCCTGGTGCGGCCAGCGCGTGGTGACCACCTTGGTGCGGGTGTAGAACTTCACCCCCTCCATGCCGTGCACGTGCAGGTCGCCGAACAGCGAGCTCTTCCAGCCGCCGAAGGAGTAGAACGCCACCGGCACCGGGATGGGCACGTTGATGCCGACCATGCCGACCTGGACCTCGTTCTGAAAGCGCCGCGCGGCGCCGCCGGACTCGGTGAAGATTGCGGTGCCATTGGCGAAGGGGCTGGCGTTCACCAGCGCGATCGCCTCATCGAGCGTGTTCACGCGCAGCACCCCCAGCACCGGGCCGAAGATCTCGTTCTTGTATACCTCCATGCCCGGCTTGACGTGGTCGAACAGCGTGGCGCCGAGGAAGTAGCCATCCTTCACCGGCGGGGTGCTGCCATCCAGCACCGGTGTCGCGCCCTCTTTCTTGCCCTGCGTGATGAAGGAAGCCACCTTGTCGCGATGCTCGGCGGTGACCAGCGGCCCCATGTCCATGCCGTCCTGGTCCCCTGGGCCCACCTTGATCGCCTGCGCCTTCTTCTTCAGGAGCGCCACCAGCGGGTTGGCCGCCGCGCCCACTGCGACCACCGCGGAAATCGCCATGCAGCGCTCGCCCGCCGAACCGTAGCCCGCGCCGATCAGCGCGTCGGCGGCGAACTCCAGGTCGGCGTCGGGCAGCACCACGGCGTGGTTCTTCGCCCCGCCCAGCGCCTGCACACGCTTACCGTGCTTCGCGCAGGTCTCGTAGATGAATTTCGCGATCGGCGTGGAGCCCACGAAGCTCACCGCGGCGATGCCCGGGTGGGCGAGGATCGCGTCCACCGCCGCCTTGTCGCCGTGCACCACGTTGAACACCCCGTCGGGCAGGCCCGCTTCCTTGAACAGCTCCGCCATGCGGATCGCGGCCGAGGGCACCTTCTCCGAGGGCTTGAGGATGAAGGTGTTGCCGCAGGCGATGGCCATCGGGAACATCCACATCGGCACCATGGCGGGGAAGTTGAACGGCGTGATGCCGGCGCACACGCCCACCGGCTGGCGCACGGTGTGGGTATCCACCGCGGTGCCGACGTTCTCGGAGTACTCGCCCTTGAGCAGGTGCGGGATGCCGCAGGCGAACTCCACCACCTCGATACCGCGCTGCACCGAGCCCATGGCGTCGGGCAGGGTCTTGCCGTGCTCCGCGGTGATGAGCTGCGCGAGCTCTTTCTGGTTCGCCTGCAGGAGCTGCAGGTACTTCTGCATCACGCGTGCGCGGCGCAGGACCGGGGCGTCGCGCCATTCCGGCAGCGCGGCCGCCGCCGCCTTCACCGCGGCGTCGACCGTGGCGGCGTCGCAATAGGGCACCTGCTTGGTCACCTTGCCGGTGGCCGGGTTGTAGACGTTGCCCATCCGGCCGGCAGGCAAGACGGGCTTGCCGTTGATCCAGACGGGGACAGTGGCGAGTTTCAGATCGGCGGGCTGGTTCATAGGCGTGGAATTTTACGCCGACGGCTAGAATCCGGATGCCGATCCGCCACTTCAAGGAGTCGCCATGGGAGACCAGCTGCAGGCCCTGGACCAGGTCAAGAGCACCGCCATCGATCTGGCGATGAAGCTCGGCCCGAAGGTCGTGGTCGCCATCGTCATCCTGATCGCGGGCTATTTCGCCGGCCGCTGGGCCGGTCGCGCGACGCTGCGCCTGGTGGCGCGCTTCCAGTTCGAGCCGCCGGTACGCCAGCTGCTCGAGCGCATCGTGCGCATCTTCGTGCTGGGGCTATTCGCCATCATGGCGCTGCAGAACCTGGGCGTGGAACTGCTGCCGCTGATCGCGGGCCTGGGCGTGGCCGGCGCCGGCCTCGCGCTCGCCACCCAGGGCGTGCTCTCCAACGTGGTCGCCGGCCTCACCATCATCTTCACCCGGCTGTTCCGCGTCGGCGACTACGTCTCCATCGTCAAGGAGGAAGGCGAGGTGCTGGACATCAGCCTGTTCAACGCCACGCTCGGCCACCCCGACCGCTCCAGGGTCGTGATCCCGAACCGTCGCATCGTGGGCGAAGTCCTGCACAACTTCGGCAAGATCCGGCAGTTGGCCATCGAGGTGAGCTTGGCCGCGGATGCGGACCTTCCCGCGGCGCAGGCAGCGACCGCCGAGGTGCTGCAGGCCAACGCGCGCGTGCTAGAGGACCCGGCCCCGGTGGTCTTCGTCAACCGGCTGGCAGAGGGACGCATCGCGATTTTCGTCGGCCCGTCGGTCAACGTCCCCGACTACGGTGTGGCCACGAGCGAGGTCAACCAGGCGATCCTGGAGGCCTTCCGCGCCCGCGGCGTCGCCACTGCCGTGCCGCAGCGCGAAGTGCGGATGCTCGCGGCGCGCGCCTGACGGGAACGCGCGGGGTGCCCGGACCGCTCTTCCCCGCGCGCCTCGCCTTCGCCGCCGACGGCACGCCGCGCTCGGGCGTCTACGACGATCCGTACCACAGCGCCGAGGGCGGCGCCGCGCAAGCCGAGCACGTCTTCCTGCGCGGCACCGGGCTGCCGCAGCGCTGGCAGGGAAAAGAGCGCTTCACGGTCCTGGAACTCGGTTTCGGCTTCGGCCTGGCCTTCCTCGCCACCTGGCAGGCGTGGCGCGACGACCCACAGCGCTGCGACCGGCTGTATTTCGCCTCGCTGGAGAAGCATCCGTTCACCGCGCAGGACCTGGCCGTCCTGCATGCAGCCTACCCGGCGCTCGCGCCACTTGCCGAGGAATTGCGCTCGAACTGGCCGGTGCTGGTGCCCGGCTTTCACCGCATCGCGTTCGAGAGCGGCCGCGTCGTCCTCACGATCGCGCTGGGCGACGTGGCGGATACCCTGCCCCAGTTCACGCTCGCCGCCGACGCCATCTACCTGGATGGCTTTGCGCCGGCGAAGAACCCGGCGATGTGGTCGCAGCCGGTGATGCGGCAACTCGCGCGCCTTGCCGCACCCGGGGCGACGGCGGCGACCTGGAGCGTTGCCGCGGTGGTGCGCGAGGGCCTGCGCGACGCCGGATTCGTCGCCGAGAAGCGCCGTGGCTTCGCGCGCAAGAGCGAGATGCTGGTGGCTTCGCTCGCACCGCGGCGCGTCGAGCGCGAGGCAGCTGCGCGCATGGAGCGGCGCGCCCTCGTCATCGGTGCCGGCGTCGCCGGGGCCGCCGCCTGCGAGCGACTGGCCGCGCGCGACTGGACGGTCACGCTGCTGGAGCGCCACCCGGTCACGGCGGCGGAGGCCTCCGGGAACCACGCCGGCGCCTTCCATCCGGTGCTCACGCCCGACGACAGCCTGTTCGCGCGCCTGACGCGGGCGGCGTACCTGTACGCGTTGCGGCAGTGGAATGTACTCGAGGACCTGTCCTGGCATCGCTGCGGATTGCTGCAGCTTGCGCGCGACGGCGACGAAGCCGTGGCGCAACGCCGCGCGCTCGAGGCGCTCGCGCCGCCGCCGGGCTTCGCCCAGTTGTTCGACGCCGCGCAGGCCCGGAAAGTCGCGGGGGTTTCCCTGTCTACCGGGGGCCTGTGGTTCCCGGAGTCCGGCTGGATCCAGCCGCGCTCGCTGGTGAACGCGCTGCTCGCGGCCTGCGGCGAACGCCTGCGGCCGCGCCTGCAGCGCGAGGTTGCCTCGCTCTCGCGCGACGGCGGGATGTGGATTGCGAAGGATGCGCGCGGCACGGTGCTGGGCGAAGCACCCGTGGTGATTCTCGCCAACGCCGCCGATGCGTTGCGCCTGACGCCGCAGCCTTCGATTCCGCTGCGCCGCGTGCGCGGGCAGTTGAGTCTCGTGCCCGGCATCGCGGACCTCAGGACTGTGGTACTGCGGGGCGGCATGGCGCTGCCCGCGGTGGAAGGGCGCTCCGCAGTCGGCGCGAGCTACGACATCGACGACGAAGACCCGATGCCCCGCCTCGACAGCCATGCGGGCAACCTGGAGCGGCTGGAGCACATGTTGCCCGGCGCCGGCGCGGGGCTGGATCCCGCGCAACTGGAGGGCCGCGTCGCGTTCCGGGCCACGGTGCGCGATCGACTGCCGCTGGTGGGCCCGCTCGAGGATGCGCGCGGTCCCGGCCTCTACGGCGCGTTCGCGTACGGCTCGCGGGGCCTGATCTGGTCCGGCATCGCAGCGGAACTGATCGCATCCAGGCTGGAAGACGAGCCGCTGCCGCTGGAGAGGAAACTGGTGGCCTCGCTGGATCCGGCGCGCTTCGCGCTGCGCGCGGCGCGCCGCGGCACGGGCGCCGCCCTGCCCGGCGCTACCAGCGCTCCAGCTTGATGTCGTCGTAGGACGAGGGATGCGAAATGGGCTCGATGTGGCTCAGCGTGATGGCGTTGGGCAGCAGCGAGCGGATGCGCTCCTCGATTTCCTCGGACAGCTGGTGCGCGTGCGCCACCGGCCAGTCGTCCGGCACCAGCAGGTGGAAGGAGATGAAGCGGCGCGCGCCCGCCTGGCGCGTGAGCAGGGCATGGAACTCGATGCCGTAGCGCGGCCGGTACTCGGCGAAGATCTTCTCGATCACCGCGCGCTCGGCCTCCGGGATCGCTGCGTCGAGCAGCCCGGTGAACGAGCGGCGCATCAGGCGAAAGCCGGTCCAGACGATGTGGAGCGCCACCGCGAGCGCGATCAGCGGATCCAGGATCAGCCAGCCGGTGAGCGCGACCAGCGCCACGCCCGCCACCACGCCCGCCGAGGTCCAGACGTCGCTCATCAGGTGGTGCCCGTCGGCCTCCAGCGCGATGCTGTGCATGCGCTTGCCGGTGGAGATGAGCAGCAGGCCGCAGGCGAGGTTCAACGCCGAGGCCACGACCGAAATCGCGATGCCCAGCCACGGCGCCTCGAAGGGCTGCGGCGCGGCGAGGCGCGGCACCGCTGCCCAGGCAATGCTCGCCGCAGCCAGCACGATCAGCGCGCCCTCGATGCCGCTGGCGAAGTACTCGGCCTTGTGGCGGCCGTAGGGGTGCGCCGCGTCCGGCGGCGAGGCCGCGAGGCGCAGCATCGAGAGCGCGAGCAGCGCTGCGGCGAGGTTGACCAGGGATTCCAGCGCATCCGAGAGCAGGCCCACCGACCCGGTGACCTGCCAGGCCCAGGTCTTCAGGCCGATGGTCGCCAGCGCCGCGGCTACCGACAGCCAGGCGTAGCGCTCCAGCTTGTCCGCCACGTCAGGCCGGCCGAAGGATCGCGGGACTCGCTTCTTTCACATCCTTGATCCCGCACAGGGCCATGGTGACATCCAGCTCCTTGCGGATGATCTCCAGCGCCTGCGTCACGCCCGCCTCGCCCAGCGCGCCCAGGCCGTAGGCGTAGGCGCGGCCGATCATCACGCCGCGCGCGCCCAGCGCCAGCGCGCGCAGCACGTCCTGCCCGGAGCGCACGCCGCCGTCGAAAAGCACCTCGGTCTTCGCGCCCACCGCCTGGGCGATTTCTGGCAGGCCGCGGATGGAGGAGACGGTGCCATCGAGCTGGCGCCCGCCGTGGTTCGAGACCACTATGGCGTCCGCGCCGCTGTCGGCGGCGATCTTCGCGTCCTCGACCTCGAGGATGCCCTTCAGGATCAGCTTGCCCGGCCACTGGCTCTTCACCCAGGCGACATCCTCCCAGGACAGCGTCGGGTCGAACTGTCCGGCGATCCACTGCGACAGCGTGGTGAGGTTCTTGGCGTCGGGAATCCGGCCCTCGAGGTTGCCGAAGGATTGGCGCCGCCCGGTGAGGACATTGAGCGCCCAGCCGGGCTTGGTCATGACATCGAGCAGGGTCCCGAGCGTGAGCTTCGGGGGCACCGAGAGGCCGTTCTTCAGGTCCATGTGGCGCTGGCCCTGGATCTGCAGGTCCAGCGTCAGCACCAGGGCGGAGCACTTTGCCGCCTTCGCGCGCTCGATGAGCGAGGCCGCGAAGCCGCGGTCGCGCATGACGTAGAGCTGGAACCAGAACGGCTCGGCGACGGCGCCCGCCACATCCTCGATGGAGCAGATGGACATGGTGGATAGGGTGTAGGGAATGCCGAAGCGCGCGGCGGCGCGCGCCGCCAGGATCTCGCCATCGCCCCAGTTGAGGCCGGTCAGCCCCACCGGCGCGAGCGCCACCGGCATCGTCACCGGCTGCCCCAGCATGCTGGAAGCAAGCGACCGGTTATCGACATTGATGGCGACCCGCTGGCGGAACTTGAGCGCCTCGAGGTCCTCGCGGTTGGCGCGCAGCGTGGCCTCGTCGTAGGCGCCGCGATCGACGTAGTCGAAGATGGCCTTCGCGATCCGTTTGCGCGACAGCTCGCGCAGGTCTGCGATGTTGGTGACGACGGGCATGATTTGCAATTTTACATCGTGGGATAGAATCAGCGCCCCATGCCCGCCAGAGACCCGCTAAAAAGCCCGATCCAGGTCATCGACCGGATGATGAAGCTGCTGGAGGTGCTCGCCCAGCACCCCGAGCCCATCGGCCTGAAGCAGATCTCGCAGCTCACCGGGCTGCACCCTTCGACCGCGCATCGCATCCTCGCGTCGCTGGGCGCCGACCGGATCGTCGACCGGGTCGAGCCCGGCGCCTACCGCCTCGGCATGCGCCTCCTGGAACTGGGCAATCTGGTGAAGTCCCGCATCAACGTGCGCGAGATGGCCCTGCCGGTGATGCGCGAGCTGCACGCGCAGACAGGGGAGACGGTGAACCTCTCGGTGCGCCACGACGACGAGATCGTCTATGTCGAGCGCACCTCGTCGGGCCGCTCGGCGATGCGCGTGGTGCACGTGGTGGGCGCGCGCGCGCCGCTGCACATCACCGCCGCCGGCAAGCTCTTCCTGCTGGAGGATGGCTTCCCGCGCCTGCGCGAGTATGCGCGGCGCACCGGACTCAAGCCGCACACCAAGGAAACGCTGTCGACGCTGCCCCAGCTGGAGCGCGATCTGGAGCGTATCCAGCGCCAGGGCTGGGCGACCGACGCCGAGGAAGCCGAAGTCGGCGTACGCTGCGTCGCCGCCGCGGTGCGCGACGACGCCGGCCAGCTGGTGGCGGCGCTGTCGATCTCCTCGCCGGCCGACCGCATGAAGCCGCAGTGGGGGCAGCTGGTAAAGGAGGGCGCGGAACGCGTCGCCCACGCCATCGGCCACCGCCGCGACCTGGCGCGCATCAGCGCGGCCTGATGTAACCGATCGGTTACATTTACCCGGCCACCAGGCCGTGCAGGGCGAAGCGCCCGCGCCGGTCGGTCCAGGCCTTCGCGCCGCGGAATCCTGCCCGCGCGGCGAGCGCCTGGAACTCGGCGAGCGCGTACTTGCAGGAATTCTCGGTGTGGATGGATTCGCCCGGCTCGAACGTGAAGCGGTGCCGGCCCACCTTCACCGCCTGGCGCGCGAGCGACACCAGGTGCATTTCGATGCGCCCCAGCGTCGCGTTGTAGAAGGCGTAGTGGCGGAAGCGCCGAAGGTCGAAATTGCCGCCCAGCTCCCGGTTAATCCGGGCGAGCAGGTTCAGGTTGAAGGCCGCGGTCACGCCCCTGGCGTCGTTATAGGCGGCGTGCAGGATGTTGGCGTCCTTCTTCAGGTCCACGCCCACGAGCATGGCGCCGTTCTGGCCCACCTGTCCGCGCGTCATGCGCAGGAACGCCAGCGCCTCGTCAGGGGTCAGGTTGCCGATGGTGGAACCGGGAAAGTAGACCACGCGCCGGCCCGGCCCCTCGATGCCGGGAATCTCCAGCGGTCGCGAGAAATCCCCCGCCACCGGCGCGAGGCGCAGCCACGGAAACTCGCGCGCAAGGCGCGCGCAGGCGCCACGCAGCGCGTCCTCGGAGATGTCCACCGGGACGTAGGCAGCCGGGCGCAGGGCCCGGATCAACAGGCGCGACTTGAGGCTCTCGCCGCTGCCGTACTCGATCAGGGTGCAGCCGCGTCGCGCGAAGCGGGCGATATCCGCCAGGTGGCTGCGCGTCAGCGCGAGTTCCGCCCGGGTCGGGTAGTACTCGGGCAGCCGGCAGATGGCTTCGAACAACGCGCTGCCGTGCGCATCGTAGAAGTACTTGGGGGGCAGCGCCTTCTGCGGGAGGGAGAGGCCCGCGACCACATCCTCGCGGAAACGGTCCGCCGGCACGCCCGCCGCCAGCGCTAGCCCGGTCGGCCGGTCGGCACTTTCGCGGCGTGGACTTCGAGCCACTTGCGAATGCGGTTGGCGTCGCCGATCCGCGACTGCTTGCCCCAGGAATCGAGCAGGACCACGATCACCTCGCGCGATTGCATGCGCACGCGCATCACCAGGCAACGCCCGGCTTCGCTGATGTAGCCGGTCTTGGACAGGCCGATGTCCCAGTTCACGCTGCGCACCAGGCCGTTGGTGTTGCGATAGCCCAGTTCGCGGCCGAGCATGCTCACCGTGGCGCTCTCGCGCGTGGAGTACTCGCGGATCATCGGATGACGGTGGGCCGCCTCGATCAGGCGCGCTAGGTCCTTGGCGCTGGACACGTTGCCTGGGGACAGCCCGCTCGCGTCGACGAAACGGGAATCGGACATGCCCAGTGCGCGCGCCTTCTCGTTCATCGCGGCAACGAATACGGGCGTGCCGCCCGGGAAGGTGCGCCCGAGCGCCGCCGCGGCGCGGTTCTCCGAGGACATCAGCGCGAGCAGCATCAGTTCGTCCCGGGTGAACGCCGAACCCGGACGCAGCCGCGAGCGCGTTCCTTTCAGACTGTCGGTATCCTCGGCGCTGATCACCACGCGCTGAGACAACTTCACGCCGTGCTCCAGGATCACCAGCGCGGTCACCAGCTTGGTGATCGAGGCGATGGGCACCGACGCGTCCTGGTTCTTGGCGTACAGCGTCTCGCCACTCGAGGCGTCCTGCACCAGCGCCACCGACGAGCGCAGGAACAGCGCATCGCCGTCCTTGTCCTTGGCCGGCGCCTTGGCCTGCGCGAAACCGACGCCCAGCGCGAGCATTGCTGCCAGCGCGGCGCAGGCCACGATTTTTTCCAAGTGATGCAACTGCCGCTCCTCCTTGGCACGCATGTTCGTGTTTTTGTTGCGCTTTTGCCAGTCGAATCCGGAGTCTACCCCTGAATTTATTGAAAAGGCAATACAAATTAGAGGGCTAGAGGCTATTCTTAACGTCAGTTCAAGATGCCTTGGCCTGTGCCATGGCCGCCTCGGCCGCGGCGGCCTGCTGCTGCAGCGCCCACATGCGGGCGTACTCGCCGCCGGCGTCAATCAGTTCGCGGTGGCTGCCGCGCTCGACAACCGCGCCCTGCGCGAGCACCAGGATCAGGTCCGCGTCCATCACGGTCGAGAGCCGATGCGCGATCACCAGGGTGGTGCGGCCCGCCGAAATCCGCTCCAGCTCGGACTGGATCGCCTTCTCGGAGGTGGAATCCAGCGCCGAGGTGGCCTCGTCGAATATCAAGATCCTCGGGTCCTTGAGCACGGCGCGCGCGATTGCCACGCGCTGCTTTTCGCCACCGGACAATTTCAGTCCTCGCTCGCCCACGGTGGTCTCGTACTTGAGGGGCAGCGACGCGATGAAGTCGTGGATGTGCGCGGCGCACGCGGCCTCCACCACCTCGGCTTCGCTTGCGTTGGTGCGCCCGTAATGGATGTTGTAGCGCACGGTGTCGTTGAACAGCACCGTATCCTGCGGCACGATGCCGATCGCCGCGCGCAGACTTGCCTGCCTGACTTCGCGTATGTCGCGACCGTTCACCAGGATCGCGCCGCTGCCAACGTCGTAGAAGCGATACAGCAGCCGCGCGAGGGTCGACTTGCCTGAGCCCGAAGGGCCCACCACCGCCACGCGCCGCCCGGCGGGAATGGTGAAGCTGACGCGGCGCAGGATCTGGCGCGCCGGTTCATAGCTGAAATCTACCTCGCGGAATTCCACCGTCGCCGGCCCGGGGTCGAGTTCGGGCGCGCCCGCGCGGTCCTCGACTTCACGACTCTCGCCCAGCAGCCGGAACATGCGGTTGATGTCGAGTAGCGACTGCTTGATCTCCCGGTACACCATGCCCAGGAAATTCAGCGGGATGTAGAGCTGGATCAGCAGCGCGTTCACCAGCACCAGGTCGCCCAGCGTCAAGGTCCCGGTCACCACGCCCTCGGCGGCGAGGAACATGAGCGCGGTCACCGCAGCCGCAATCAGCAGGCTCTGGCCGACGTTGAGCGCGCCGAGCGAGGATTCGAAGCGCACCGCCGCGTCCTCGTACTTGCGCAGGTTCTCGTCGTAGCGCCCGGCCTCGAACTCCTCGTTGCCGAAGTACTTCACCGTCTCGTAATTGAGCAGGCTGTCGATGGCGCGGGTGTTGGCACGGGAATCGAGTTCATTGGCGCGGCGGCGGATGTCGATGCGCCATTCCGTCACGATGATGGTGAACGCGATGTAGGCCACCACCGCGCTGAAGGTCACCGCGGCGAAGCGCCAGTCGAAGCGCCCCAGCAGCACCGTCGCCACCAGCGCGAACTCCAGGATCACCGGAAGGATGGAGAACAGCAGGTACGACAGCAGCGTCGAGATGCCGCGCGTGCCGCGCTCGATGTCGCGCGTCATGCCGCCGGTCTGGCGGTCGAGGTGAAAGCGCAGGCTCAGGCTGTGCAGATGC